>Ga0256406_1000117_pt1 | contig 151015 bp, 163 predicted proteins | sample RumenRJG_03DNA_FD_185986 | JGI IMG/M metagenome (GOLD analysis project Ga0256406, IMG submission 185986) | Bovine rumen microbial communities from Lethbridge, Alberta, Canada - RJG_03 | ecosystem: Host-associated > Mammals > Digestive system > Stomach > Rumen | place: Canada: Alberta... | reverse complement strand
TTCGAAGTGTCGAGCTTGAATACACGGAAGCCAACGTCTAGAGTGTCCCCCCCCCGCCTTGCAATTATCCTTTACAGCCTGACCTGCACGACGAATGCGCTCCTTTCCGACTTCACAAATATTTTTATATCCTACTTTCGCCGCATTAGAACTATCTGGACATAATTCTGGAAGTTGCACCAAAATAAAACGACGTTTCCCATGATCTGCAGCATTCAAGTTCATCACTGCATCAGCTGTAGATGCTGAACCAGAGAAAAAATCCAATACGATGTCATCATTCTCCACCATAGGGGAAAGATACTGGATGAGTTCCATAGGCTTTGGAAAAGAGAACGCATCTACGTCTAACAAATTGGAGACGCGATTGCTACCGCTTTTTGTTGTGATGTCAGTAATAACAGAATTGGGATGAAGCGTCCCTTTTTCTTTCTCATATTGAAGCACTCCATTTTCTTTGAAGAAAAATCCCGTTACCAGTTGCCCCTTCTGATCATAAACTTGCTCGCCTTTTAACCATTTGCAAATCATATCTTTCATAGTCCAACCTGCTCTCACAGTAATTGGATTTTTCAATTTTCCATTGTAGCATTCCATAATCCCATTAACGATTTCAACAGGCTCTTTTTCCCCAAATTTCTTTGGAAAAACCCTGTTAGGTCCCTTAAAGTCAATACCACTCGGGAAATCGATATTGGAAGGAGGATTTTTTATTCCCGGCTTCTTTATCGTCCTGTCACTAATGGTTACATCTTCACCTTTGTATTTAAACAATGGAAATTGATTGATATTTTTTGTATACCCAATGACATATTCGTGCGATTTTGTGAAATAACTTGCAGACGTACGACCGTTAATCCATATCGCATTGATAAGGAAATTTTCTTCACCAAATATTTCATCGCATATCTTCTTCAAATTTCCTTGCTCATTGTCATCAATCGAGATAAAGATGACACCATCATTTCTCAATAAATTTCTCGCCAACCGCAACCGAGGATAAATCATGTTGAGCCAGTCTGTGTGATACCGTCCACTTGTGTCACTGTTGGTCTTATAGGTATTGCCCTCTGCATCGGCCTGCCCAGTTAGTCGCTTGTAATTTGCGAGGTTGTCGCGGAAATCATCGTGATAGACAAAATCATTGCCCGTATTATAGGGTGGATCGATGTAAATCATCTTGACCTTGCCGTGGTAGCTTTTCTGCAGGAGTCTCAGCACTTCGAGATTATCGCCCTCGATGTAGAGATTCTGCGTCGTGTCCCAGTCCTTGCTTTCCTCCTTGCACGGACGCAACGTGCCTAGGCTCGGCGTCTGTGAGAGACGCAGGGCCTGTGCTTTGCCATGCCAGGTGAAATTGTAGCGCTCACCGTCATTATCTACCGCGTCCCCTAACACTTGCCGCAATTTTTGAAAATCAATCTTGCCGTCACAGATTACCTCGGGGAACAGCTGCCCGAGTGCCTTGATATTATCCTGCTGGATATCCTCCGATTTGCCATCCATTTCCGTCATAATTTTACCATCCTTCCCGTGCTAATATCTTAATCTACATATTTATTGCAGTCTAATTCTATCGCCTACCCACACAAAAAAGCTGCCTGACAATGTCGCCAAGCAGCTTGCCAATCCTGCTATTTTGTACGATAAAAAATGGTTCTTATAGTGCAAATTCCTTATACAACTTCTGACGATATTGCTCATCTGCCGCAGCTTTAAAAGCGTCTTCATCTCGCCCAGCTTTGTGCAGGCACTGCATAAGACTGGATAGCCTGGCCTCACCTTGTTTTTTAGCTGCATTAATACCGGAATTGTAATCCATAATAGCCATTTGACGGTTGATATAATTCAACCTCTCCTGCGGACTCAAAAAGAAGGTACTCGTAGCGTCATAAGCGTTGCTGATTGCTGTTTCACTCATAGCCAGTTCCTCCCTTTCCTGCTGATTAAGTCTATTAGAAAAATACGCCAGCCAACGCTCCATCCTGTTCATTTGCTTGACCGGCTTATGTTTGAATTTGGGTATCTCCAAAAAATGCAATTCCATATCTCTATTTAAGCGTTCACCAGTTTTGATGTTGTATATGCTGAACATCGCGTGCGGTTCGGATTGTGAAAAAAGATTAAACGCTAGAATATTTATAGTAATGGCTGGACGCAACTCTGCATAGTCTTCACCGCTAACAATTCCCATCAAATACATTTGTGACCAATAATATAAGGTGCGGCGTTGCATGTTTTGGTAGTTAATAACCTGCACCTCAACATCAACAACTTCACCAGAATCCAGTTTGCATGCCACATCAAAGCGAGTCAATTTACCACTATCATCTTGTGGCACAAACTCCGTCTGCGTAAAGTTTAATTCTGTGATGGGATACGCCAATGAATCCTCTAAAACTGCATTTAAAAAATCTATGGTGATATGCTTACGTTCTTCCTTGCCAAAAATGAATTTGAACAAGACATCATTCATCGGATTGATGCGGTGAGCATTAAGGTCGTTGATAATTTTCTGCTTAATCTCAGGTTGCGTCATGCTACTTCCTCCCACGCAACATGGCCTTTCGTACGCTACACCTTTATTTTACCGCTAATGGACATCTACCGCAAGCGCGTAACATGGATATAGGCCTCAGCAAACCATACACATCATCCTACGCTTTTCTACTCCGCCAGCAGCATCTGCACGATGTCCTGACGGCTCACGATGCCGACGAGCTTACCCGCTTCGTCGACGATAGGCACGCGCTTGATATGCTTCTCCTGCATGAGGCGTGCGATGTCGCTGACCTCAGCGTTGGGGCGTGCGGTGATGACTTCCGCGGTCATAATCTGCTGGGCATCAAGCGCCGCGAATTTGCGGAACTCACGCTGATACTCACGCAGACCATGATAATAAATCACGGCGCCCAGTATGCAGAGGCCGTCAGGCAAAGTGGGCCCCGCCTCTTTGCAGAGCAAATCGCCCTCGCTCACAATACCAACGAGCACCCCCTTGTCGTCCACGACGGGCACGCCCGAAATCTTGTGTGTCACGAGCATCTCCGCTACCTCGCGCACGCTCGTCTCCGGCTGCACGGTGAGTACGCGGTCTGTCATAATATCCTTGGCTAACATGATAATCCCTCCATTTCTGTCTGAACCGGATGGCAGCTATTGGCTTCATTACACAAAATCCGTTTGAAAATCCTGCAGGAACGTCTGCCAGCTTGCCAGAACCTCTTCCCGCGTGCCATATCCTAAATGATATTCCAGCAGCAGGCGCTGCCACTCGTTCGCATGATACTTTACTGTTGTACTGTGCAGATAAGGGAACAGCCAAAGCAGATACTGCTCAACCGCCTCGGCGAGCTCTAACACGGCGGCTGGCTCCCAGTCAGGCTGGGCCAGCAGTGCCTGTGCCTGCGCCACGAGCTTCTGACACGCTTCCCGCGCCTGCCGCACGGTGTACACGAGGGTCTTGTCAGCCACCTGCTGCCGCAAGGCCGGAGTCAACTGCACCTGCCCCACCACACTGCCCGTTGCGCTGACATAGACCTGCACCGCCGTGCCGAAACGCGCCCGCATTTGCTCCAACCAGGTCGTCTGTCCCGATTCCGCCAAAACGAGGCATTCACCATAGGGGCGCAGGGACAGCAGCATTTGCCTAGCCAGTTCCTCCTGCCACGGCACCGGCGCCGCCAAAGTATCGATGATGAGCACCGCAAAAGCCGCCTCAGGCAGCAGTACCTGTGCCCAAGGCATTTGCCAGACAGCGGCCTGCGCCGTCGTGGCCTCTCCCTGCGCATTCAGACGGTAGAGCTGGCTTTGCGGGTGAAAAGTATGCAGGATGTTACTCAGCAGCCCCTCCCAAGGCTGATGCGTCCCGCCTGCCCACAAAACGGGCACGGGCTGATATTTATCCATGAGGCGGCGCATGAGCAGCAAAGCCAGCAGGCGATAGGCATCCTCCGTAGCAGACAGGCGCCCCAAAAGTTGCCGGGTGATGCGGTTAAGCGGAAAGTCCGTATAACGGTTTGGCCTGCCATCCCCGGTGGGCGCATCACTGATATAGTCGATGTGGATAGGTACCGCGCTATAGTTCTCCCGCAAAGCCATAGTGTTTAGCAACTCAACTGCCGCGCCCTGCTCATCATGGGCGTAGTAATGAAAAGCTTCCTCTCGCATCAGTTCCGTCTCCCCAGTAAATAATGCAGCCGCTGCACGATTTTCACGAAATCAAAATTGCGCTGTGCATAGGCGTAGGCCTGTCTGCCACCTGCCGCCAGTGTCTCGGGCTGGGCCAGCAATTTTTGCAGGAGCATAGGCAAGGCCTGCGCATCAGCCAGCGGGAATTTCGCCCCACAGCGCCCGTCAGCCGTCGCATCATCAGCTGCATCATAGTCCGACATCACCGTATAGCAGCCGTGCATGAGCGCCTCCGCTACTACATTGGGCGTGCCGCCCTCCATCACCGAGGTGAGCGCAAAGATGCGGGCACGGCGGTACAGGCTCCAGAGCTGCTCCTTATCCTGGATAGGGCCTGGCATGAGAATCCGCTCGCGCAGCGCCGGTTCCTGCGCCCAGAGTTCCTCCATTTCAGCACGAAAAGCCGGCTCCACCGGCCCCACCATGAGCAGGCGCCACTCAGGGAACTGCCGATATACCTGCAAAAAGCCCGCCACGAGACAGGCATTATTTTTCTGCGCGGTACCGATGCGCCCCACCGTGAGGATAAGGGGCTCCTTGCGCTGGAAATCCGTCTCCGTCATTGGCCGGTAGGTACCCGTCAAATCATAAAAGCCATTGGGCAGGTAATCTATAATACAGGGCCATTTTGCCGACAGATAGCGCTGCATGCTGTGCCCGCTGGAACCGATGACGTTGCAGGACGCCAGCATCTGACGATAGGCCGGTTCGTCCCACTCCAGCTTGTCCAGCGAGTGAATATTCGGGTCGAGTTCCAGATAAATCTTCCCGTCTGGCCGCAGCTGCCGATACAGTGCTACCGGCTTTTCGTAGAAGGGAAAAGGGCCGTGCAAAACCACAATATCCATAGCCGCTGCATGCTGTGCGATATAGTCACACATGGTCTCAGGACTGCCATCGGGCAAAGGCACCAGCTCGACGCCGGGGATATACTGCTGCCCCGGGTAGTCCCACTCCGCCCGCGTCCCTACCATCACGGCACGATAACCGTATAGCTGCTGAAATAAATATGGCACCAACCCGCAGTTTTTGGTCAACTGTTGATTACCCCAGCCGTAATTATTGGCCAGAGCATAAATGCCTTTCTGCATACAACCTGCCTCTTCCGGTGCGTGCGCACCTAAATCTTATTGATTATTTATTCGTGACCACTGGTGTTAAATCCTGCAAAGAAAAAGCACCCTGCACAGGAACGGACTCCCATGCAGAGTGCTGGATAAACTATTTAGTTGCCGCCTGAATTATTTCAGAGCGTCGCCGAGTTTGCTGTTCGTGTTGCGGGCAGCCTGGACAGACTCCTCGAACTTAGCTTTCTCGTCGCCCGTGAGCTTCAGCTCAACGACCTTCTCAACACCCTTGGCACCGAGCACAACCGGCACGCCAATGCAGAGGTCTTTCTCGCCATACTCGCCCTCGAGGGACACGCAGCACGGGATGAGCTTCTTCTCGTCCATAGCGATAGCCTCAACGAGAGCCGCCGCAGCAGCACCCGGAGCAATCCAAGCGGACGTGCCGAGCAGCTTCGTCAGCGTAGCGCCGCCGACCTTCGTGTTGGCCACGACATCGTCGAGCTCAGCTTTGGACAGGAGCTCCGTCACCGGCACACCACGCCACGTAGCGAGGCTGACGAGAGGCACCATCGTCTTGTCGCTGTGACCGCCGATAACCATGCCATCGACATCCGTCACGGAAGCAGGATAACCAGCCTTCGTCAGAGCCTGAGCGAGGAAATAACGGAAACGGCTGCTGTCGAGCATACCGCCCTGACCGATGATGCGGTTGCGCGGCAGTTTCGTGTCTTTCAGCGTCAGGTACGTCATAGCATCCATCGGGTTGGAGATGATGATGAAGTACGCATCCGGAGAGAACTTCATAGCCTGGTCGACAACGCTCTTAACGATTTTCGCGTTGACGCCGATGAGCTCCTCACGCGTCATGCCCGGCTTACGCGGCATGCCGGAGGTCACGACGACGACCTCGGAACCAGCCGTCGGTGCATAGCCGTTCTCATCGCCCGGCTGCGCCGTAACGCCAACCACACGCGTGTTGAAGTTCAGCATATGCGCCGTCTGCATGATATCCATAGCCTTGCCCTGCGGCACGCCATCTTTGATATCGACGAGCACAACCTCGCTGCAGAACTTCTTCTGTGCCAGCACGTTCGCGACGGTAGCACCAACATTACCTGCACCAACAACTGTTACTTTCATGATAAAATAGCCTCCTCAAAAGATGAAACCAACTCCCATTCTACTGGGGAGCGGCTCCGGAACGCTTTGAGAAACACATACATCGTGTCTCTTATATAATGAATACAATTTATGATTCATTACGGCTAGATTATAGCAAATTACCCGCGAGAATGCAACGCTTTGACGTATGATATTTTTATCTAACGATAAATTTTAACAATGCCTATCGGTTGCGGCTTCTTTTTTCACGAAAAGGCTTACAGCTATGTTATACTAGGTACGAAACCTACACGAAGGAGGTGCCGTGAGCGGTGCCATTTAAGGAACCGCCCGCGTCTGCATGATGGACTATACCCGAAGAAAATTTCTGACGCTTTGTGGCCGGATGCTGCTCGTACTCGGTCTCGGCGATGTGCTGCCCGTCACCATGTCCCGCGCTGCTGCCCGTTCAGCCGGCATGCCCCAACTGAACGTCGTAGGCAGCGGGGTCCTGCCTGTACCGCAGGAGCATTTCCGCGCCATCGTCTTTTGCGACTCACAATGCGGCTACGGTTACGATACCTGGGCACAAACCTATCAGGCCGCCTTTAACCGTCACGGTACACCAGATTGCTTTACCGTAATCGGTGACCTCGTCGACAACGGCGCCGCTGACTGGCAGTGGGAGAGCTGGCAAAATGCTATGGACGACCGTGCCAGCGAGGCCACGTTCATCCCCGTCATGGGCAATCACGAGTGCTACGGCCTCGAATGGACGAACCACCTGCCTGACGGCTATCTCCAGCGCTTCGCCGTGCCTGCAAACGGCAGTAAGCGTTTCCCTGGTTACTACTACGCCTTTGACTACGGCCCGGCACATTTTATCGTACTCAACACGCAGTGGCTCGAACTCGACCCGCTGCGCCCCGGCCTGCGCACGGAGGAGCTCAACTGGCTGCGTCAGCAGCAGGCCACCTCACAGGGAACCTCCCGCCGTTGGCAAATCGTGCTCATGCACAAAGACGTACTCGCCTACGACGAGCCCCAGCCCGATGGCACCACCGGGAGCTTCAGCGACACGGGGCGCACGTTCATGCCACTCCTGGAGACGCTCGGCGCTGACCTCGTGCTCACCGGCCACATGCACGCCTATCGCAACCGTGGCCACCTCAGGCAGTTCGCCCCCAGCGACACCGGGCCCGTCTACGTCATGTGCGGCCGCGCGGGTGACGAATACTACCTCGTCCCCGCCGACCCGCGCGATAAAGTCGCCGCCCCCGACGACCACCAGCCGAGCTACGTCACGCTGAACTGCGACGCACACAATCTCATCCTCGCCGCCTGGACGGTCAAGGGTGCCCAACTCGATAGTTTTACGCTGCACAAAACCTAACAGTCAATATCATAAAAGCGTTGCCGGTAATCTACCAGCAACGCTTTGTTGTCATGATTTATTTGACTGTTGACACCTGCCCGCCGCTGAACAGTGCCCGCATGGCGTTGAGCACGGCGATGACCATAACGCCGACATCGGCGAAAATGGCCGCCCACATACTCGCCAACCCCACGGCTCCCAACGCCAGCACCACGACTTTTACCCCGATGGAACCCACGATGTTTTGCTGCACGATGCGCATGGTGCGCCGGGCGAGACGCTGCGCCACGGCGATTTTTGCCGGGTCATCATCCATGAGCACGACATCTGCCGCCTCAATCGCCGCATCCGAGCCCAGTGCCCCCATCGCGACGCCCACATCGGCGCGCGCGAGCACTGGTGCATCGTTGATACCATCACCAACAAAGGCCAGCTTGCCTGTCTGCGGCTGCTCGGTCAAGAGTTTTTCTACCCGCGCAACTTTATCCGCGGGCAGCAGCTCGCTATAGCAGGCATCGATACCCAGCTGTCCCGCCACCTCCTCGGCCACGGCATGGCCGTCGCCCGTGAGCATGACCGTCTGGCGCACGCCGTTCGCATGCAGAGCCGCTACCGCCTCTGCTGCATGCTCCTTCACCACATCGGCAATCACGATATGCCCCATGTACTCGCCATCCATCGCTACATGTACGATGGTGCCCGTCTTTTCACAGGGATGCCACTGCGCACCTACGGCCTGCATGAGCTTCGCATTGCCCACGGCAACCGCATGACCGTTGACCTGCGCCATCACGCCCTGCCCCGCTACCTCCTGCACGTTGGCTACCGTACAGCCGTCGTCCTCATGCTGAAAGGCTTCTTTGAGCGACACCGCGATGGGATGCGTCGAGAAACGCTCCACATGTGCCGCCAAATGCAACAGCTCACGCTCGGCGATGGTCTCAGGATGCAGGGCCGTGACCTGAAACACACCTTTGGTCAACGTCCCCGTCTTATCAAAGACGACCGTAGCCACCTGTGCCAGTGTCTCCAGATAGTTCGAGCCTTTGATGAGCACGCCCTGTCGGCTGGCCCCGCCCAGTCCCGCAAAGAACGAAAGCGGAATGCTGATAACGAGTGCACAGGGACAACTGATGACGAGGAACGTGAGCGCACGGTACACCCAGGTGCCCCACTCAGGTGGCAGAGCCAGCACCCACTGGCGCACCAGCGGCGGCAGTACAGCCAGCACGATAGCGGCGTAGACCACTACCGGGGTATAGATACGGGCAAAGCGCGTGATAAACGCCTCGGCACGCGACTTGCGCGCGTTGGCATTTTCCACCAGAGCGAGGATTTTGGCCGCCGTCGACTCGCCAAAGGCCTTGGTCGTACGGATACGCAACAGCCCACTGAGATTTACGCTGCCGCTCAGCGCAGTATCGCCCACCTGCACCCCACGGGGACGGCTCTCGCCCGTGAGGGCCACCGTATTGAGCTGCGATCTGCCCTCTGTCACCACGCCATCGATGGGCACCTTTTCCCCGGGCTGTACGATGATGGTCGTGCCCACGGTCACAGCAGCAGGCGCCACCCGCGTGATTTGCCCCTCGCGTTCGATATTGGCATAGTCGGGGCGGATATCCATGAGTCCTGTGATATCGCGGCGGCTCTTGTCCACGGCATAATCCTGGAACAGCTCCCCCACTTGGTAAAAGAGCAGCACAGCTATGGCCTCCAGATAGTCGCCGTCCGTATAGATGGCCAGCGCCAGCGCGCCCAGCGTCGCCACCGCCATGAGCAGGCATTCGTCAAAGGGCTCCCGCTTGATGATGCCCTCAGCTGCCTCACGCAATACATCGTAACCAACCACCAGATAAGGCACAAGATAGGCCAGCAGGCGCGTAACGCCCGCGAGCTCCAGTTGCGTGATAACTGCCAGCCAGACCGCCGCAAAGATAATGCGCCATAAGGTTTGCTTCTGCTCAGGTTCCATAGCTTTCCACCCCTCAATGATTATATATGATTATTTATTCATATGTTAAAGTAAGTATAACAAACTCCCCCACACAATGCAAGCACTGGAAAAAATTTCTCCATCCTATTCTACGCAAAAAGGCTGCCTGCAATGTCTCAGCACTGCACACAGCCTTAATCGTACTAATCTACGTACTAACAGCTTACTCTTGCAACTCGAACTGGTCTTTACCCACGCCGCAGAGCGGGCAGACGAAATCATCCGGCAAGTCCTCAAACTTCACCCCCGCCGGCAAATCATAATCGGGGTCCCCCTTGGCCTCATCATAGACCCAGCCGCATACACTGCAAACCCAAACTTTCATCGTTATGCCCTCCTTCACGCTGGCACAGACCAGCATTCATACACGGCACAGCCGCGCTTTTTATACTCTGTTGTTATTTATTCGCCCCCATGCGTGATTTCCCTGCCTTACTGACAGATTTTATTTGCCTGTGACACCTGCTCAAAGCGTCAAGCGGTTTGGCCGCATCTTTGCCGTACGCCCTTGAGGAAAATGTCGGGGATATCCATATTGTCGTCAATGCCCGTACCGAGTTCTACTCCTGGACGGTTCGTGCCGTGGAAATCGGTGCCGCCCGTAGGCAACAGGTGATATTTCTCAATCATATAGCCCGCGAAGGCCGCGTCGTCATGACTGTAGTTGGGATACCAGCGTTCCATACCATCGAGACCAATCTGGTGCAGGTGCAGGATGGCCGTTTCCTGCTCGCGGCGCGTGAGCCCCTTGAGCCCGATTTGCTTGTGAAAATGCGCGAGCGAGGTCACGCCGCCCGCCGCGTGAATAACCGGCAGCGCCTCCTCGGCTGTAATGGAAAAATTCAACCCCAGCTTTTGGGCCGCCGGGTCGAGATAGTGGTCCCAGAGCGGCTGCGCATGTTCATAGAGGTGCAGTGACACAAGGTAGCGCATGATGGCATAGCGGTCAATGGGGCCGCCCGCAGCATATGGCTCCACCTGCGCCAGAGAAATATCGACGCCCTTGTCCCGGATGTAGTCAATCATCTCCGCGATGCGCCCTTCCTTGATGGCGCGGATACGGCGGTAAAGCGTCTGAAAAGCTGGATGCTGCGCATCAAAGCCCAGGCAGACGACGTGGATTTTGCGTCCCGCATACTCCGCCGTGAGCTCCATGCCATTGATAAAGTCCACGCCCAGCTTTTGCGCCGCCTCCGCCGCAGCCGCATCACCCGCGATATTATCATGGTCGGTCAGGGCAAAGGCCGTGAGGCCGCGTTCCTTAGCCAGTCGGGCCAACTCCGTCGGCGTATAACTGCCATCCGAAATCGTCGAATGCACATGCAAATCTACCATAATGAAACCAACACTCCTTAACCTTGCGCCTTTTTACCCGCGCGGATAGCCTTTTGCGAGAGGAAAAAGTCATAGACGGCCTCCGCCGCCGGCCGGTTCATGCCGGGGGCAGCCGCCAGTTCCTCTACGCTCGCGGCCTGCATCTTCGCCAGCGTGCCAAAATGCTGCCACAGCGCCTGACGACGTTTGGGACCGATGCCCACGACATGGTCTAATATCGAGACGAGGTTGCGCTTGCCACGCAATTTGCGGTGAAAAGTAATCGCGAAGCGGTGGGCCTCATCGCGGATACGCTGGATGAGGTAGAGCGCCTGACTGTGACGTGGCAAAACCACCGGCTCGGACTCGCCCTCTTTGAACACGAATTCGAACTGCTTCGCGAGACCTACGACCGGCACATCCGGGTGCTGTCCCGGCCCGCGGATAATCTCCAGTGCCGACGAGAGCTGGCCTTTGCCACCATCGATAACGATGAGGTCGGGCAATTCTTCCTCAGGCAGGCCCACGTAGCGCCGTGTCGTGACCTCCCGCATGGAGAGGAAATCATCCGGCTTGCCCTCGGTACTCTGAATTTTGAAACGGCGGTAGTCGGACTTTTTCGGCAGGCCGCCCTCGAATACGACCATCGAGGCCACCGTCTCCGCACCCTGAATATGTGAAATATCAAAGCACTCCATCCGCATCGGCGGCTTATTTAGTCCTAGATACTCGCCGAGCTCCCGCACCGCGCCGAGTGTACGCGCATCGGCCTGCTGCTGTTTCACGGCCTCATCCGCGAGATATTTGCGCGCGTTGTCGCCCGCCATGACCACGATATCCTTTTTCGTGCCGCGTTGCGGGCAGACGAGATGCACCTTCGAGCCATGCTTTTTCTCCGTGAGGAAAGTCTCCAGCACCGCCTGCTCATCCGCCGCCAATTCCAGCGGCAGCAGTACCTCGCGCGGGATAAAAGTCGCGCGGTGATAGTATTGCTGCAAAAAAGCCGTGAGGATGTCGCGGTCGGACTCGTCCTCGCTGCCTGAGAGCAGGAACTGCTCACGGCCCAGCATTTTGCCTTCACGGATAAAGAAAATCTGTACACAGACGCCGAGACTGTCACGTGCCATGCCCACGGCATCCTGGTCGCCCGCACCCGTCACGATGTTCTGCCGCTCCGCCACCTTTTGCACGGCCAGGAGCTGGTCGCGCAACCGCGCCGCCAGCTCAAAATGATAGGCCGTCGCCGCCTGCTCCATACGGTAGCGCAATTCCTTTTCCACATCGCTCGTATGCCCCTCAAGGAACAACAGCACCGCGCGAATCATCGCCGCATACTCTTCCGCATCGATTTTACCCACACAGGGCGCGAGGCAGCGGCGTATATGGTACTCGAGGCAGGGGCGTTCCTGTAACGTCTTGCAGGTACGCAACGGAAACAGCCGCCTGAGCAGTTTTAAACTCTGGTGCACGGCCGTCACATTCGTATAGGGGCCGAAATAACGCGCACCGTCCTTCACCACACGATGCGTGAGGAACACGCGCGGGAACGGCTCCTGCACCGTCACCTTGACATAGGGATAGCTCTTGTCATCTTTCAGGGCAATATTGTAGTGGGGACGGTGCTTTTTGATGAGGTTGCACTCGAGGATGAGCGCCTCCACCTCCGAATGCGTCATGATGGTTTCAAAGTCCGCCACATGCGATACCATCGCCCGCACCTTGGCCGTGTGCTGCTTGTTGTGCTGGAAATACTGCCGCACGCGGTTCTTCAGCACGACCGCCTTGCCCACGTAGATGATTTTGCCGCGCGCATCCTTCATGATGTAGACGCCGGGCTTGTCGGGCAACAGCTTGAGTTTCTCTGCAACCGTGTCTGTCATGTGCCAGCCTCCTTTTAAGGAAACGCTGACTAAATCGTCAGTGTTTCCTTACATCTTGCCCCATTATACCATCTTTGACGCACGCGTGCAGGTTGACTTTCCCCCTAAAAGGTGATACTATCACTAAAGATATTTGTGAGCAGGTAATAAAAACTGCTCGTAAGATGTGAGAAAATAATGGAAACGCTGATTAATTGAGTTAGTCCAGATTGTCATAGATTTTTCGTCTAGGCTAGGAAGTGGCTCGAAGGCATAGCGGTGCTATGTCGAGAGTCACTGACGACGCATAGGCGGAAAAGATGTGACAAGATAGGCTGACGATTTAATCAGTGTTTCCATAATGCATTATACCATAGGAGGTATTTTGATGTTCAAACGTGTGCTCATCGCCAACCGTGGCGAGATTGCCGTGCGCGTCATCCGCGCCTGCCAGGAGCTGGGCATCGAGACCGTCGCCATTTATTCGGACGCCGACGCCGACGCCCTGCATGTACAGCTCGCTGATATGTCCGTGCGTGTGGGTGAGGCCGATGCCCTCGACAGCTACTTGAACAAGGAGAACGTGCTCAACGCGGCCATCGCGGCCGAGGCCGACGCCATCCATCCCGGCTACGGCTTTCTCTCTGAGGATGCGGACTTCGCGCAGAGCGTGACCGAGGCCGGCATCACCTGGATTGGCCCGAATCCCGAGACCATCCGCCTCGTAGGCGACAAGGATGCTGCCCGCGCCTCGATGGTGCCGTCCGGCATCCCCATGTCCCCCGGCAGCACGCCGCTTGTGGACAACGCCGACGCTATCGCCAAAGCCAAAGAGGTCACCTATCCCGTCATCCTGAAGCCGGTCGCAGGCGGCGGCGGCAAGGGCATGTTCGTGGCCCACGATGAGGCTGAGCTGAAAAAAGCCCTCGACATCATCGACGTGACGCAGGTGCGTTACTATTTCGAGCACTACATCGAGCGTTCCCGCCACATCGAGGTGCAAATCGTCGCCGATAACTACGGCGAGGTACTGCATCTGGGCGAGCGCGAATGCTCCATCCAGCGCCGCAACCAGAAACTCCTGGAGGAGTCCCCCTCGGTGGCCCTCACGCCAGAAATGCGCGAGTATGTAGGACAGCTGGGCATCAAAGCCGCCAAGAGCGTGCACTACTCCAACGTGGGTACGGTTGAGTTCCTGCTCGACCTCTCGAACAACCAGTTCTACTTCATGGAAATCAACCCGCGCATTCAGGTTGAGCACGGCGTGACCGAGGAGGTCACGGGCATCGACATCGTGCGCACGCAGATTCGCATCGCCGCAGGCGAACCGCTGGACTTCAAACAGAAGGACGTGCACTTCACGGGCCATGCCATCGAGTGCCGCATCAACGCCGAGGACCCGGACAACAACTTCATGCCCTCCCCCGGCGACATCACGTTCCTGCATGAGCCGAGCGGCCCTCGCGTGCGTTTCGACAGCGGCGTGACGGCCGGCCTCGCCATCCAGCCCTACTATGACTCCATGATTGCGAAACTCATCGTGCACGGCCGCAACCGCGGCGACGCCATCAAGATTATGAGCCGCGCGCTCAACGAGTTCCGCATCGAGGGCGTCAAGACGACGATTTCGCTGCATCAGCACATCCTGCAAGACCCCATGTTCTGCACGGGCAACATCGACACGCAGTTCATCAAAAAACGCTTGCAGTCATACGAGCAATAAATAAACACCATATACTAAAGCCGCAACCACCAGTCAGCTAGTGGTTGCGGCTTTACTTTAGATAAAATTTATGATTTAGTGCGTTGTGCGTGCCACTGCGCCACTTTTTCCACAATGAGCCGGATAACCCAGGAAGGCGGCCGCGAAGTCTTCGTGGCATACCACTGGTCCACTGTGCGGGCAGGTGCCCCCAGCAGCCGCTCCATCTCCCGCGGCCCGATACCCCACAGCTCGCGCATACGCTTCATCGGCTCATCATCGCAGGCAATGCGGTCCAGCTCTGCCGCCTGCTTGAGCTCCTGAATATCCACATCAAAACCGGTCTTCTTCTGAAACCAGTTGGGCACATCATCCCGCGTAACCTTAGGCATAAGCCACCTCCCTGCAACATACCAGCTGATAACAGAATTATTCTACCATCAAAAAAGACGCTACGGCAAGTATTACCGTAACGTCTTAGCATTATACGTATTTCATGCAATATTGGCGTTTGCAGAAACCTCAGCCTCGTCCAGCTGACGCAGAACGCCGATGAAGTAGTTCGTGAAACGCACCTCGATGTCAGCATGGGTGCAGGCGAGCACGCGGAGGTCCGCCGCCGTGAGCTCGCACTCCTCGCCCTCTGCCGTAAAGGCATGAAAAGCGGGATGCTGCTCGGTGCCCGTGAAGACGATGACACGGTCGAGACCTACGCCTTGACTGCGGCTGCTCATACGCTGAATCGCGGCACTGCCCGGCATGAAGCCCTGCGTACCATCGAACACCATAATTTCCTGCTCCTCGACTTTGTAAATCTTCGCGCTGAACATGCCGGTCACCATCTTTCTGCCCCTGCGGGACTGCTTGCTTTTCCTTACTCTTCGCTTCCGATGTTCCCATTATAGCAAGCTGGCCTGTGGCAGAAAATAACAGAAACTGCTTAACGTATTGCAAAAAATGCTGTATCATAGGCATTAACAATATAAGAGGAGATTTGCCGCCTATGGATAAGAAAACTCAGCTGGAAACGACCGCCGCCCGCAAGCGCCGCCAAGAAGCCACGGACCGTGCCTATAGCGCCTACTATGCCGCCTACGAACAATCCCTGAAAAAAGGCTACCTGCACAGTGGCTACCGCGTGTTCCGCCTACAGGAAGCCCAGCCGCAGCCCGTGGCCTTTCACTATCATGATTTCCACAAAATCATCCTGTTCCTCGCGGGCGATGTCGATTACATCATCGAGGGCCGTACCTGGCACCTTGAGCCGCGTGACCTCATTTTTGTGCCCGCAGGTGCCATCCACCGCCCCGTTTACCAGCCGGACGGCAACGGCTACAGCCGCATCGTCATCTACGTAGCGCCTACCTTTCTCGCGCATTGGTCCGCCGAAAGCAGGGACGGCACTGACCTCGGCCGCTGCTTTACGCTGGGCGCGGGCGTGCGCCATCAGACGGAGAGCCGCAGTCACGATCTGCTCTTTCATATGGACAAGCTGGCTAAAACCGCACAGGGCCAAGGTTTTGCCAACGACCTCTACACGCAGATTCTCTTTGTCGAGTTCCTCATCCTCGTCAACCGCTCGCTGGAGGAACACGAGCTCACCGCACTCGCAGCCAAGCAGAGCGACGCGAAAATCCAGCAGGTGCTGCAATATATCGGCGCGCACCTCACCGAGGACCTCAGCGTAGAGAATATCGCCCGCGATAACTACCTCAGCACGTCGTATCTCATGCACAAATTCAAGGCCGACACGGGCTACAGCCTGCACCAGTACGTACAGAACAAGCGCCTGCTGCTAGCCTGTGACCTGCTCAGTAAAGACGACACCCCCGTCACCGCCATCAGTGCGAGCTGCGGTTTCCAGGACTACAGCACCTTCAGCCGCGCCTTCCGCAAGCATTACCAATGCACCCCAAAAGAATGGCGCGAACGGCACTGACAACATATACTGCTATCGAAAGATGACACGGAAATGACCGGCTACACAAAGGCCAACGTCCTCGCCCAAGCTGCCCAGGCCATGCTCGCGCAGGCGAACCAAAGCGCCAGTGGCATGCTGCGACTACTCAGCTAAACGCAAAAAACGCTTACGGAAGTTTTCACGTAAGCGTTTTTGTTGATGTTACTTGTTCTTTTTTCACCCAAACGGGTAGCGCATCATGCTGTTGCTTCCAAGGGGTCGGCAACAACTTTGCCTCCATATACTGTTTCAGGATCAATATCTATGCAGTCGCAAGGATTGCGGTCCCCCTCGATGTCAAATGCCAAAGTCCGGTTCATCACAGTCAGTGATTTTCTGAATACCGCTACATCAGCCAAAGGTTCGAACACTGTCCCCTGCTTGATAAGTGGAGCCACATCAAAAAGATGAACGCTGCCATCGTCAAAATAAGCATATACACAATACGCATCACCGGGTACAACCTGCAACACCACGGGAATATGCTCCATCATCATGCCCATCACCCCTTAAGCAAAGGTGGAATATTATGCGGCTTCTGCCCTGAACGCACTCTTTGCCAGTTAGCCATCAACTCTTCTTCGTGCATAACGCACCAGGCTAATACCAATTTCAACTGCTTGCCTGGCAAATAACCCTTGAACGCCACCTGCTGCTGGATATCAATCAAAGCCTGATACTCACCATAAGCCGCATGAATATGCGGTGGATTGTGGTCACTGTAATTAATGGTTATATGAATCCCAAAAAACGCGCTGATTTCCGGCATTGCCTTCACCTCACACTTATATTTTACCGATATATCCGTACAACCGCAAGGAATTTTTGCCCAGTTCAACCTTGCCTCTTATGCTTAATTATTATTTTCACATAAAAATTTTACCATCCCTTAATCTTTTATGCGTTTTCGCTGATAATACACAAACGCCAGCAGCGTGCTGCGGCTGCTCAGTTAGGAGAAATCGAAAAGTAATTTTTTACCGGCTCAAGCTATCAGCATCCAGTAAAAAATCAAGTAATCCGATGGTCAGAATACCATCATCATCATGGGTTGTCGGCACAAAGCCGTTTACAACGACTATTTTTTTGAAGGAATCTTTCAGCGCCAGCAATGAAGCTTTCTCCTGCCGGCGCTTTTCTTCGTCTGGCATGGCATAGGCTGACTGAATGTAGCAGCGTTTGCTACCCAGGTTGGCAACAAAATCCACCTCGAGGTGCTTTACTGTGCGCACACCAGTTGCTGAGTCGTAAACGCGCTGGCTGACATTGCCGACATCAACATGGTAGCCACGCAGGCGCAGCTCGTTGTATATGATATTCTCCATGAGGTGCGTCTCCTCCGTCTGCCGGAAATTCAGCAGGGCATTACGCAGGCCGACATCCTCGAAATAATATTTAACCGGTGTTCCGATGTACTTACGGCCTTTGACATCATAGCGCTTGGCTTCCTGAATGAGGAAAGCCTCCTGCAGATAGCTGATATAACTTTTTACCGTATTGATACTGATGGTCGAGCCAAGGCGGCTTTTGAACGTGGCTACAATCTTAGATGCGTTGGTCAGTGAACCGATGGAGGATGCCAGCACGTTCAGCAAGTCCTCGAGTTCCTGACGCTTTTCCAGATGATTCCGTTCGATGATGTCCTTGAGATACGTCTCGCGGAAAAGATGCTGCAGATACTCCGACTTTTCCTCATCCGTTTGCCGCGTGACGGTAAATGGCAATCCACCGTAGAGCAGATACTCCTGCCAGCCTCGATATGCCTCTCCTTTGTAAGCGGTCATGAACTCATGGAACGACAGCGGATAGACATGCACCTCATCGCCACGCCCGCGGAACTCGGTGATAACATCCGTAGAAAGAAACCGGGAGTTGCTGCCCGTCACATAGGCATCGATGTTTTCCTCATAGAGCAGGGAATTCAGGACGGACTCGAAATCCTGCAGATTCTGTACTTCATCCAACAGCACATAATAGTTGCCAGCATCCTGCACGCGCGCATGCAGATACGTGAGGAAACGGTCAGGGTCACAATATGGCTTATTCTCCCGCCGATCAAACTCCATGACGATAATATGGTCCTCCGGTATTCCGGAAGTCAGCAGGTAAGACCGGAACAAATTCAGCAGCAGATAAGACTTCCCACTGCGCCGGATACCGGTAATAACCTTAACCATGCCATTATGCATGCGGTTAATAAGCTTTTTGAGGTAAATATCGCGTGAAATTTGCATTTCCGGCCTCCAATATTGACAAAATCGCGTACTTAGCCACATTTTTGTCAATATTATATCACAGAGTAGGCAAGATACAAACCAATATATTGACAAAAACGCGTACCTAACCACATTTTTGTCAATATATCATTAACACGCAGTCCAGCGAGTCCACCATCCGCGACGCCGACATGACGCGGGAAATGACCGGCTACACGAAAGCCAACATACTCGCCCATGCTGCCCAGGCCATGCTCGCGCAGGCGAACCAGAACGCCAGCAGTGTGCTGCGGCTGCTCAGCTAAACGCAAAAAACGCTTACGAAGAGATGACCTCCATTTTGTATGTGGGGTTTCTGGATAGGGAAGAACTCCAAAAATTTGAAACTGCTTACCATGCTAAAAGCAGTACAGCTGCCACGGCATAAAAATGGCTCCTAGCAGATTAACAATTCTGCTGGGAGCCATTTTATACGAAAGCAATACTCAGATGACCCAGTTATTGGGCGCGACGGTGGCGTCGAACAGTGTCGCGTGCAGGATAGTGCTGGCGATGGTGGTGGCGTCGGGCGCGGCAGTGAGCGCAGGAGCTATATCCTGCCATGCCTGCACCTGCGGCAGGTCGGCGATGTTCTGTGCCGTGGCTACGCCCGGAGCAATGATGAGCACGACGAGGCCCGCCGCGAGCAGGTGCTGCGTCGTGCTGACTGCTTTCTCCCCCGCCTGCGGTGCGTAGAGATAGGTGTGGCGGCCGTTGCGCACGAGCGTGTACTCGGCCTCGGCTATGGACGCACGTGACGTACCGTCACTGTCCGGCGTAAAGACAACAGCCTGCGGGCGCTGCCAGTTGAGCGCACCGCGCATGGCCGGCGTCGCCACAAATTTGGCTGTCTCACCTGCCCCGAGTGTGCGTACAACACCACAGGCCGCCGTACTGTTGGTTATGCGGTCAATAAGGATGAGCTCCCCCTGCATACGATGCCGGGCAAACGGCGCGATGACAATGGGTTCCGTCACCGCGATACTCGCGAGCGCGATTTCATTTTTCTGCAAAGTCGTCGCCGGCTGATGCTCGCCCGTGTTGATGTCGATTTTGTACTCGATTTTCGAGAGAATACCGGGAATCTGCCGCGTGCCGAGTTTGATGAGGAAATTCTTGCCCACGGTCAGCTCGCTGTCGTCCATCCAGAGGATTTCCGCCTGAAAGGCGTCGGCGAGCTCGAGGCCGCTGTCCTTTTCCAGCACGCTGCCACGTGAGACATCGACCTCACGGTTCAGCTGAATGGTCACAGGCTGCCCACTAAAGGCGCTCTGCGCCTCGTGGTCGGCAACGAGGATGCTCTTGACCTCGGCCTCCTCGCCGCTCGGCAGTACGCGCACAGTGTCACCGACGGCCACGCTGCCGCTTTCAATCTGCCCCTGAAAACCGCGGAAGGTATGGTCGGGGCGGCAAACGCGCTGCACAGGCAGGTAAAAGCCCTGCTCGACCGCCGCCTGCTCCGTCACATCGACCTGCTCCAGATACGGCAGCAAGGCCTCGCCCGTATACCAGGGCATGTTAGCCGATTTTTGCGTGACGTTGTCGCCCTCGGTTGCGGAGACTGGTATGATGACCACATTCTCAAGGCCGAGCTCCTTTGCGAGCGCGCCAACCTGCGTCGCAATGGCATTGAATTTCGCCTCATCATATCCGATGAGGTCCATTTTATTCACGGCAAAGACAAAATAACGGATACCCATGAGCGCACAGATACGCGCGTGACGCCGCGTCTGCGTGAGCACGCCCTGCGTAGCGTCGACGAGGATAATCGCGAGGTCGGCAAAAGAAGCCCCACAGGCCATGTTGCGCGTGTATTCCTCATGCCCGGGGGTATCGGCGCAGATAAAGCTGCGGTTGTCCGTGGTGAAATAGCGGTAGGCCACATCAATGGTAATGCCCTGCTCGCGCTCGGCCAGCAGGCCGTCCAAAAGCAGTGAGTAGTCGATGGCGCCGCCGCGGCTGCCGACTTTCGAGTCGAGCAGCAGGGCTTCCTTCTGGTCAGCATACAGGAGTTTCGCATCGTAGAGCAGGTGGCCAATCAGCGTGGACTTGCCGTCATCTACACTGCCGCAGGTGATAAATTTCAGTAAATCATTCATCAGAAATAGCCCTCCCGTTTGCGTTTCTCCATACTGCCTGCGCCGCCATCGTGGTCGATAACGCGGGTCGTGCGCTCCGACTCCACTGCGCCGAGCGTCTCCTGCACGATAGCGTCGAGCGTGTCCGCCGTCGACTCCACGCCGCCCGTCAGCGGGTAGCAGCCGAGCGTGCGGAAGCGGATGACCTTGTGCTGGATGTCCTCCGGCTTCAGGTGCAGTTTCTCGACAATGCGGTCATCATCCACCATAATGATGTTGCCATCGCGCTCGATGCATGGGCGTTCTTTGGCGAAATACAGCGAGACTATCTCCAGATTTTCACGGCGAATATACTGCCAGATATCCTTTTCCGTCCAGTTGGAGAGTGGGAACACCCGGATACTTTCACCCTGATGAATCTGTGCATTGTAGAGTTTCCACAGCTCGGGGCGCTGATTTTTCGGGTCCCAGGCCTGCGCGGCATTGCGGAACGAGAAAATGCGCTCCTTGGCGCGCGATTTTTCCTCGTCGCGCCGCCCGCCGCCAAAGGCTGCCGTGAAGCCATATTTCGTCAAAGCTTGTTTCAGCGCCTGTGTCTTCATAATATCCGTATAGGACGCACCGTTATCAAAGGGATTGATACCGGCCTTGAGGCCCGCCTTATTTTTGTACTCGAGCATTTCCAGGCCGTATTTCTTCGCCTGCGCATCACGGAAGGCAATCATCTCGTGAAACTTCCACGTCGTATTGACATGCAGGAACGGAAACGGCGGTTTCTCCGGATAAAACGCTTTGAGCGCGAGGTGCATCATGACCGTACTGTCCTTGCCGATGGAGTACAGCATGACCGGCTTCTCACAAACAGCCGCGACTTCACGGATGATGTAAATGGCCTCGGCTTCAAGGGCATCGAGGTGCGAAAGTTTTCCCATAGCTCTCTTCCTTTCAATAGGCATTTGCCTGTTTTTTGTTCACAGTGATACGCTGTTCTGCGCCATCGGCGAGCCGCAGAACCCAGGTTAGCGTATCGGCACTGTCCTGCGCGTAGAGCCGGCCGCCCGCACCGCCGAGCTCCGCCTCCAGCGTAAAGTATATGGCGTTCTGCGGGCATTCCTTGACGCAGGCCGTGCAGCCCCAGCAGTCCCGCTGGTCGCGGATGGTGGCCTTGTGCTGCTGCAAAAACAGGAGATTACCGGGGCAGACGTCCGTACAGCGGCCGCAGCCGACGCACCTGACTGTTGCAATACGTATACTCATGATACCGCCTCCTGCCTGCTATGTACGAGGTCACGCAGGATGATTTGAACATGGCCGTCCACCAAACGCGAGTTCACATACTTTTCAAAGGCCGGGCTCTGCGCGGGATAATCGAGATTTTCTGCAAAGCTGTGCCAGCGCGTTTCCTTACGCGCCTTGAGATGCTCGATAAGCACGCGGCAGACGAGCAGGCGCTCTTTAAGCTCAAAAATCTTGAACAGGCCATACGCATCCTTGACCCGCAAAGCCTCGGCGAGCCGTGTCAGGCGCGCGATATGTTTAGCCGCCAACGCCAGCTGGCGCTCCGTGTAGCGGTAGGCTGTCGTAATGCCGCCCGCATACTCATCCATCACCTGCTGCATGGCCTCCTCCAGTGCGTCCACGGTAAAGACAGGTGCCTCTGCTGGAGGCTTTAGCAGCTGGTCAACCTGGACAACAAGGGCCGTCGGCGTCTGCACGGGTGTGACCACACTCCCCGCTTGCGTCGCCCGTTGCACGTATTTGGCAGCACCCGCCGCCGCAATTTTCCCCTCAACGCAGGCGCCTGTCACGTATTTCTGCGGGCAGCCCCCTGCGACATCGCCCGCGGCGAAAAGTCCCGGCACGGTAGTCTGCCGCTCACGGTCAACCCAATAGCCGCTCGCGGTATGTCCGCCTACGATGTAGGGCTCCGAACCCTCGACCTCGACGTTGACTGTACGCGGCCACAGCCCAGTCTCACGCCACTTGAGCGTCTGCGCCGGTGCCATGTTGAGGTAGGCTTTTTCCAGCGACGTTTCCGCCTCCGCACTGATGCCCTGCGTCTGTAAATAGCAGGGGCCGCGTCCTGCGAGATTCTCGCTGACGACGGCATAGAGCCGTTCCGAGGTCGTATTGCCGTACGCGTCTTGATATTTTTCGCCACACGCGTTGACCTGCGGTGCGCCGACGCCCTGTGCCAGCGTACCTGTTGGTGCCAACGTGTCCTTACAACGCAAAGCGATAAAGCGCATCTCAAAGCTCGTCATCTCCGCGCCCGCGCGCAGGCCCATCGCATAGCCCGCGCCTGTGTTAAAGGGCGGGTACCACATGGTATGACGCGCCTCGCCGGGATGGTTGGGCCGATAGAGCCCCGCCGCGCCGCCCGTCGCACAGATGACGGCCGTAGCACGGGCATACACGATGGTGTTCTCACGCAAGGCAATGCCCCAGGCCCCGGCTGCCCACCCGTCAGCCGTTTGCAATAAATCAACCACATTGACGTGCTCGAGCACCTCCACATTCGGTGCCGCCTGTACAGCCTTAGCGAGCAAGGGTTTGATATTTTCGCCGTTTATTTTCAAGTTGCGCCAACCGCGCGAAACGTAATTTCCTTTCTCGTCCTTGAGAATAACGAGACCGAGCTCTTCCAGCTCGCGCGTAACCGCATTGAGCCCCTCACTCATCTGCAAGAGCAAGTCCTCGCGTACGATACCAGCCGCGTCCTGCGCGGCATAATCCACGTAGTCCTGTGGCACATGTCCCAGCGTGATATAGGCATTAAGCGCGTTGACGCCCGCCGCGAGACAGCCGCTGCGCTTGATGCCCGCCTTTTCCAACAACAACACGGATAGCTCTGGATGCGTTTTCGCCAGTTCAATGGCCGCAAAACATCCCGCCGCACCGCCGCCGATAATCAGGATATCGGCCTTTTTTTCGATAATTCTCACAGGCAATCACCTCAAATGACAACGGAGTCGACCTGCTTGGCCCGGTTCTCCAAAATCTGCGTGCGGCCGCCCGCGAAACTGTAAATGCGGTGAATAAAGACCTTCGCCTGCTCCCCTTCATGCAGGGGCGGTTTCTCCAGGCTGCGCGTACCTTTCAGCAGCTGCCCTTTCACCTCGACATCTATTTCCGCATTGCTGCCGCGGAAATAGACGCCACGCACGATGCCATCCTCCGACGCGAGCGGCAGACGCATTTCATGGTCACTGGCGCCGATTTCAAGAAATTCGGGCCGCAGTATGCCTTCGTGTGCGCCCTCAGTCGTGCCGTGCTCAAAGCCCTTGAAAATCGTATAATCGGGGATGTGCACAGCTTCACCGATAAAATTGGCGACAAAAGGCGTGCGCGGCTGCTGATAAATCTCCACGGGCGTCCCCACCTGCTCGACATGGCCGCGCTCCACGATGACGATGTCATCGGCGACCTCCACAGCTTCATCCTGGTCGTGCGTGACAAAGATACTCGTGACGCCGAGCTGATGGATGGTCTGACGCAGCCAGCCACGTAACTCCTTGCGCACCTTCGCGTCGATGGCCGCAAAAGGCTCATCGAGCAGCAGCAGCTCCGGCTCCGGTGCAAGTGCCCGTGCGAAGGCCACGCGCTGCCGCTGGCCACCCGAAAGCTGCATGGGATAACGCCCACCAAACTCCTTGAGGCCGACAAGTTCAATGAGTTTATCCACGCGCGCCTTGATTTTGGCTGCGGGTGCTTTCTGCACCTTGAGGCCAAACGCGATGTTTTCGCGCACGGTCATATGGCGGAACAGTGCGTAGTTCTGGAAGACGAAGCCGATGCCACGTTTGCCTGCGGGTACGTCGTTGACACGCCGCCCGCCAATCAGGATATCGCCGCTGTCCGGCTGTTCCAGTCCTGCAATCATGCGCAAAATCGTGGTCTTGCCCGAGCCCGATGGACCGAGCAGACCGATGAGCCGGCCCTTTTCCACGGCAAAGTTCACGTCGTCTGAGGCCTGATAATTGCCAAATGTCTTTTTGATATGTTGCAACTGTACTTCAATCGGCATGTGTAAGCCCCCTTTTCGCCCGCCACTCCACGAGGTTCCGCAAGATGAGAATAATGACGGCCAGAATGACGAGAATGGATGCGACGGCAAACGCCGCCGTGAAATTATATTCGTTGTAGAGGATTTCGATGTGCAACGGCAGCGTATTCGTCTTGCCGCGCACATGGCCCGAGACGACGCTCACGGCGCCGAACTCGCCCATCGCCCGCGCCGTGCAGAGGATGACGCCATAGAGCAGGGCCCATTTGATATTCGGCAGCGTGACGTGACGGAAAATCTGCCAGCCGCTCGCACCAAAGGTCGCGGCGGCCTCTTCCTCATCCCGTCCCTGCGCCTCCATGACGGGCACGAGCTCACGCGTGATGAAGGGGAACGTCACGAACACCGTCGCGAGGATGATGCCCGGCACCGCGAAGACAATCGCGATGTGCTCAGCCCGCAAAAAAGGATAGATGGGGCTCATGCGGCCAAACAGCATGACGAAGAACAGGCCGGCTACGACCGGCGAAATGGCAAACGGCAGGTCGATGCACGAGCCGAGCAGGGCCTTGCCACGAAACGCGAATTTCGTCAGCAGAAAAGCCGAGGCCAGACCAAAGAGCGTATTGCTTGCGACAGCGAGCACCGTCGCCTCCAAGGTAAGTGCGAGAGCCTTGACCGCGAACGGCTCCCTGATAGCCTGCACATAGGTCTGCCAGCCTTTGGCCAGCGCCTCACTCGCAACCAGCACGAGCGGCAGCACCAGCATGACAAAGAGGAACAGGGCCGCGATGATGATGAGTGCCCACGCGAGCACCCCTTTAGGCTTTTGCATCCTCACACCCCCTGTTTCTTGATGCGGTAACGCTGATAGCCATTGAGCACCAGCAAAATGGCAAAGGACATCGCCATCATCACAATGGCAATCGCCGCAGCTGCCTGATAATCGAACTGCTCCAGCTTCGCCATGATGAGCAGCGGCGCAATCTCTGTCTCATAGGGCAAGTTGCCCGCGATAAAGACGACGCTGCCGTACTCACCGATGCCGCGCGCAAACGCAAGCGCAAAGCCGGTCAAAAGCGGCGAGACGAGCTCGGGCAGCACCACGCGGCGGAACGTCAGCCACGGCGAGGCCCCGAACAGCATGGCCGCCTCCTTAAGACTTGGGTCGAGATCTTTGAGCACCGGCTGCACGCTGCGCGCGACGAACGGGATGCCGACGAAAATCAATGCAAGCGTGATGCCAAATACGGAGAAGGCCGATGGTATGCCCAGCCCATAAAAGAACCGGCCCAGCCAGCCGTTCTCCGCATAGAGCGTCGTGAGAGCAATGCCTGCGACCGCCGTAGGTAACGCAAACGGCAGGTCGATGAGACCGTCGAGCACGCGCTTGCCAGGAAAATCGTAGCGCACGAGCACCCAGGCGAGCAACAGGCCGAACACACCATTGATGAGCGCCGCCGCCAATGATGTACCAAAACTCACCTCATACGCATGAAACACGCGCGGGTCCACAACGACCTCGAGAAATTTCGTCATCCCCATGCCGCTCGCATAGAGCAGGAATGCCGCGAGCGGCAGCAGTAAAATCAGCGAAAGATAGAAAAAAGTAATCCCGAGCGTGAAATGAAAGCCCGGTATCACCTGTCTGGAAGCAGCCATCAAATCACCTCGGAATTACCCACTTAGTTATTTCTTTTCATAAATCTGGTCGAAGGTCCCGCCGTCGGCAAAGTGCTCTTTCTGTGCCTTCTGCCAGCCGCCGAACGCTTCATCAATCGTCACCAGCTTCAGCTGCGGGAACTGTTTGGCGTATTTGGCTGCAATCTCCTCGTCGCGCGGACGGTAGAAATGCTTAGCCGCAATCTCCTGCCCCTCTTTCGAGTAGAGATAGTTGATATACGCCTCGGCCACCTTGCGCGTGCCCTTCTGGTCAACGACCTCATCTACCACAGCTACAGACGGCTCAGCCAGAATACTCAGGGACGGTACGACGATTTCGTATTTATCCGGTTCCTCCTGCACGGAAAGCAGTGCCTCGTTCTCCCAGGCAATCAGCACATCGCCCTGACCGCGCTGTACGAACGACGTGGTCGCGCCGCGCGCACCGGAGTCGAGCGCGACGACCTGCTGAAACAGCTTCTTGATAAAGCCCTTAATCTGCTCCGTGTCACCATTGAACTTTTGGTTGGCATAAGCCCAGGCCCCGAGATAATTCCAGCGCGCACCGCCCGAGGTCTTCGGATTTGGCGTAACGACCTGCACATCATCACGAATGAGGTCATCCCAGTCGTGAATGTTCTTGGGATTGCCCTTGCGCACGAGGAAAACGATGGTCGAGGTATACGGCGCGGAATTGTTCGGGAATTTATGAATCCAATCCTTGTCGATGAGGCCGGTGGCTGCGATTTCATCCACGTCATACGCAAGGGCCAGCGTCACGACATCGGCCTCTAGGCCCTCACGCACGGAACGTGCCTGCTTGCCCGAGCCGCCGTGCGACTGCGTGAAATTCACGTGCTCACCCGTATCAGCCTCCCACTTCTTTGAAAAGGCCTCGTTAAAGTCCTGATAGAGTTCCCGCGTCGGGTCATAGGACACGTTGAGGAAAGTCTGGCCATCGGCGCTCTCCCCCGCCGTATCGTTGCTGCCGCAACCGGTCAGCACCCCCGTCACCATCAGCAGTCCTGTTAGTACAGCCAGCCATTTTTTCACCTGCATATCAATCGCCCCTTTCTTATCTGTTAATTCATATATGTTTACTAAATAGTAGGGTGCAAAGCCCCCTAAAAAATTTACCTATTAATATCCCTACCTGCATTACACCATTGTGAACTTTAGGCTAGACCGCCCTTCTCTACGACGAGCTCCCAGGTGCCATCATCGTGCTTGTCCACCGAGAGCACTTTATGCCCTTCATCCTTCAGGCTGCGCGGCACATTCTGAATGGGCTCGCCATCGTTGAGGTGAACGCCCAGTTTCTGGCCATCCTCAAGGTCCTCGAGCGCGACTTTCACCTTGACAAAAGTAATGGGACAAACCACGTCCGTGATGTCGATATGGTCATCTACTGCTACGTTGCTCATAATACCGCCTCCACTGCTTTTTGGAATTTATCCCAACCTACCCGGTCGAGGCAGTTGCCAAAGCGCTCGCTCGGCTTCGCATTGTCCTCGAAAAATTTCAATGTTACATCGACAATGTCGTAAACCTTTGCCTCGTCAAACACGATTGGCAGGAAATGACGGCCCACCGCAATGCGGTTGCCGTACAGTCCGCCAAAGGAAATGACAAAGCCGTTTGCGCCCGTCCACGCATCTGTCGGGCAGCTCTGAATGCACTTGCCACAGTAAACGCACGCGTCTGCGGCGAATGTTACTTTCTGTGAGTCCCGGTCGACCTTAATGATTTGCTCGGGACAGACGGCTGCACAGACACCGCAGTACGTACAAGCAGACGAGGACCAAGTTGGCAGGACGCCGCCCTTGATACCCATGTCATTCTCCTCGGCCTTCAAGCAGTTGTTGTGGCACCCCGTAAAGCCGAATTTGAACTTGTGTGGCAACTCCTTGCCGCCATAGCGCTTGTCAAACTCGTTTGCGAGCTTGACCGTATCGATAAGGCCGGACGGGCAGGTTGCCGAGCCTTGGCAGGCCGTAATCGTGCGCACGCGCGGGCCGCAGACGCCGACGGAGACGCCGCCCGCCTTGAGCGCAGCCTTGACCGCATCGATATCCTGCAATTTGATATAGGGAATTTCGATACCCTGACGACTCGTCAGATGCACATAGCCTTTGCCATATTGCTCGGCAACCTGCTGCACCGTGCCGAGCTGGGCGGCGGTGAAATGCCCGCCCACGGACTTTAACCGCATCGAGAAGCAGTCCTTCTGCTTCATGCGCATGAAACCGCCTTTTTTGAGTTCCTTATAATCTACTGCCATCGTGCTCTCCTCCTGCCCATCCCCGCCACACCCTGTTTAAAGGCTATAGGGATGAAGCATATCAATAATCGCCAATACGTAAATCTTCTTTTACCGGCTCTTTAGCTTTCTCGATATGATAACTGTTCAGTACGGGCTCACCGCCGTTGAGCGAAAGGATGAAATAGCTGGCCTTGCTGTCGAACGCGAGGCGCTTGTCCTCCGCACTGGGCCGCGACGGACTTGTCGGGTGGCTGTGCCAGTTGCCTAGCAGCTGCCAGCCCTGCGCGCGCATTTCCTTCACCGCTGCGAACTGCTCCTTGGGGTCAAGGGAAAAATGCTCCGCGCTGTGGTCCGTATTCGTAAGGTAAAAGACTTTTTTGACCGTCTTGGCCTCAGCGTCCAGCGTACCGGCCAGCAGCCCGCAATCCTCAACGGGCGCAACCTCCCGCGCATGCTTGACCATCGCGAGGTAATCCGCGAGCGCCAAATGAATAACCATCCCGCATGCTCCTTTCACTCTGTGCTATGTGGCTGTCAATGCGCACTGCGCAAATCGCAGGCCGGCTGCTCATAATCGATAAGCTCCGTAATGGTCGGTGCGTCACCGCAGACCGCACAATGCGGATTGCGGGGGATTTTCACCTTGCGGAAATTCATCTTGAGTGCATCGAACGTCAGCAGATAGCCTGTCAGCAAATCGCCAATGCCGAGGAGGTATTTGAGTGCCTCCGTTGCCTGCAGCGTGCCAATGACACCGCCCATGACGCCGAGCACACCCGCCTGACGGCAGGTCGGCACCGCATCCTTTGGCGGCATAGTCGGAAATACGCAACGGTAACAGGGACCCTGTCCCGGCACGTAGGTCATCAGCTGCCCCTGGAACCGGATGATACCAGCATGCACGAACGGTTTCTGCTCAAACACGCAGGCATCGTTAATCAGAAATTTCGCAGGGAAATTATCCGTACCGTCGATGATAAAATCGTAATTCTGGTCGCGGATAATGTCGCGGATATTGGCCGAAGTCACGAGCTCGTTGTAGGTGTGGACATCCACGTCCGGATTCATCGCATTTATAGTTTCCTTGCCCGACTGAATTTTCGGTTTGCCGACATCCGCCGTCTGGTGAATAATCTGCCGCTGCAAATTCGAGAGGTCAACGACGTCAAAATCAACAAGGCCGATGGTGCCGACGCCGGCCGCCGCAAGGTACATGGCTGCGGGAGCACCGAGCCCCCCCGTGCCAATGACGAGCACCTTGCCATTGAGCAGTTTTTCCTGCCCTTTGCCGCCGACCTGCTGTAAAATGATGTGGCGCGAGTAACGCTCGAGTTGTTCGTTCGTGAGGCTGCTCATTGTGCACCACCTCCCATGAAGTAGAGGAACTCGACCGTATCGCCATCCTTGACTGTCGTGCTCTCGAAGCCGGAATGGTCGACGAACTCACCGTTGAGCTGTACCGTCACATACTCCGGCTGCTCCGCTTTGGCGACGACGAGCAATTCCTGTACGGAAAGGGGGTGATGGATGGTGAGGGGCTCACCGTTGACTGTAACCTGCATCTTGCTGCCTCCCTGAGTGTCATTTGAACGTATCTATCTAAATCATATATTTTCTATATGTTTTATTTACAGAGTATCTTACCTTATCGCCCGCAAATTGTCAACCCTATTTTTCTAAAAAGCATATATGTTTGCATTACTTTAAGGCAAAAAATTCCCACGGCCGCAATTAGTGCAACCGTGGGAAATGCCCGTACCAAAATATTAAGACAGATGCGTGAGGAAGTTGGCCATCATCTGCGAGCCTTCTGGCGTGAGGATGGACTCGGGATGGAACTGGATGCCCTCGACGTCATACTCGCGGTGACGCACGCCCATAATCGTGCCGTCGGCAAGCTCACTCGTGACCTCGAGGCAGTCGGGCAGACTCGCACGCTCGATAATGAGCGAATGATAGCGCCCCACCGCCGTGTTCTGATGGATACCCGCATAGAGTCCCTGCCCGTTGTGCTTGAGCGGCGAGGTCTTGCCGTGCACGATTTCCTGCGCGCGCACGACCTTGCCGCCGTAGACCTCGCCGATGGACTGGTGCCCGAGGCAGATGCCGAGGATAGGCACCTCCCCGCCCAGCTCGCGGATGACTTCCTCGGTGATACCCGCATCCTGTGGCACGCCCGGCCCCGGTGAAATCACGATACCGTCATAGTGCATAGCCCGGATAGTCGCCACTGTCGTCTGGTCGTTACGGATAACCTCGACATCTGCCCCCAGTTCGCTGAGCAGCTGGTAGACATTGTAGGTAAAGGAGTCATAATTATCTAAAAGCAACAACATCGTTTTCTACCTCCTCTACCACCTGGAACAAGGCCTTGCTCTTCTGTAAAATCTCCTGATACTCGCGCTCGGGCACCGAGTCAGCCACGATACCCGCACCCGACTGGATAACCGCCGTATGGTCATCCTCGATGCGCATAGTACGGAGCGTAATGCACATATCCATATTGCCGCAGAAATCCATGTACCCTACCGTCCCCGAATACGTGTCGCGCTTGACCGGCTCGAGGTCGTGAATAATCTCCATCGCACGCAGTTTCGGCGCGCCGCTGACCGTGCCCGCGGGGAATGCAGCCTGCAATACGTCCATAGGCGTGAGGCCCTTGCGCAACTTGCCCTGCACCTCGGAAACCATGTGCATGACGTGGCTGAAGCGCTCGATGACCTTGAGCTTCACGACCTTGACCGTGCCCGCCTCAGAGATGCGGCCGATATCGTTGCGCGCGAGGTCAACGAGCATGGAGTGCTCCGCGACCTCTTTCTCATCGGCGAGCAGCCCTTCCGCAAGCCGCGCGTCCTCGGCCTCGTTCTGCCCGCGCCGCCGCGTGCCCGCAATCGGGTAGGTGTAGACGTTGCCGCCTTGTACCTTAACGAGCGTCTCCGGCGATGCGCCTACGAGCTTGACGCGGCCACAGTTCAGATAGAACATGTACGGCGAAGGATTGACCTGCCGCAAGCGGCGGTAGAAATGGAAACACGGCTTGGTAATATGCGCGCGGAATTGATGTGAGGGTACGACCTGAAAAATATCGCCCGCAAAGATATGCTCCTTCGCCTGACGGATGGCCGCGAGGAAATGCTCAGGCGCCTCACCGAAACGCGCCAGGAAATTCAAAGGCTGCTCGCGCTTGCTTGGCTCTGCCTTATGCGGTGCCAGCGGTGCCGCCAGCCGTGCCATGACCGCCGCGAGTTTCTGCTGGATGTCCGCGTAATGCGCCGCTGCGTCCTTGCCGTCCGGTGTCGCAAGATAGATGAGACGTGCGCTGTTCTTCAGCGAGTCGATGACCACGAGATAACGGCAAATCATGAACTGGCCCAAAAGTTCCTCGGGGCCTACTTCGAGACCGCGCACACGGTCAAACGTGCTCACGACCTCGTAGTTGAAATAGCCCACGAGGCCGCCGTTGGCGAGCGGCAGCTCAGGGTCCTCAACCACGGGCTGATAGCGCTGCATATACGCCTTGATACTCGTCACGGGGTCGCCCTCGACAACCTTCATGAGGTCATTTTCGCGCACCATGAGCTTATCCTTGAAAGCCTGCAGCCGCACGAACGGCTCCGCGCCAATGAACGAGTAACGGCCGAACTGCTGGTGCGTCGTATCGACGGACTCCAGCATAAAGCCCTCGCGCTCGCCCACGAGCTTGTAGTAGATAGAAACGGGTGTATCGAGGTCCATGTTGAGCTCGGTCGAAACCGCGATGAGGTTCGACTGTTTTGCGAGCTCCTGAAACCTTTGCAAAGAGGGTACAAATTGCATTGTGCTCTTTCCTTTCCATACAAAACAAAAGGGAGGCCTCCACCTCCCTTTTGTTTGAAATTATTTGTGCGGCGTATTGATATCCTGCAGCACGTGCTGCTCTGTGCGTCCCAGGCACCAGCCCAGCACTTTCGTCTCGGCGTAAAGCATCAGCCGCTGTTCGCGGTTATCCACCTTCGCCTGCGACAAAGCTTGATACTGCCGGATATCCTGCTCGTAGCGGGCACGGATTTCCTGTTCGTGCCGCAAACGCTCAGGGCGGTTGGCCGCATGCCGCCGCACCAGTTCACGGGCGGCATTGTCCTCTTCATAGACAACCATATTTAACGCCTCCTACTAACAAACCTAGAGAATTTATTCGCCGCCCGCTGGGTGAAATCCTCTTGCCTGGCCGATAATTTCTGCTTTGCCCTCCGCCTGCCGCTCAGCGAGGGAAACAACTTCCTCTGGCCTCGGCCACGGGCAAGGGAGTACCCGCGACACGCCAGTCTGAGCCGACGCTATGGCGCCGCTTATCTGCCAAGCTATTTATCAGTAGTGCATACCATTATTTATGATAATGCGCGTCTAAAGCCTGACGCAGGGAGGCGATAAATGTCATAGCATCGGCGAACTCGCCTTTGAGCAGGCGGCCCACCACTGCACTGCCCACGATGACGGCGTCCGCATGCGCGGCGGCGGCCACAGCTGCCTCAGGTGAGCCGATACCAAAGCCCACGGCCAGCGGCGTCTGCGTGTATTTGCGTGCCTTGCTGCAGACCTCGCCGATATGGCTGTAGTCCACCTTTTTGACGCCCGTCACGCCGTTGTTCGAGACACAGTAGATAAAGCCCGTCGCATCCGTGCAGGTCTGCTGCATACGGGCCTCGGTCGTACCCGGCGCCACGAACTCCACGAGGTGGAAGTCCTGCGCCGCGCAGATGGCGCGCATGTCGCCGCTTTCCTCATGCGGCAGGTCGGGGATAATCACACCGTCGAGCCCCGCCGTCTTGAAGTCGGTCACAAATTTTTCGAGGCCATAGTGGAACATGTTATTGATGTAGCCCATGCCCACGAGGGGAATATCCGTAAACTTACGCACCTCGCGCACGAACTCGAGCTCCTTGGCGATGTTGACACCATTAGCCAGTGCCTTGACCGAAGCGTCCTGAATGACGGGGCCATCGGCCATGGGGTCGGAGAACGGCAGACCGACCTCGATGACGTCAGCACCGTTCTTTGCAGCCTCCTTGACCGCCTCGATGCTCGTCTGAAAGTCCGGCGCGCCGACCGTGATGTAGATAAAGATACCTTTTTTGCCAGCCGCCCGCAGGTCGGCCATTTTCTGCTCTAAACGCGTCATTAGTCCAAATCCTCCCCCAATGCTTTCGCTACCATCTGCACATCCTTATCGCCGCGGCCCGAGAGGCAGACGACGACACTCTGGTCTTTCCTCGTCTCCGGCATAAGTTTTTCCAGATAGGCCAGCGCATGCGAGCTTTCCATCGCAGGGATGATACCCTCAATCTGCGAAAGGCGCTGGAACGCGTCGAGTGCCTCCTGATCCGTCACCGAGACGTACTGCGCAATGCCCGTATCCTTGAAGAAGGAATGCTCGGGGCCGACACCCGGGTAATCGAGACCTGCCGAAATGCTGTAGGCCTCCACGACCTGCCCGTCCGGTGTCTGGAGCAGATAGCTGTAAGCGCCGTGCAGGATGCCCGGCTCGCCCGTACCTGAGAGCGTCTTGGCGTTGTCGCCCGTCTTGTCGCTGCGGCCGCCCGCCTCGACGCCGATTTTCTTGACCTGCTTGTCGTTGCGGAAATCGTAGAACGTGCCGATGGCGTTACTGCCACCGCCCACGCAGGCCACCACGTAGTCGGGCAGACCGCCGATTTTCTCTGCCGCCTGTGCGCGGATTTCCTCGCCGATGATTTTTTGGAAATCGCGCACCATCATCGGATAAGGATAGGGACCGACGGCCGAGCCGATGATATAATGCGTGTCCGTGATGTTCGTGGCCCAATAACGGATAGCCTCACTCGTCGCATCCTTCAGCGTGCCTGTACCCGAGCTCACGGGGATGACCTTCGCCCCCAACAGCTTCATACGGAACACGTTGAGCTTTTGCCGCTCCACGTCGACCTCGCCCATAAAGACGTGGCACTCCATGCCGAACAGCGCCGCCACCGTAGCCGTGGCCACGCCGTGCTGGCCCGCGCCCGTCTCCGCGATAATCTTCTTCTTGCCCATGCGCTTCGCGAGCAGAGCCTGCCCCAGTGCATTATTTATTTTGTGTGCACCCGTGTGCAGCAAATCCTCGCGTTTGAGGAAAATGCGTGCCTTGCCGTAATGCTCGGTGAGCTTCTTCGCATAATAGAGCCCCGTCGGCCGCCCCGCATACTCGCGCAGGTAAAAGCGGAACTCGTCCAAAAACTCGGGGTCATCCTTGTATTTGAGGTAAGCCGCCTCGAGCTCGTTGAGCGCGGGCATAACAATTTCGGGGACGTACTGGCCGCCGTACTGGCCAAATCTGCCTTTGGTATTCATATGATTACTCCTTATCTATAATAATGGAAAGATTGCTTACAAAGGGAACCGCTTTCAGCCTGCCTTGAAGGCTCTGACCTGCGCCGCCACATCAGGAGCCTTGACCAGCCCCTCGCCCACTAGGATACCGTCACAGCCCGCCGTGTGCAATTTCTTGACATCAGCGACATCCATAACGCCGCTCTCGCTAATCAACGTACGCGTACGGTCACAGGATGGCAGCAGGTCGAGCGTATTCTGGATATCTGTGGTGAAACTCACGAGATTGCGGTTGTTGATGCCGATAAACTCTGCCGGCGTGTCCTGCGCAGCTTGGAGGTCTTTTTCATCATGCACCTCGATGAGTGCATCCATGCCGAGGCTCCAGGTGAGATAGAGATATTCCTTCAGCTGCGCCGGACTCAGGATGCGCGCGATGAGCAGCAGGGCGTCCGCGCCGAGCAGCCGCGCCTCGTAAATCTGATAGGCGTCAATGACGAAATCCTTCCGCAGAAGCGGCAATTTTATCTCCGCCCGCACCTTTTGAAAATCCTCGTTGCAACCAAGGAAATGCGGGTCGGTGTGTACCGAGAGCATGCTTGCACCGTTGTCCTCGTAAATATGCGCGAGTTCCAGTACGGAGTGGCTCTTGGTCAGCCGCCCTTTCGCAGGTGATTGCAACTTACACTCAGCGATGAGGCTCCAGTCTTCTTTAGCGAAGCGGTGCCCCATGCGGAACTGCCCCGGATGTATCTGCCGCTGGATTTCGCTGAGCGGCAACTTGTCCTTGGCCGCCGCCACAATCTCGCGTTTCTCTGCCACAATCTCGGCTAAAATATCTCTCATATCACCATCTCCTCGGGAAACTTCGGCAGAGTGCGCCACTCATTGACGCGCTTGACCTCGGACATAAAGGCCTTGATTTTTGCTACATCCTGCTCGCCATCCGTCTCGATACCACTCGCCGTATCCACACCGTAGGGACGAAACGTGCGCCAGGCAGTCAACAGGTTTTCCTGGTTGATACCACCGGCAATCATCACCGAATGCTTGATATGCCCTATAACCTCGGCGGCCTCCCGCCAGTTGAAAGGCTGCCCCGTACCGCCTACCTGCTCTGACGTGCCCGCATCGATGAGGATGAGTTCGGCAGGCAGCTTGTCAATCTCCCGGTAGGACAGGCCCGCGTGATAACGGATAGCCTTGATAACCGGCTTTTTTATTTGACTGATATAGTTGGCATCTTCATCACCGTGCAACTGCACTAAATCGAGATTGCACAACTCGGCAATGGTGTTGACCCGGTAGGGCTCCTCATTGACAAATACCCCGACCTTGCGCGCCTTATAGCCGATAGCCGAACAAATCGCCGCCGCCTTGCCCGGCGAAATGTTGCGCCGACTGGGCGGATAAAAGATAAATCCTACATAGTCCGCCCCCGCATCTACTGCCGCCTGCGCCGCCTCCAGCGAACGCATGCCACACAGTTTTGCCTTCATAGCTTCATCTCCAGATAATATAAAAGCCCCGGCAGGAGTATCAAACTCCTGTCGGGGCGAAATTACTTCGCGGTACCACCCGTTTTCAGTAAGCCAAAAGCCTACTAATCTCATCAGATACGGGAACTCACTATTACATGTGTCCGATATCCCAGCCTGTTAACGGTAGCCGCCGTCCCAGCCTACTCAGCCTCCACAGCCTTTGGGTGGGCTCTCACAAGTCCATTCACGTTTCACCGCTGACCTGTCATCACACCTCTGGCTCACGCCAGTCACAGGCTCGCTTGACAGTGGTTGGAAACCTTACTATCCCTTGCTCGTCGATTTGTCTGTATTAACTGTTCTCTATAATACACACAAATGACGCGCCTGTCAAGTAAAAATTTACACTTTTAGTATTATTCTGGGTCTATTACCACACATACACCAAGGTGGTATGTATACAAGTAGTCAGTTGTTCTTCACCATATGACCATGCCCGCCATGCTGGCCAAGGCCACCACAAAAGGCGTCATCTGGCGGCGGACCGCCCTGCGGGCCATCGCAGAACTCATCGTCCGCGGGACCAAAACCGGGGCCACGCCGCACCTGCTGCAACGTCTTGTCATCAACGCCCAGCTGTTTAGCCACATCACGCCAACGGTTGTTGATTTTTTTGAGGTCGAGCACACTCTGGATATCCTTGCCCGTAGTCTTGGCCAACGCCGCCGCCGAGGCGATATCAGGCGGCATATAACCGTTCTGCAACAGGGCTACCGCCGTACTCTCATCGATGTTGCCCTCTTGGCAGATATGCTTAGCCATCATCGTGTCACGCGCCGTACGCTCCTGCTCACGCGTGATGCCGAGTTTCTCACATACGTCGCTCCATTTGTTACTGTCCGTCTTCATAGCCAGCACATCCTGGAACGATTTACCACTGAGCTTCGCCAGCATCGCGGCCTGACCGATATCACGGAAGTCCCGCTGGCTATCGATAGCAGCTTTGACCTGAGACTCATCCACACCAAACGTCTCGGCAATGCGTGCCGCTGCCTTAGCTGCATCGACCTGAGGTGGCAACGGACGCTGTGCCTGTGCTGACTGCGCCGCCTCCGTATGCGTCGCCTGGAACTGATACGCCGTCAGGCCACCGCCGAGCAGCAGCGCCCCTGCCACCAGGCCGGCTACCAGCTTACGATTTAGCTTGCTCATCATCATCCAACCCTTTCTGGACCAGTACATCCCCACCGCCCTGGCTCCCCCAGCGGCAGGAATCATTTTGTTCTATGCTCATAGTATAAGGGCACGACTTTAGACACTATTTAGCCACCTATTATAAATGCTTATTCTTTACGTGATGGTTGGCTAAAAGGGCCTGATACTAACTTAGAAAAGCTTACAGAAAAAATTGTTTTTCTGTAAAAGCAGGACTTTTCTCTGTATCTGTCGTATAATAGATAACAGGTTAAATGTGAAAAGAGGTGTTTTGGATGACGGATCAGGAAATCGAGAAGCTGGTACAGGAAAAACTCGACGCGGCCTTTAAGGCTAACGAACATCCCAATAAGTTCTTCATCACGGCCAACGGCCGCGGCGTCACCGATGGCGGCGATTTGTACAACGCGCTGCTGAAGGATATGATGCAGGTAATGCAGAAAGCCATGACGGACATTCTGAAAGAGGCCCTGAAAAAATAATCAGTGCTGAACCTCAAGCCCAACGGGAGCACCACTCCTGCTGGGCTTTTTGTTATACTCAAAGCGGGAAAGCGGGCACACTACCTATATATTAGCAGCAAAACCTAAGCATACCCTGAACACAACAAAAAACCGCAGATTGCTCTGCGGTTTGAAATAGCGTATAAACTTGTCCTCAGCGTTTCGAGAACTGGCTCGCCTTACGGGCTTTCTTGAGACCGTACTTACGGCGCTCTTTCTCACGCGGGTCACGCGTAACAAAGCCAGCCTTCTTCAGGGACGGACGCAGATCAGCATCCATCGCCATGAGGGCGCGCGTAATGCCATGACGGATAGCACCTGCCTGACCGGAGATACCGCCGCCAGCAACATTGGCGATGACATCATATTTATCGTTCGTCTCGGTGAGCGTCAGCGGCTGACGCACGATGAGCTCCAGCGTCTTCTCGCCGAAGTAGGACTCCATGTCGCGGCCGTTGATGGTCACTTTACCCTCGCCTGGAACCAGACGAACACGGGCAACCGAGGTCTTTCTGCGGCCAGTGCCGTAGTAGCTTACATTTGCCATAATCTATGTTCCTCCTTTTCCAGATTAGCGGATGTTCAGCTCGAGCTTCTCGGGCTTCTGCGCTGCATGCGGATGCTCCGGGCCAGCATAAACGCTGAGCTTGCGGAACATCTGCGCACCGAGGCGGTTATGCGGCAGCATACCTTTGATAGCATGCTCCACCACGCGCTCCGGGAAACGAGCCAGCATCTGGCCAGCCGGCGTGAACGTCGTGCCGCCCTGATAACCGGAATGACGGAAATAGGTCTTCTTGACGAGCTTCTTGCCCGTGAACTTCACTTTGTCTGCATTGACGACGATGACGTAGTCGCCCGTGTCAACGTGCGGAGTAAAGGTCGGTTTATTTTTACCGCGAAGAACTTTTGCAACTTCAGCCGCAAGGCGACCGACAGTCTGGCCTTCAGCGTCTACAACATACCATTTACGCTCGACATTGCCGGCGTTTGCCATAAACGTAGTCTTCATGCGATTTCCCCCTTTGATAAATAGTAAAAATTCATCTTCCATATGACGTTCCCGGCAGGCCTCCGGGGCTAATGGAAACTCGCGCCCGTAACATCACATAGAAATATTCTACTCAAAACGCAGGGGCAAGTCAAGCATTTTTTCCTTGCAGACCATAATTTCTCCACGTTATGACGAATAGCTAACTACCTAAACGCACTTTCCCTTGAAAATTTATCATTATTTGTACTGCTCTACATACACAAAAGTTGAGAAAATTCACTGGTCAAACACTGTCTAACATACCGCCTGGTATCTAGCCTGTCTGTATTCATAGACTGACGCTTGCCTGACGGGCCAGTTCGCACAAAGCATGCAGAGGCAGGCCAACCACATTGGAGTATGAGCCCTCGATACGCTCAATGTAGGCCGCCGCCCGCCCTTGTATGGCATAGGCACCGGCCTTGTCCAGCGGCTCCCCCGTAGCTACATAAGCCGCAATCTGCTGAGCTGTCATCGGGGCAAAGGTGACGCTGGTGCTCACGACCTTGGTATAGACCTGCTGCTGACGCACCAGTGCCAAGCCAGTGATAACCGTGTGACTACGCCCCTGCAACTGTTGCAGCATACGCCCGGCAGCCGCAGGGTCGCTGGGTTTGCCAAAGATTTTGCCCGCCAGCGCTACCACCGTATCCGCCCCCAGCACCACATCCTGCGGATATTGCTGAGCTACGGCCTGCGCTTTGGCTGTAGCATTGACCGTAACCAGTGCCGCTGGCGAGGCGGCCGCCTTGATTTCCTCTGCCTCACTGACGACGACTTTATATGACACGCCGATTTGCGCTAACAATTCCCGCCGCCTGGGCGACCCCGACGCTAAAATAAACATATCTCCACCTATATAGTCTCACTTACTCACTATCCGCAACATACTGCGGCTCACCATAACCTATTATATAAAATATTTAACGTGAACTTGCAGCACATGTCAAGTCGCCTCAATGTAAAATGTCGTAAAGCGTTGCCAGCTAAAACAGCTAATTACTCAGGCTTGATATTTTTTGCGCATTATGGCCGCGGCCGCTACGAGATTTTGCAGGCTTTGCTGCACCTCCGCTTCACCACGCGTCTTGAGGCCACAGTCAGGATTGACCCAGAGCTTGTGCACGTCCACCTTATGCACCATCTGCTCGAGCGCGGCAACGATTTCCTCCACCGATGGCACGCGTGGCGAGTGGATATCGTAGACGCCCGGCCCTACCTCGGTGCGGAAATGATGGGCCTGCAAGGCATCGAGTATCTGCAAATCAGAGCGCGAAGCCTCGAAGGTAATGACATCCGCATCCATATCGTCGATGGCAGGAATAATATCCGTGAACTCACTATAGCACATATGTGTATGGATTTGCGTCTCCGGCTGCACACCGCTGTGCACGAGCCGGAAAGCCGGAATAGCCCAGTCCAGATATTCCTTATACCAGTCCGACTGCCGCAGGGGCAGTTTTTCCCGCAATGCCGCCTCATCAATCTGAATAATGCGAATACCGTTGGCCTCCAAATCTAACACCTCATCACGGATAGCCAACGCCAGCTGCTTAGTCTGCACCTCGAGACTGATATCCTCCCGGGGAAATGACCAGTTCAAAATCGTCACAGGACCGGTCAGCATGCCCTTCACCGGTTTATCCGTCAAGCTCTGTGCATAGGCTGACCACGCCACGGTAATCGGGTGTTTGCGTGAGACATCACCCCAGATAATCGGTGGTTTCACACAGCGCGTACCATAGGACTGCACCCAAGCCTTTTCCGTGAAATAGTACCCCGCCAAATGCTCACCGAAGTATTCGACCATATCGTTGCGCTCATACTCGCCGTGTACCAGCACATCCAGTCCCAGTTGCTCCTGCAAACGTACACAGCGCTTGATTTTGTCCTTGGTAAAGGCCTCATACTGCGCGGCAGAAATCTGCCCGTTGCGCAGGGCCTTGCGCTCCGCCTTAACCTCATGCGTCTGCGGAAAGGAACCAATCGTCGTCGTGGGGAACAACGGCAGTTTAAACTCCTTATGTTGTACTTTTTCCCGTGCCGCAAAATCCGGTTGACGAGTATAGTCCTCGGCCTTGATATTTTGCACCCGCGCGATGACCGTCCGGTCCGGCACATAACGGCTGCCGTCAAAGATTTGCTCATTACGCGTCAAGGCCTCTCCTGCGGGATTCTCGGCCAAGGCGCCCAGTTCCCTGAGCTCCGTCAGTTTCTCATAAGCAAAAGCAAAATGCTTTTTGACCGCAGCCGGCAGTTTCTGCTCATGCTCTAAGGTATAGGGCACATGCAGCAGCGAGCAGGACGTAGAAATCACCGTCTCGATACCCTGTGCCCGCAAATTTTGCAAAATCGCCAATGTCTGTGCGTAATGGTTGCGCCAGATATTTTTGCCATTGACTACCCCTGCAAACAGCGTCTTGTCTGCCGGGAAGCCATATTGCTGTACCAGAGCCGCCGTCTGCCTGCCCTCGACAAAATCCAAGCCCACACCATCGAAGGGCAAGCCCATGACCGTCGTATAGATGTCGCGAATGTCACCAAAATAAGTCTGCAAAAGAATTTTCACCGAGCCTTTAGCGGCGAGGATGGGCTGATAAAGGGCTTTAAAGCAAGCAATATCCGCAGGTGTGAGGTCATGCACGAGAAATGGCTCATCGAACTGTACCCACGCGGCCCCCAGGCTGGCAAATTGCTGCACCAGCTCCGCATAGGCCTGCGCCGCTTCCTCGATATAGTCTGCCCGCTTTTTGCTACCCATATAACGCGCGAGCGTGAGGAAAGTAAAGGGCCCGCAGATAACGGGCTTGGTCAAAATCCCCGCTGCCTGCGCCTCGGCAAATTCCGTCAGAACTTTATGCCCCGTCAGTTTAAAGTGCGCACCGTCCTCGATTTCGGGCACGATATAATGATAGTTCGTGTTGAGCCACTTTTTCATCGGCAAGGCCTTCACATCGCCCTTAGCACCCTGATAACCATGCGCCGCCGCAAAATATTGGTCGAGTAAAGAGACATCCAGTTCACGATAACGCGCAGGCACTACACCGAAAAGGAAAGCCGTGTCCAGCACACCATCATAAAAGGAGAAATCTCCCGAGGGTATAAAGTCAATCCCCGCCGCTTTTTGCTGCTGCCAGGCCGCCCGACGTAATTTATGCCCCACGTGCCGCAGCTCTACCTCCGTGCACTCTTGACGAAAATATTTCTCTGTGGCAAATTTCAATTCCCGCAGACTGCCTACACGCGGGAACCCTACTACCGATGTTTGCATATAATCATACCCCTTCGCTCTATTGCCAATAAAAAAAGAGACCCGTTAGTCTCTTTAGATTATAGTCTGCATAGCCGCAGGCTTAAAATATTTACTTTTCACGGTTAGTCATAGTTTCAAGCTATAGCAGCATCATGACAAAGCGGCAATATATTTTTGCAGTGCCGCCAGATACATACTGCCCAAGCGGCTGAAGTGCGCTTTCTGCAACGTAATATAGCCGATGTGCATATCTCCCTCCCGCTGGAGTGGCACCGCGATGATATAGGGGCCGTTGAGCTCAGGGTCAATCACGCCGCTGGAAACCGTATAGCCATTGAGCCCAATCAACAGGTTAAAGAGCGTCGCACGGTCCCGGACACGGATATTTTTCGGCCGGTTCACCGTACTGAAGATTTCCTCGGAATAATAAAACGCGTTATGCTCCCCCTGCTCAAAAGAAAGATAAGGATACGGCAGCAAATCGCGCATCGTCACGGCTGGCCTGTCCGCCAGCGGGTGCTGGTTACTGATAAAAACGTGGGGCTGCGCCGTAAACAAATCCGTGAATTGTAAATCCCTGGCCTTGAGGATTTTTTTGATAACGGCAGCATTGAAATCATTCAGATACAACAATCCCAGTTCACTTTTGAGGTTGGCCACATCCTCGATGATTTCATAGGTCTGCGTCTCCCGCAAAGAAAAATCATATTCGTCTTTGCCACAGGCCTTAATTAAATCGACAAAAGCATTGACCGCAAAGGAATAATGCTGGGTAGAGACGCAAAAGGACTGCCTGCCGCCGCCTTTGTGCAGATATTTCTCCTCCAGCATATCCACCTGCGCGAGCACCTGCCGGGCATAACCCAAAAACTGCTCGCCTTCCGTCGAAACCCGAATGCCCTTGTTGGTGCGGTCGAAAATGGTGAGTCCCATTTCTTTTTCCAATTCGCGGATAGCCTTAGTCAGGCTAGGCTGGGCAATATAGAGTTGGTTGGCGGCAGCCGTCAGCGTACCCTGCCGTGCCACTTCCACGACATAGCGTAGTTGATTCAGCGTCATGGGGCAGTCTGCACCTCCTAAAGGTCAATACTTTACCACGGTTGCGGCGTCATGGGCGTGATAACGCCAAAAGTATATCCCTTGGCCTGCAAGATGCGGATAATCTCGGGCAAGGCCTTGACCGTTTCCTCGTGCCCCTCCGAGGAGTGCATGAGGATAATCGCCGTGTGCGCCGTAGCCGCGCCCTCGGTCTCGCTCATGATGTTGTCGATAAAGTCCTGAGCTACGGGATGGTTCGGCGCAGCATCAGCAGAGCTCACATTCCAATCATGCTCAACGTAACCGTTGGCGCGCAAAGCCGGTGCATAGGCCGGCGTGAAATGCCCAATGATACCGCCCGGCGCACGCAGGATAAGCGGGCGCACACCGATAATGCTTTGAATAATGGCATCTGTCTTCTCCATCTCTGCCAGAAAACCATTGATATCGGGATAAAGTTTGGCATAGCGATGGTCATAGCTGTGGTTGCCGATAGCGTGACCCTCGTCATAGATGCGCTTGAGCACCTCGGGATGCGCCTCCGCCTGGCGCCCAGTCACATAGAACGTCGCATGTATGCCCGCCGCCTGGAGGATATCCAGCACGGCGGGCGTATTCTGTGCATCTGGGCCATCATCAAAGGTCAGATAGGCCACCTTGCCCTCGCGATAGGGCGTAATCTCCGGCAAAGCCGTGGGCAGCCCCGCCGCCCGCCGCTCAGCGAGCGTATAGCGGTCGTAGACCGGGATGTCCGGTGCCGCTGGCGCAAGGTTGGTGAAATCATCCGCCGCCAACACACGCGTTGGAGCAACAACCACCGCTGCCTCCTCCGCCTCAGGCTCCGCACCGTCCCCTGACGGCACCCTTTGGGCAATACTCACCCCCAGCAACGCCACGCCCAACGCGACACAACTGATAACCTTGACTACTTTTGCCGACATGCAGCTACGCTTCCTTTTGCTAATCTATATATGCTACGCCTAATCTTACTCTACTTCCCAATGCCCATTTTTACCACGGCCAACATATTTGACATCTGTCATTGTTTCCATAATTCTAGATAAGGTCCTAGGACTTACATGCAACGTATCCGCTAATTCTTGACGGACAATTTGTGGATTAAGACGAATGAGCTCTCTTATTGTATTGGCCTGCTCATTTCGGTTGCCATTTCGGTTGCCATTTCGAATGCCATTTCGAGTGCCATTTCGAGTGCCATTTCGAGTGCCATTTCGAGTGCCATCTATATTAGCTTGCACACTAACCTCACCGACTGCACCTTTATAATTTAAATTCCAAAAAACCACCCTAAATAGCGTTCTATCAGAATAAAACGTCGGTGCCTTTTTGTCATCATAGTTACGTGCCGTCCGATAAAAATTCATAATCTTACTCAGGCCACTGCCCTGACGTTCCATCAACCCCACACGCTCAAAAATATCTGAAACCAGCGGATTGCGCCGCCGCGAGGGAATATGGGCAATATCCTGTTCCTGAATAAGGCTGCCATCAACCATGCCACCGGGGGAATAAATTTCTAACCGGTCATCGAAAATATCCAAATGCACTTCACTGCCCATTTCCATATAGTCGCGATGCACCAGGGCATTTACCAGAGCCTCGTACACACTACGCTCCACATACTCTGGCAATTCTAACCGCTCCGCCGGTAATTTTTTCCACATTACACGATTATTCTGCCGGAAAAAATTCATGCCATTTTCCAACAACAAAATCAAGCTGCCACTGAACTCATCACTAGCCCACGCCTCCATACGACCACCCGACTTATCCAGACCATGCCAACGATTGCAAAACAACCGCGACTGTATAAATGGTGATTCATCGGCCATCAAAGCTCCCGCGTTGGTCAACTCACCTTTGTGGTCACATATGCCATACGACTCGTATAGTTTATCATCAAAGCTGTTTTTCATCCATTGGAAATAGCGGGCACGAAATTTACTAAAGGCAAAATCGGACAGATAATACCCCGAAGGCAACGTATCCCACGCCAACTTACGGCCACGTAAAATCAGCCTTTTAACCGTGAGATTATCGGCAGGTACACTTTCATTGCCAATACGTATGTATGTTTCCAACCGTCCATCCAAATTAAAGTAGTACGGTGTATCATCACCATGAATAACCTGCAAAACTATAATATCCTTGCCTGCCACGCGATAGATGTGTAACGCCGTTTCCGGTACTGGCTGCATGCGCATCTTGATGGTTTCACTAATAACCTCTGACAGATGTTTGACATTTTCTAAGCCAACCACTGTATCATCATCGGCAACGCCAAATATCAGTGAACCACCATCACCATTAGCAAAAGCACTAACACTTTTCAACCAGCTTTTAGGCCGACGTTCCTCCAAAGATACCTTTTTATCATAGGCCGACGTTCCTCCAAAGATACCTTTTTATCATAGGACGACGTCTCACCTAAATATTGTGTTAAATCAAATGCAACATCATCCATGTCATGCTCCTAACACGAAAAAAATGTAACTGGCAAATGTAGTTTGAACTCACAGCATATCCGCGGGCAGGTGTGCGGTGCTGTTGAGGAGTTCTACCATGGGGAACCCGTCGTCGCCGATGGTGACTATGTCTACAGCGGTATTGAACTGGCGCAGGCGCCAGACGTTGGCCAAGGGCATACCGAGGAAAGTACAGAGTATGGTACGCAGGATGGCACCGTGGCAGGTAACGACGAACGTGCCGCCCGCATGCTGGGTCAGGAGCTCGCGCAGGCGCGCCATGCCGCGCTGCTGCACCTCGGCGAAAGTCTCGCCGTGCGGTATCTGCATGATATCGGGATGTTTTTGGAAGTTCGCCATGCCCTCAGGCCAGCCACCCACGATTTGCTCGTAAGTCAGCCCCTCCCAGTCACCAAAGGAAATCTCCCGGAAGGCAGGCTCTAAATGCACCGGCAGGCCAAAGCGCGCCGCGATGGTCTCTGCCGTCACCCGTGCGCGGCAGAGGTCACTACTGTAGATAGCATCGACCTGCGTCACCGGGAAATGGTCGCGCAGGAGCGCGGCCTGCTGCTTGCCACGCTCAGAAAGCGGTACATCCGACTGGCCCTGATAGCGGCCGCTGCTGTTCCACTCCGTCTGCCCATGCCGCACCAGAATCAATTTTGTCATGCTAATACTGCCTCCAAATGTGTCAAAAGTTGTTTATTTTCCTCATGCGTGCGCACCGCCAGACGCAGGTAGCCGTCGTCGAGCCCCGCAAAATTCGCACAATCACGCACGAGGACACCGCGTGCCCGCAAGGCCGCCGTAAGCTCACCACTCGTGTAGCCCGTGCCGTGAATATCGACCAGCCGGAAATTTGCCGCACCAGGCAATACCTTGATGCCCGGCAGATGCTCCAGCTCTGTGCTGAGATAAGCCGCCTCCTGCCGCAAAAACTTGCGGGTGGCCGCCTCATAGCCAGGCTGCTGGAGCGCCGTCACGCCTGCGAACTGTGCCAGCGCATTCACATTCCAGACGTCTTTCGCCGCCTCGAGCCGTTGCACGAGCTCGCGGCTGGCCACGGCATAGCCGAGACGCAACCCCGGAATAGCATAGAATTTCGTCAAAGACTGCAACACGACGAGATAGGGATAGGCCTGCACCAGCTGCCGCAGGGTCGCGTCGGCGCGCTCCTCGCAAAAGTCCATAAACGACTCATCGACGAGCAGCCATTGCCGCCCCTCCTGCATGGTCTCCAACAGGGGCAGCAGTTCCGCCTGCGTGAGCAGGGTGCCCGTAGGATTGTTCGGGTTGCCGATAATCAAGCAGTCCGTAATCGACGCCGCCTGCTGACATTTTTTCCGGTTGGGCAGAAACCCCGCCTCGGGCCGCAACAGGATATGCTGCACGACGCAATGGGCCGCCGTGGCCGCCCGCTCATAGTCACCAAAGGACGGTACCGGCACAAGCACGCGATGCGGCCTGACCACCTGGAAAAATAAATAAATCAGTTCAGCTACGCCGTTGCCCACGATGATGTTGTGCGCTGGCAGGTCATAATGCTCCGCCAAAGCTGCCTTGAGGGCGCGTGCCTCGGGGTCAGGATAATGCACTACGGCCTCCAGATGCGCCGTCAAAGTCTGTTTGATGGCAGATGACAACCCCAGCGGATTGATATTGGCCGAGAAATCCAGCCATTTCCCCGTGGGTGAGGGCGCGTAGACATTGCCCCCGTGCGCGTAATGCTGTGTGTCGTTTTTCATAATCATTCCCCTTTTCTCCGCCTGGCTCAAAGCCACAGGCTCCAGCCTGGCTGCGGGTTCTCAGCAGCATAAAGCATGAGGCTGAAAAGCGCTGCCGTCTCTGTCAACAGTTCAATACAACCATAGGTATCGCCCGTCAAGCCGCCCAATAAACTGGTCAAATACCTGCCCGTGAGCCAGGCCGTGGCACCGCCTAACAGCAATGCGAGCCAAGCCCCCGGCCCCAGCGGTAATGCTACCACAAAGGTAATCAGCGTGGCCACTGCCACCGTGCGTCTATCCGCCATGTCCGCAAAGGCGCGCCCCATGCCCTCAGGCCGCGTATAGGGAAAGCGTGCAATCACCAGCACCATCCCCCAGCGGCCTACGACGGGCAGCAAAAGCAAGGCGAGCCCCGCCCATACTGCGGGCACGGACAAAAACATGCTCCCCTGCACGAGCAGCAGTGCCACCACCGCCAACAGGCCATACGAGCCCACGCGGCTGTCGTGCATAATGGCCAGCATGCGCTCCCGCTCGCGGCAGGAGCCTACGCCGTCCAGTGTATCGCAAAAGCCGTCCCAATGCAGCCCCCCCGTCAAGGCGATAGGCACGAGCACGAGCAGGCACCGCACAAAATAGGTATCACCAAAAAAATGATAAGCGAGGCCCACGCACAAGCAGGCCAGCACGCCCAGCACCAGTCCCACCAACGGGAAATAGCGCGTACTCCGGCCAAAATCCTCCGCACAGAGGTCGGGGATATCATGGATGTGCAAACGCGTCTGGAACTGCAACGCCGTCAAAAAAGCCCGCATCGCGGTGCCTCCTTTTATTATAAACGAAATTGGCTGCCTGCAACAGCCAATTCAAACAAATAACCAGTCTAAGCTAAAGGTGCTGAAGCCTAAATATTGAAAGAGCAGAAAGCCCAGCGTCAAAAAGAGCATCGTCGCCGTGTACATCATACGGTTAGCCGCGAGGATATGCTGCGGGATGATGGCCGTGAGCACATCGCCCATATAGGCACGAAAAGCCAGCTGGCCAAAGTAGGAGTTCTCCCCACCGAGGCGGATTTGCAACGCGCCTGCCATCGCCGCCTCGGCATAGCCGCCGTTGGGGCTGGGATGTTTGGCCGCATCACGACGCATGACGCGCAACGCATTGTGCCCATCATAACCGAGCAAAAAAGCACTCATCACGAAAAGCAGCCCGGTCAACCGCGCGGGGATATAGTTTAGCACATCGTCAAGCCGCGCCGCCGCCCGGCCGAAATAGAGATAACGCTCTGTCTTGTAGCCCAGCATCGAATCCATAGTATTGGCCGCGCGGTACATCACCGCGAGCGGCACACCGCCCAGCGCAAAGAAGAAGAGCGGTGCAATCACCCCGTCGCTCGTGTTCTCGGCCACACTCTCGATAGCAGCGCGCGCCACCTCGGCATCGTTGAGCCTGCCCGTGTCGCGTCCCACCATCATGCCTACCGCCTGCTGGGCCGCGGGCAAATCGCCATTCACCAGCGCATCGTAGACGCGGCGCCCCGCCTGCGCGAGACTGCGCGGCGTAATCATAAAGGTCAGGATGAGCGCACTCACGACCTCACTGCCCCAGCTCACGGGCAGTCTATAGGATAAATAAATCAGTCCTGCCGCCAGCTCGTAACTCACGAGCAACACGAGTGCCACCAATATAGCCCCGCTGAGCAATTTGCGCCCATCGCTATCTGCTTCACGATAAAACCAACGCTCCAATAACGCAATCAAGCGCCCCATGAGCGCCACGGGGTGCCAGCGGCTCTGCGGGTCGCCTATACAGGCATCCATGAGAAACGCCCATATCGCCGTAATCATAGACTCCCCCCTTGCTGCATAATCTCTGCCAGCTGTACCATATCGAGATGCGTGCGCACCACCTCAGCCAGGCGGTCATAGGCCGCCTCTTTCTCCTTTTGCCAGTTGCGCTGCGGCGGCAAGGCTGCCAAACCACGCCGCCCCCGCAAAGCATTGAGCAACTGGCGGCGGAAAGCATCGTGGTCGAAGATGCCGTGGATATAGGTGCCGAGCACCAGGCCGTCCGCCGTCACCGCACCGTCCTGCGTCTGCCGCCCGTCCGCCTGCTGCACGGTAAAGGGCTGCTTGATAGGCTCTGCAAAGGCCGTCGTCCCCATATGGATTTCGTAGCCCGGCAGTCCCGCGGCCGCTAACTGCGCCCCCGCAAAAGTGCAATGCTGGCAAGCCGCTGTGACCTGCACCGTAAGTTTCTCTCCCGTAAAGGTCGTCACCGTAGGCAAATACCCCAGCCCCCGCACCGTGCCCTGCGTGGACTCCACCTGCTCCGGGTCGCGCAATGCCTGTCCGAGCATCTGGTAGCCGCCACAAATCCCAATCAGCGGCACCCCCTGCGCATGCAGCCTGGCTAAGGCCGGTTCCAGTCCCTGGGCCCGCAACCAGAGCAAATCCTCGCTCGTATTTTTCGACCCCGGCAGGATAACTAAATCCCACGTGCGGCCGGCGAGTTCGGCCGCCGTCTGTACATACTGCAAAGTTACATCGGGCTCCGCCGCTAAAGCGTCAAAGTCGGTAAAATTCGAGAGCTTCGGCAGATTGAGTACGGCAATCTGCACCTCCCCCTGCGCCTGCCCCTGCGTGCGCTGTTCCTCCAGCGTCACCGAGTCCTCCGCCTCTATGCCGAGGTCGCCGATATAGGGCACCACCCCCAGCACCGGTTTGCCCGTTTTCTGCTGCAAAAATTCAATCGCGGGGCTGAATAGCGAAACATCCCCACGAAATTTGTTGATGATAAGCCCCTTGACCAGCGCCCGCTCCTCTGGTTCCAGCAACTCCAGTGTACCCACGAGTGCCGCCAGCGCCCCGCCACGGTCGATATCTGCGATGAGCAGCACCGGTGCCTGCAAATAGCGCGCCACGCGCATGTTCACGATGTCGCCCGCCCGCAGATTGACCTCGGCGGGGCTGCCTGCGCCCTCGATGACCAGCGTATCATACTGCGCGCCGAGTGCTTGCAGAGCTGCTGTGACTGCGGCCCAGGCCTGTTCCTTATGCCCTAGGTGATAGTCCCGCGCGCTCATATTGCCAATAGGCCGCCCATTGATGATGACCTGCGACTGCGCCTCCCCCGTGGGCTTCAACAACACGGGATTCATGGCCACCACGGGCCGCAAACCTGCCGCCTCGGCCTGCGCTACCTGCGCACGCCCCATCTCCAGTCCCTCGCGCGTCACGAAAGAGTTCAGCGCCATGTTCTGTGCTTTGAACGGCGCCACGCGCCGTCCCTGCTGGTGAAAAATGCGGCAGAGCGCCGTCGTGATGATGCTCTTGCCCACATGTGAGCTCGTGCCCATCAACATGATGTTTTGCCTCACCCAAACGCTCCTTTCATAGTTGCACGGCCAGCTGCTTTAAATCCACAGCGATACCAGACACCGTCAGATAAGCCTCCGCGGCAGCCGCCGCAAATCTCTGGTTCAGCAGGCCCTGGGCATCGCGGTAGACCCGTGCCAGTTGATTCGTGGGCACGATACCCTGCCCTACTTCATTCGAGACAAAGATGACTGTACGGCCGCTTTGCCGCGCCGCCTGCAGGAGCCGCTCGCCCGCAGCCTGCACCGCTCGGGTTACCTGTGCCGTAGCCGCAAGCTCTGCCTCCGTATAGGTACAGAGTAAGTTCGATAAATATAGCGTCAAGCAGTCAAAGAGCAATACCTCATGCGCCACGGCCGCCGCCTGTATCGCCTGCTCCGCCGCCTGCGGCGCCTCATAGGTATCCCAGCTAGCCGGCCGCCGCGCCTGATGCTGCTGGATGCGGGCCCGCATTTCCTCATCCCAGCACTGCGCCGTCGCGATATAGGCCACCGACTGACCTGCGCGGGCTGCATACTGTTCCGCAAAACGCGACTTGCCACTACGCGCGCCGCCCGTCACAAAGACGATTTTGCCTGACATCGGCACACCTCCAGGAAATGCGCGGCCGCCTCGCGGCACCCCGCGAAGTTCAGATGCAGATAACTGCCCAGCACCTGGCCCCGCTGCTGTCCGGCCGCATAGCTGCTGCCGTCGCGCAGACGCGTGAAACGCCACGGCTGACTGATTGCAGACGGCAGCTCTGTCTGCGAAAAATGGAACTCATGCCCTCGCAGAGCCGTCCCCGCGGGCCCTAACAAACTGTCCTGCTGTAACGTGGCCGTCACATAGCCCACCATCTGCAATTTCTCCGTCATCACTGCCCGCCCGGGGAAAATACCCGTCATCGGCCAGATACGTCCCTCTAAATCCTGTAACTCCTGCAAGAGATACATATAGCCGCCACACTCGGCATAGATGGGCAGCCCCGCCTCCGCCGCGCGGCGCATTTCCTCCCGCAAGGCCACATTTGCGGCCAGTTGCGCGGCAAACTGCTCAGGGAAACCACCGCCTAAAAGCAAGCCGTCCACCTGCGGCAGGTGTTTAGCGTGCAAGGGACTAAAGGGCACGAGCACTGCGCCCAGACGTTCGAGCGTCCGCAGGCCCGAGGCATAGTAAAAGGAAAAAGCCTCATCGCGGGCGATACCAATACGCACGGGGCTGGGTGCCTGCCTATGGTCTGTCGGCTGAACCGCGTCTGGCACTGCCGCTACTGACGGCGCACTTTGCGCCAGTTGTACCAGTGCGGACAAATCCACCGCCTGCGTCACCGCCTCGCCCCATTTATGGATAATGGCCCCATCCAGATTTTCCTCCGTGGGCACGAGGCCGAGGTAGCGCTCGGGCAGCTGCAACCCAGAGCCACGCCGTAAGGCGCCGTAAACTTTGATGCCACACGCCGCACAGGCCTCGCGAATCATGTCCGCATGCGTGGGCGAACCCAGACGGTTGAGGATGACCCCCGCGAAGGGCACCTCGGGGTCATAATCACGAAAGCCCAGAGCTAACGCCGCTGCCGAGGCCCCCATCGCCCGTGCATCAATGACCAGGAGTACCGGTGCCTGCAAGCGTTTGGCCAGCTCCGCCGTCGAGCTGATGCCCTGCCGCCCGCCATCGTAGAGCCCCATAACGCCCTCGATGATAGCGATATCCGCACCTGTGCAGGCCTCTGTGAACAATGCGGGCAGCTGTGCCGCCGGTACGAGCCAGCTGTCGAGATTTTCCGCGGGCCGCCCGCAGGCCCGCGCATGATAACCAGGGTCGATATAGTCCGGCCCCACTTTAAAAGACTGGACCCGATAGCCCCATGCCGTAAGCGCCGCCATGAGGCCTGTGGCCACTGTAGTCTTCCCCGCCCCCGACTGCGGCGCAGCCAGCACGAGGCGCGGTATCTTTTTTCCTGTTTGCATAGCGGCTCCTTCCTGCTGGCAATCAGTCGCGCTGGTTGTCGATGAGATACATGAGCGCATTAACGGCCGCCGCTGCGATGGGACTGCCGCCCTTCGTACCCTCGACTGTGATATAGGGCACCGTTGTCTGCGCCGCGAGCGCCGCCTTGGCATCGGCCGCCCCCACAAAGCCCACGGGAATGCCTACAATGAGTGCTGGCCGCACCTGCGCCTCAGCTACGAGCCGCAGTACCTCATAGAGGGCCGTAGGCGCGTTGCCGATGGCCACGATACTGCCCGTGAGGCGCTCGCCAAACGTGCGCATCGCCATGAGCGAGCGCGTCGTCCCCGCCGCCTTGGCCGCCGCCGCGACCTGCGCATCGGCAATCAGGCAATGCACCTCACCGCCAAAACTCGCAAGCTTGCGCTTGTTGATGCCCGTGCGCACCATTTCCACATCGGTAAAGATATCACAACCACCGCGCAGGGCCGCGAGCCCCGCCGCGATGGCCGTCGGCGCACAATGGATGAGCGGCGCATAGTCCACATCGCCCGAGGCGTGGATGAGGCGCGCGTAGACTTTCTCCTGCTGCGCGTCGAGTCCCAGCCCCGCGAGCGCGGGTGCGATGAGCTCCATGCTGCGCTTTTCGATAGCCATAGGCTGTTGGATGAAATCAGGCATGTGCAGCCTCCTTTTGGATAAAGGCCAGCACCTCAGCAAAGGTCTTGGCCTCAGCGGGATAGGCAATGCGCGGGCGGTCCACCACGACCACGGGCAGACCGAGCTCTGCCGCCGCCGCAATCTTCGCATCCGTGCCCCCGAGCGCACCGCTGTTCTTCGTGACGATAACCTCGGCCCCGCTCTCCTTGAACTGCAACGCATTCATGGCCTGCGAGAACGGTCCCTGCATCGCGATGATTTGCCGGGGCAGCAGCCCCTCCTGCTCACATAACTGCAACACCGCCGCCGCAGGCAGGACGCGCACGATAAGCTGTTCCCGCTTGAGGCACTGCGCCCGCGTGAAATGCGTGAGCGTATGACTGCCCGTGGTGATAAAGACCCTCTCACCGAACTGCGCAGCCTGCACCGCCGCCTCGTCGCAGCTGTGAGCCACGGTCAGGCCCTCATAGTGCAAATCACTAAGCGGCCGCTCGTAACGAATATACGGGAGGGTCAGCGCATCGCAGGCCGCGATAGCGTTCTGCGATGCCTCCACGGCATAGGGATGGCTCGCGTCCACAAGTGCCGTGCAGCGGTTGGCCCGCAGATATGCCGCCATCGCCGCCGCATCCAACGGCTGCGTGTTGACGGTGAGCCCCGCCTGCGGCCCCTCAGCCAACAGGCGTTCGCCGTACTCCGTCGTCACCGAAGCCGTCACGGCATAACCCGCCTGCAAAAGGGCCTTGCAGAGCTCACGTCCGTCCTGTGTGCCCGCTAGTAAAAATATCATCTGTGCCGCCCCCTGACTCTACTGCTCTGCCTTTTGCGCGTAGCCGCGCGGCGTCAGCATAAAACCCGCTTTGACATACGTCTGGCTGTTACCGATAATCACGAGCGAGAACATATTGATTTCAGCCTGCGTGAAGGCGGCCAAAGTCGTGATGACCTTTTGCTCCCCCGCACGGCTCGCGCCGGTCACGATGCCCACGGGCGTAGTCGGTGCGCGGTGCCGGAGCACGATGTCCCGCACCTGCTCAATCTGCTGCACGCGCCGCCGGCTCTTTGGATTGTAGAGGGCGAGGACAAAATCACCCGCCGCCGCCAACTCGACGCGCCGGGCAATTTTCTCCCACGGCGTGAGCAAATCCGACAGGCTGATGACCGCAAAATCGTGCATAAGCGGTGCGCCGAGCACGCTGGCCGCCGCATTGACTGCCGAAACCCCCGCCACGACACCGCCCCACGCCGGGCGCTCCGCCTCGGGCAGGGCCAGCATGATTTCCAGCACCAGTCCGGCCATGCCGTAGACGCCAGCATCGCCCGAGGAAACGACTACCGTCTCCTGACCGGCAGCAGCCGCCTGCACCGCGAGACGGCAACGCTCGATTTCCTGCATCATAGCCGTGCCAATAACCTGTTTGCCCGCTAACAGCGGCGTGATGAGCTTGATATAGGTATGATAGCCCGCCACAACCTGCGCCTCCGCTAGAGCCTGCTGGGCGCGAGGCGTCATATCTAGCAGACTGCCAGGGCCGATGCCCACGACCGTTATCTTTGCCATACGAGTGCCACCGTCACTTTCTCAAATTTCGTCTTGGGCAGGGCCAGACGCCCCTGCCCGCCCACGGCCGTGAGCGCTGCCGCCTCGCAGACGTTGCCGATACCGATGGTTTGCTGCACAAAAGGTGAACACGACAAGTCATAGCGGGCAATGAACGCCCCCAGCATCGCGTTATCATAAAAATGCAAGGGCAGTCCCAGCTGCTGCGCGGCCTGCCGCAAACCCGTTTCCTGCGCCTTGAAAGTCGTGCTCGCAAGTCCCGTCAGCCAGCTCACATCGCGACCGATACGCGCACAGGCTGCTGCCAGCGCCGACTCAATCTCGGCGGCACGCACGCCCTTGCGGCAGCCCACGCCTGCCCAGAGAGCGCGCGGCAGCAGGTAGAGCGTGTGCTTTGCCGCCTGCTCTGGTGACGCCGCAGTCAGGCACACCCGCCAATTTTGTGTAGTGCCACCTGTAGGCATTGTCCCCTGCGGCTGCACCGTCAGTCCAAGTGCCGTCAAGGCCTGCTGGTAAAACGCCTGATGGGGCAAGTCCGCCGCCAAATCATAGGTAATGTCTGCGCCCGCCAGCAAGGCCGCATTGCAGGCCTGTATTCGTGCCTTAGGCCAGGGACGCAAAGCCAGCTGTGCCGCCACCGCATCAGGTGCCAGCAGTGCCGCCGTATCCGTAGCAGTTGTCAACACGGGGTCAGCCCCCACAGCCGCACAGAGCGCCCGCGTCAGCGCGTTCGCGCCGCCTAAATGTCCCGCGAGCAGGCTGATGCCGTGCTGCCCGCGCTCATCAAAGACCACCACCGCCGGGTCGCGCATTTTATCCTGCAAAACCGGCGCCAGAGAACGCACGACAATGCCCGCCGCCATGACGGCCACCACCGCCTCGTAGGCCCCAAAGGCCTCCCGCAAGGCTGGCCCTACCTGCGCGAACGTGCGTGCCGGCTGAAAATCACTGTCTTGGGCAGCCCTTGCCGAGAGCCAAATCACAGTCTCTCCCTGGGGCTGCGCCTGCTGTAACCGCTGGGCAAAAGCCGCCCCCGCAGGCGTAAGCGCGAGAATGACCGTCCTCATGCCTGCCCCCGCCGGAACATATGCGAGAACTCGGGCGCATAGAGCCGCGAAAGCTCGTAGTCCGCCCCCAGACAGGGGCTCACGATAATCATGGCCTGACGGTCGATGCCTGCCGCCTGTACTTTGGCCACGATATCACTGAGTGTACCGCGCACCTGCTTTTCATCGGGCCAGGAGGCACGCTGCACGACCGCAATCGGCGCATCCGCCGCATAGCCGCCCGCCTCGAGCTCCGCTACCACGGCGGCGAGAAAACTCACCGAAAGAAAAATACACATGGTCGCACCGTGTGCTGCCAGCGCACGCAGGCTCTCCCGCTCCGGCACCGCCGTACGCCCAGCGCCGCGCGTTATGATGACTGTCTGGGTCACCCCCGGCAGCGTAAGCTCCTGCCGCAGACTGGCCGCCGCCGCGAAGCACGAGCTCACGCCCGGCACCACGTCATAGGCGATACCTTTAGCCCGCAGGGCATCCATCTGCTCCTGAATGGCGCCGTAGACCGCCGGGTCCCCTGTATGCAGGCGCACCGTCATCTGCCCTGCCGCCTCGGCCCGCTCCATGATAGCGAGCACCTCGTTAAGCGTGAGCCCCGCCGAGTCATAGCGCTGCGCCTGCGGCCGGCAGACAGCGAGCAAATCTGGGTTCACCAGCGAGCCCGCATAGATGACGACATCCGCCTCGGCCAGATATCGCCTGCCCTTCACAGTCAGGAGCTCAGGGTCACCTGGTCCAGCGCCGACGATATGTACCATCTTTACGCCACCTCCATCGGCCGCTTGGGCGTGGCCGTAATAATGCAGATAGGATTATCCGCCTGCAACATATCATAGCGGCCCACGCGCTTGATTTGCGAAACCTGCACCTGCACGGCCTCATAATCATACTGCACCTCATGCTCACGGAACCATTGCAGTGCACTATACATCGTCTGTACGGTCACGCAGTTCAGCACGATACGCCCGCGCGGCCGCAGGCGCGCACTCACCGCCTGCAGAATCTCCTCCAGCTTGCCCCCACTGCCGCCGATGAGCACACAATCAGGGGCGGGGATTTTCTCTAGACCTTCGGGCGCCTCAGCCGCGATGATACCGATATTGGGCACGGCGAGGTTCGCGATATTGAGCCGTAAGAGTGAGATGGCCTCGGGACGTTTTTCGATAGCCCAGACCTTGCCCTGCGGGCAGAGATTGGCCGCCTCGATGGAGAGACTGCCCGTGCCCGCGCCGATATCCCAGACCACACCGTCCACAGGTACCTGTGCCTTGACGAGCGTGAGAATACGCACTTCCTTTTTCGTCATGGGCACCTGCTTGCTGCGGATAAACTCTGCGTCGGAAATCCCCAGATAATGTCTCATGCCTTTATTCCTTCTCCAGCTCTACATCCTGTACCAGCAAAATACAGTTGCCTACGGCGGGCATAGCCGCCGCCTCCCCCAGTGTCGTGGCCGTGATGTGCTCGTCGTCATAGGAAAGACGCGCGCAGATAAAAAATTGCGTCTGCGCGGGCCAACCACTCTGCAATAACCGCGCCGCTACCGTGCGCGAGTTATGTACGCTGTCGGTGAGCATGCCCAGACAGGCCCCCGGCTGCCAGCCCAGCTGTGCGGTCTCCGGTTCGCGGCCATGCCAGCTCAGGAGACGTGCCGTCTGCCAGGGCAGGCCCACCCGCGCAAAGGCCAGCTGCATGGCGCTGAGGCCGGGGATGACCGTAATGACCGCAGGTGGGAAATGCCGCCTCAGTGTACTGAGCAGAGAATAATACCCGGGGTCGCCTGCCACGAGTACTACGACATCATTTTGCCCAAGTGCCTGCCGGATAAAGGTGAGCACACCCACGATATCCGCATCGACCACGCGCTGCTGCTGCCCCGTCTGGCCGTACTGCGCCAGGAGCCGCCGCCCCGCTACGAGGACCTGCGCCTGCGCTACGGCCTGCCGCGCCACGGGCAGCATGTAGTCGGGGTGCCCGGGGCCCGCCCCCACGACCATAATCTTATGCCTCATGCCTGAGCTCCTTTAACCAGCACTCCGCCTGCTCATCCATACCGAGACACTCCCCCGTCAACGAGACCAGCACCGTGCCCACCTGCATCTTGCCAAAGACATAACGCTCGGCCCGCGCACTCGCCCGCGCGGCGATGACCGCACAGACCTTGGCCCGGAGCCCTGCCTCTGCCAGCACGCAGAGTGCCTCTTCTGTAGTATTCGCCGCGAGCACCGCTTGTACCTGCTTTTGCCCGAGACCATTTGCCGCGCCGTAGGCCGCGATGGTCTCCAGCCGCGCATCCGCAACGCGGTTATGCGTATGAAACACCCCCGCCGCTACCTTACAGAGCTTGCCGGGATGACCAAAGAGCAGCACGCGTTTGGTCCCACGCTCAGCCGCCGCCTGCAACATAAAACCGATGAAATTGCTAGTCTGCACCAGTGCCTGTGAGGGGAGCCCCCACTCCTCGGCGATGCGCTGGCCGATTTTACCGGGTACAAAAATAAGGGTCTCTACCCCCGCCGCCAAAGCCACATCAATTTGTGGCACGAGCGAGTTCTTGAAACCCTCCTCCGACATTGGACGCACGACACCGGTCGTCCCGATAACCGAAATACCGCCCTCAATACCCAACACGGGATTGAGCGTCTGCTTGGCGAGCTCCGCGCCCGCGGGAATCGCGATAGTGACCTCGACCCCCGCCGCCAGACCGCCAAGCTCCGCCTGCACTACCTGCGCGATGAGCTGGCGCGGCCCCGGATTGATGGCCGGCTCCCCTACCGGCACCGCGAGCCCCGCTTTCGTCACTGTGCCGATACCGGCACCTGCGTGATAGCGCACCCCCGGCACATCACTGAGCTGCACCGTCGTATAGACCGAAACGCCATTGGTGATATCGGGGTCATCGCCCGCATCTTTCACCACCTCGGCGCAGACCCCCGCCGCCGTCACTTGCACCGCACGCACAGGTATGGTGAGCGGCGTGCCATCGAGCGCGAGAAAATGCGCCTCCGCGCAGGGCTCACCGTGCAGATAGTGTAGGGCCGCCCATACCCCTGCGGCCGCACAGGCCCCCGTCGTATAACCGTTGCGCAAAGCCTGCATGTCCTCGCTCCTTTCTGACTGCCGCCTTTATTTATTCAACTGCCGGTTCAAGAAATCGCGGCCAAAGACGCGTAACGTGTAGTAGAACCCGACCATGAACGGGATATACTCGGCGATGAGCCGCCAGCAGACCGCCACGATACCCACGGTGCCCGCAGGTACCGTGTCACTGAAGAGCAGCACGAAACCGCCTTCGGCGATGCCCGAGCCGCCCGGCGTCGGCGTGAAATAAAGCAGCATGTTGAGGAAAATCATGCGTCCCATCACGAGGTACCAGTCGGCGTGCATAACGCCGAGCCCCAACAGCAGGCAGGGCACAATCGCATAAATGCAGAGCAGGTTCAGTCCCGACTCCACAAAGACAAGCAGCATATAGTGCGGCGAGTGCGAAAGCAAATCGATAGCGCTTTTCGTATCGCGATAAAAAGCGAACACCTTGCGCCGCCGCGTGTTCTCGAGTTTTTTCGTCGCATGGATGACGATATAGTCCAGCCAGCCGTGGCGCGCACCCACCACGATGAGTACGATGACCACGAGTGCGGTGATGGTGATGCCCATGAGCGTCTCGTTCGAGATACCGGGCAGTATGCCCGAATCGTGCATAAAGATAAAGGGCATGCAGAGAATCAGGAAGAAAATCGAAAGCAGCGTGCGCACGATGACCAGCACCGCCGCCTTGCCCGTAGGCACGCCCGCATGCCGCAGGAACATGAGCTGGGCCACTGCACCGCCCGTCGCCCCCGGCGTCAACAACGCGAGAAAATAGTTGCCGAAAATAACCTGCACCGCCTGATACAGGGAAATGCGCTCGTGCGAAATTTTCACCAGGTGCATGAGCCGGCTGCCGTCGAAGAACAACCCGAGACTCACCGCAAATACAGCCATAGCCAGCGACCACGGCTTGAAACGGTCTAAACTCCTGAGCGTGTTGATGTCTACCGTCGAATAAATGACGACACCGGAAATAGCCAGCACCAGCACGATGAGGAAAATCAGCCGTCGGTAGAATTTATTCATGCAGACCTCATTCCTGTAGCAAAGATAGCAACGTCCTGTCACTCAGCTGAAGGCAGCAGCGTTTCCTCGTGACTCGCAAAGGCATTGTGGTTATGAATGGACTCCTGGTTCTCGCAGGCCAGCGAAAACCACGCAAGTCCCGGCAACTGACGCAGGGCCAGCACACAGTCGCGCAGGATGTCCTCGACGAACTTCGGATGGTCGTAGGCATACTCCGTCACATACTTCTCATCCTCACGCTTGAGGAGTGGATAGATGGGCGACGAGCCCTGCTGCTCCAGCAACGCGACCAAATCTTCGATAAAGATGCAGTCATGCCCCGGTGCAAAGCGCACCTGCGCCCGGCAGAGCGAACGCTGGTTGTGCGCACCGTAATCCGAGATGGCCTTGCTGCACGGGCAGAGCGAGGTAAAGGGGACATCGACGCCCAGCGTAAAGCGCATGGCCTGACCGCGCTCCTTGCGCCCCATGAAACAGCAATCGACATCCAAAAGTGACTTTTTCCCGCTCACCGGCGCCTGACGCTCTACGAAATATTTAAACGAAAGCGCCACCTCGGCCGACTGTGCCTGTAAATGATCAAGCGCCTCCGTGAGCATCTGCTCCATTTCGGGCTCAGCCAGCGGCTTCTGGCTCCAGGGCATGAGAATCTCCAAAAAACGCGACATATGCGTGCCCTTGTACTCCTGCGGCAATGACACCGTGAAGCGGATGCGCGCGAGCACCTGCTGGAAATCCCCCGCCTGCGTCTTGATGAGAAAGGGCAGGTGAGCCTCCGTGATGCCTACGCGCTGGATAGCGATACCGCGCGCGTCGGCACTGCTCTGTACGTCCTGCATCAGTCGTTCCCCGTCTCGTAAGCGATGGGGTCTTTGACCCCCGCCTCCGCAAAGCCCTGCAAACGCAGTTTGCAACTGTCGCAGACGCCACAGGCCTTCTCGCCGCCTTTATAGCAGCTGTGCGTGAACTGGTAGGGCGCGCCGAGCTTGGTGCCGAGCAGTACGATATCCTTTTTCGACAGGTTCTGGAGCGGTGTCTCAATCGTGATGCGTTTGCCCTCTACGGCCGTAGCCGTCGTCGCGAAGTTCGCGAGTTCCTGGAACTTCTGGATGAACTCGGGGCGGCAGTCGGGATAGCCCGAATAGTCCACGGAGTTCACGCCGATATAGACGTGGCTCGCGCCCAGCGTCTCCGCATAGGCCATCGCATAGGACAGGAAAATCAAGTTGCGCGCCGGCACATACGTCGGCGGCACCGTCGTACGGTTCACGTCCCCCTCGGGCACAGCAATTTCCGGGTCCGTGAGCGCCGAGCCGCCGATGGCCTCCATGTTCGTCTCAATGACGAGATGACGCGGCACCTGATAGTACTCCGCAATCTTTTTCGCACCTTCAAGCTCAATTTTATGGCGCTGATGATAGTTAAAACTGATGGGGTAAACCTCATAGCCCTTGCTCTTGGCCACAGCCATGCAGGTGCAACTGTCGAGGCCGCCTGATAACAATACTACTGCCTTTTCCATTACTTAGTTTCTCCTCTATAGAATCCCTGCCGCGCGGTGCACGGCCCAAAGTTTTTAGTCCTGATGTACGTTTTCGCTCTCCAGCCCACGGATGGCTTTGATAGCCGCCGCCACGTCAGGCGCACCGTAGACGGCACTGCCCGCCACAAGCACGTTGGCGCCCGCCTGGCGCACGAGCTTGCTCGTCTCAGCGTTGATGCCGCCATCCACCTCAATGTCGCAATCGAGTTCGAGGTCATGCAGATTGTGGTAGAGCATGTGGATTTTCTCCAGCTGGGATGCGATGAATTTCTGTCCGCCATAACCGGGGTTCACCGTCATGCAAAGCACCATATCCACATCGCTCACGAGCTCCTCAATCATCGCCAGCGAGGTGCCGGGATTGAGCGCGATGCCCGCCCGGCAGCCAGCCGCGTGAATTTGCTGAATGATACGGTGACTGTGTTTAGCCGCCTCCACATGGAACGTGATGATATCGGCCCCCGCCTCAGCGAACGCCTCAATCTGCGTCTCGGGGTGCTCAACCATGAGATGCACGTCAAACGTCGCGTCCGTGCATTTGCGCAGACTCTTGACCACGGGGGAGCCGAGGGTGATGTTCGGCACGAACGTGCCATCCATCACATCGATATGGATATAGTCGGCACCGGCCGCTGCCACCTTCTGCACCTCCGCCCCGAGCTGGGCAAAATCTGCCGAGAGGATGGAGGGAGCAATTTTAATCATTTATAGGCCTTCTTTCTTGCGGTAGTAATTTCTTCTAAAATATTGCGATAAGCGTCGTAGCGCTCCTGCGTAATCTCACCTGCGGCCACGGCCTGCTTGATAGCGCAGTCGGGCTCGTGGCTGTGACTGCACGGCTGGAAGCGGCACGCTGACAAATAGGGGCGGAACTCGGGGAAATAGCCCGGCAAAGCCTGCGGCGCAAGTTCCGTGAGTTCCATCGCCGAAAAGCCCGGTGTATCAACGATATAGCCACCCTGCCAGGCGATAAGCCGGGCCGCCCGCGTCGTGTGGCGGCCGCGCTTGATTTTCTCACTCACATGCCCCGTCTGCAAGGCGAGACTGCTGTCGATGGCATTGAGCAAGGAGGACTTGCCCACGCCAGAAGGCCCAGCAAAGACCGTGGTCTCACCGGAGAGCCGCGCGCGCAGAGCCTCGATGCCCCGCTGCTGTGCCGCTGATACATAGAGTACGGGATAGCCAATCGCGGCATAGGCGGAGAGAAAGTCTCCGGCCTCGGGCCGCAAATCCATTTTATTGATACACAGGCAAATTTTCGGTATGCCTGACCACTCCGCCAACACGAGAAAACGGTTCAACAAGAGTGGGTGCAAATCTGGCTGCGCCGCTGCAAAAGTCAGCACCACCTGCGTGATATTGGCCACGGCGGGGCGCTTCAGCAGCGTCTGGCGCGGCAGCAGGCGCTCGATAACGCCCGTACCGTCGGCCAACGACTCAATCTCGACCTCATCGCCCGGCACTACGCCGAGAGAACGACGCGTATGCTTGAACTTGCCCCGCAGTTTGCAGGTCACAAGTCCTGCGGCGGTCTGCACATAGAAAAAGCTGTTGTAAGCCTGGATAACTTTGCCCTGCTGCATCTTACTTGCCCTTGCTGTTGCCGGTACCGGGCACCGGTGCCGCATTGTTCTCCGCACCGCCGGACTGGCTCTTATTGCCCTTGTCCGACTGCTTGCGCTCAGCGACCGTGATGCTTACAGTTGCGCCCTCATCGGCCTCGCCCGAGAGCGACTGGCTCACCACAGTGCCAGCCGTCGCCCCCGACACAGCCTGCTGGGTCACGCTGACCTTGAAGCCGCGTGCCTGGAGCACGGCCTTGGCCGCCTTGGACTCCATGCCGACGACATCAGGCACATCAACCTTCTTGACCTTCTTGCCCTTGCTCACGATGAGCTCGACCGAACTGCCTTTGGTGACTTTCTTGCCGGGACGCGGGTCGCTGTCGAGCACCGTACCTGCCTCATCGTCAGAGTTCTTCTCGTAGACGTTGACCTTGAGGCCCATTTTATCCAGCTTCGCGATGGCATCCGCCTTGCTGAGGCCACGCACGTCCGGCATCTCCATTTCCTGGCCGCCCTTGCTGACCTTGAGTGTCACGACGCGCTTCTCTTTGACCTTTGCCCCGGCCTCCGGGTCCTGCGAGATGACCTCGCCCGCCGGTACGTCGGCGTTATTCTCCTCCTGCACACTCACGCGCAGTTTCTTGTCCTCGAGCATCTGCCGTGCCACCGTGAGCTGCTGGCCCGTGACGTTCGGCACCTCGACCTCCGCCGTGCTCCAGAACTCACCATAGCTCATAAAGGCACCGGCAAAGAAGCCCATGAGCAGTACGAGTACGAGCCCCACGATGAATTTTTTGGACTTAAAGATGGACTTGTGCTCCGTCTCATCGTCCTCCGCTTCGCGCTGCTGACGCCGCGTAGGCAGCGGCTGGGCCGTAGGCTGCACGGCGGGCATCACGCGCGTAGCATAGGGGTCTTCCCCCGCCGCAAAGCTCGCGTTGCCGCGCAGCATCTGCTCGGCCTGCTCGATATCGTGTACGAGCTCCGCACTGTCGGGACGCTCGGCCGGTTCCTTGCTCATGGCACGGCTCACGATTGCCTCCACCACGGGCGGGATGGACGGGTCGAGCTGGCGCACCGGCACTGGCTCCTCCTGTAAATGTTTCATCGCGACGCTGACCGGCGTCTCCCCTGTAAAGGGCAGCTGCCCCGTGAGCATCTCGTAGAGCACAACGCCCAGCGAGTAGACATCCGATTTCGGCGTAATCATCGTACCACGTGCCTGCTCGGGCGAGAAATAATGCACCGAGCCCACTACGTTGCCGCTGTAGGTCATCGTTGACTCCGTCACGGCACGCGCGATACCGAAATCCGCCACCTTGGCATGGCCGTCGGCCATGAGCAGGATATTATGCGGTTTGATATCACAATGTACGAGGCCGTGCGTATGCGCGTGCGCCAGCGCACTGGCGATTTCGCGCGCGATTTGCAGCGCCTCGGCTACAGACAGATGGCCCTGCTGCTTGATATGGTCTTTCAGCGTACTGCCCGGCACATACTCCATGACGATGTAGTGCTCGCCCTCGGACTGGCCGACGTCATAGATGTTGACGATGTTGGGGTGGGACAGGCGCGCTGCCGCCTGTGCTTCACGCTGAAACTTGCTGATGAACTCCTCATCACTCTTGAACTGCTCATGCAGGATTTTCACCGCCACCGTACGTCCGAGGACCAGGTCCAGGGCTTTGTAGACGTCAGCCATGCCGCCGCCACCGATTTTTTCTTGCAGCTCATACCGCTGGTCCAATACCCGCTGGGTCATGTCATTTCCTCCTAACTATCTATAACGCCCCGTCCCTCAGGACAGGCTCAGGATAATCTTACGTGCTATCGGCGCGGCTTCGGTGCCGCCACCGCCACTGTTCTCCACAATAATGGCAAAGACGATTTTGCGGCTGGGCAGCTGTGCCGAACCGATAAACCAGGCGTGGTCCTCGCCCTGCGCATTCTCCGCCGTGCCCGTCTTGCCCGTGACCCGCACGCCACTGATTTTCGCGGCACGGCCCGTGCCCTTTTTCACCACGTCCTCCATATAGTTATCGAGAATCGCAGCGCGGCTGGGCGTCGTCACATCTTTGCGCCATGCGTGCGGCATGGTCTCACGTACCGTGAGCCCGCCCGGCGTCACGACCTTCTGCACGAGATACGGCTCCATGATGGTACCGCCGTTCGCAATGCCCGCCGCTAAAAGCGCCATGTGCATCGGCGTCACGAGCAGGCTGCTCTGGCCGATGGCCGTCTGCGCCTGGTCACCGCTGCCCAGTGTGCCAAAGGGTGGCAAATGCGATTTCGTCATGAGAATTTCGCCGCCGATTTCCTGGTCAAAACCGAAGCGCTCAAACGCACTTTGCAACCGCTTGTCGCCGAGACGCATACCCAGCGTGCCAAAGGTCACGTTACAGGACTCGGTGAGAGCCTGCTCGAGGTTCACCTTGCCGTGCACCTCACCGTGGCTCTCCCGCATAGTCTGCCCGCCACCCAGGTCTAAGAGCCCTGTGCAGTCGAACGTCTCGCTCGTCGTCGTGACGTCCTCGCGCAGCGCTGCATCGGCAATGAGCGGCTTGATGGTCGAGCCGGGCGGATAAAGGCCCTGCACGGCCCGGTTCAAGAGCGGCCCGCCTTCCTGCTGGGAAAGCGTCTGCCATTGTTTTTCGATATTATTCGGGTCATAGGAGGGCGAGCTGACCATCGCCAGCACCGCTCCCGTACCCGCATCCATGACCACGACGGCTCCACGCCGCCCGCCGAGAGCATCATAGGCCGCCTGCTGCGCGTCGCTCTCGATGGTCAAATACACATCATCGCCGCGCTCCGACTGAAACAGCTGTGCCAGCGGCCCGAGATGACTCATATCCTCGGTCACGCCGAGCAGGTCACGGTTCGCATGGGCCTCGATACCCGCACTGCCAATTTCCTGCCCCGTATAGCCCGTGACCGCCGCGAACGCCGCCCCCATAGGGTAACTGCGACTGCCATCCTGCCTATTCTGCGCAAGGGCACGCCCCTGCGCATCAAAGATGGACCCACGGATGATATCAGCCTGCGTAGCACTGCGCCGCATATTGAGCGGGTTAGCCGCGAGGTCATCGGCCTCCCAGGTCATCAACCAGATAACATAAACTGCGAGAGCCGCCACACAGACGAGCAGACAGGAGGCCGCCCTGAGGATTTGCCGCTGCATGCGCCAATCATTCATGTGCCCGCCTCCCCGTCGACAGGGTTGTCAAGATGCCCAATAGTACAAAGCAGGACACCAGCGAACTGCCGCCATAGCTCACGAAGGGCAGCGTAATGCCCGTGAGCGGCAGGAACTTCGTGACACCTGCCACGATAATGAAAGCCTGCAACAGCAGCAGCGAGGCACAGCCTGCCGCCAAAAGCGCCGTGCGCTCCTCCTGGCAGGCCAGTGCGATGCGGATGCCCCGCCAGAAAAAGAGCACATAGCAGATGAATACCATGAGCGCCCCCACGAGTCCCCACTCCTCGGCAACCGCCGCATAGATGAAGTCGGTGTGTACCTCGGGGATAAAACCGGGATGACCAAAGCCAAAGCCCGTCCCCCAGATACCGCCCGTACCAAAGGCAAAAAGCGACTGCACGACCTGATAGGCCATGCCGTTGGGGTCAGACCAGGGGTTCAACCAGATGGCCACGCGCACGCGCACATGGCCAAAGAGCATATAGCTCACGACGGCGGCCAGGCCAAAAAAAGCAAAGGCCAGAAAAACATAACTTTTACTGCCCGTCGCCATATAGGTCATGAGCACGGCGATGCCGAAAAAGAGCAAAGCTGAGCCGAGGTCCTTCTCCACGACGAACATGAGCACGGCCAATCCCCAGATACAGATGAGCGGCGCGATGAAGCGCAACGGTGGCAAACGCAGGCAAAGCAAGTGCCGCTTCGCCGTGGTCAACACCTGACGGTGGTCGGAGAGATAGGCCGCGAGGAAAAACAAGATGAGAATTTTACCGAACTCTGAGGGCTGCACCGAAAGCGGGCCCAGTACAAGCCAGTTCTTGCTGCCGCCAATCTCCGTGCCGAAGAGCATGGGCAGGCCCAGCACCACAACACAGACGAGTCCCAAAAGATACGGATAGGCCAGCAGCCGCTGCCACGTCCGTCCCAGACGCAGCACCAGCACATACACGACCAGGGCGATACAGAGCCAACGCAGCTGCGGGGCAAAGAGCGCCGCCTTGAGCCGGCCAATCTCCACGGCACCCACGCTGGCCAGCGTCAGCGCGATGGGAAAGAGCCAGCTGTCAGCCTGAGCCCGTATCAGCAGCACCTGAATAAAGAGCGCAAGTACGATAGCCAGACCCAGCCAAGGTGCAAAAGACCAGTCGACACCCGTAAGCAGTGTCTGCGGACTCGGCACGCCTAAGGCGTGCTTTTTCGCCAACAATACCACGATGCCAAAGAGCACGATGCCCAACGGGGCTAGCAGAAGTTTACTGCTGCTGACTCTGTTCATGGCTGCCACACCACCACAATCGCCGTGACATTATCCGAGCCGCCCGCGTTGAGCGCCCCATGCACGAGTGCCTGAGCGGGGTCGGCTGTCTCCGCGGCCAGACTAGCGGCGATGGCCTCATCCGTCAGATGTTTCATCAAGCCGTCGGTAGCCAGCAGCAGCTGGTCGCCGGGCTGCAAGGCAAAACTCCCCGTATCCACCTTGAGCTGCGGTGCCACGCCGACCGCCCGCGTCAGCATATTTTTACGCGGGTGCACGCGGGCCTCCTCGGGGGTAATAGTCCCATTGGCTACGAGATCCTCCACGTAGGAATGGTCACGCGTTACCTGCCGGAGCTCGCCCGCCCGCCAGAGGTACAGGCGGCTGTCGCCCACATGTGCCCAGTGTGCCTGCGCCGCCTCGATATGCAGCGCCGTAGCCGTCGTGCCCATCCCCTGATAGCTGGGATGGGTAGCCGCACACTGCAAAATGGCGATGTTAGCCACCTGCATAGCGGCCGCGAGCTGGTCGCTGCCTGAGTTCTCACGCCCCATCAGCTGTGCCTGCATCGTATCGGTGAGGATACCACTGGCCACCTCGCCTGCCGCTTCGCCGCCCATGCCATCGGCCACGATATACATTTGCGGTGCGAACACCGCGAGGCTGTCCTCATTTTGGGCCCGCACGAGACCGACATCCGTAGCCTGAAATACCTGTAGCAATTCGTTCACCTCTCGAACTGGAACTCTGCCATACCGATGCGGATGACATCCCCCGTCTTGATATAGGCCGCCCCCTGTAGCGGCTGCCCGTTGACATAGGTATGATTGCGGCTGCCGAGGTCCTCCACCACATACTGACCGCCCTGCTGATAGATAACGGCATGGCGGTGCGAGACAAAGTTCTCGGGAATCACGATATCGTTTTCCGCGCCACGGCCGAACGTGATTTGCTCGGCAAAGGCGAACCGCTGTCCTGCGAGCTCGGGCTCCTCGGCCGCTACGACCGTGATGACCGCCTCCGAACGCTGCGTCTCCGCCGGCCGGGCCGTACGTCTGGCCTGACGCACCTCGCCGAACATACTGCGTGCCAGCCGCGTTACAAACCACAGCAGCCAGAGGAGCATGCCATACTCCAGCACCACGCGCACGCCTTTTAGGATATAGGCTGTAAAGGGCACTCAAATCACCTCATAACGCAACACGGACTCGCCGATGCGGATTTCATCGCCTGCCTGCAGACATACCGACTGAATGCGCGCCCCGTTCACAAACGTGCCATTGGTACTCTGCGCATCGTGCAGCACATGCCGATGCCGCTGATACTCAATCCAGGCATGCAGACGCGAAGCATTCTGGTCGGTGAGGATAAACTCGTTCTTATCCCGCCGCCCGATATAGATTTGCTTTTCCCCGAACTCCAAATAGGCCTCGGTATCGGGGCCTGCCGTAACTGCTAGCGATACGAACTTGCGCTCGGCGGGCAGGTTGAGCGGACGGTGCGGGTCAAGATGCGAGCGCTCCAGCACCAGAGTGTGCGGCTCCGTATCCTCGGCCACGGCCTCGCCGTAACTGGAGGTGAGGCCATAGAGTCCACGCGATAGCGACTCATCGCGTCCGATGACGAGTTTGAGCGGGCCATCCATAAAGCAATCCTGCACGATGACCTGCTTCTCCACATAGGTCGTGAGCTCATCGATAATGCGCTGAGCACAGAGGCGATGATAGTCCTCCTGACTGAGTGTGAACACGAAATTGTTGGGCGCATTCATCCCCGCCCTATCGTGGCACTGACGCCGTATTTCCTTCTCGAGTCCGTGCATGAGCTCCACCGGCTCCAGGTCACTGCTGAACTGCTTGTTAAAGAACCCTTCGATGTGGTTAGCGAGGAAGGATTCCATCTTGCCTAGTCCCATTATGTTACTCCTTCCACATCTTTCTCATTATAGCAAAAAGGCCGTAAAAATTTAAGGTTTTGCCGTATTTTTCTCTGACTGCAAATGCTGGTTGCGTAACTGGCCGCAGGCTGCCTGAATATCCGTGCCCATCTCCCGCCTGAGCGTCACCTGTAAGCCATGCTGGCGCAAATAATGCTCGAACCACTCTATACGCGCGCGGCTGGGCCGCAGCAGGTGCCGCTCCCGCACGGGATTGATGGGGATGAGGTTCACGCTGCACAACTGGCCGCGCAGCAGCTTCACGAGCTCGCGTGCCTGCGCCTCGCCATCGTTCAACTGGTCGATGAGGATGTACTCATAAGTCACGCGCCGCCCCGTCTTGTCGGCGTAATTCTTCGCCGCCGCCACGACCTCAGCCAGGGGATATTTGCGGTTAATCGGCATGAGCTCACTGCGCAGTTCCTGGTTGGGCGCATGCAGCGAGACCGACAGCGAGATGGGCAGACCCTCATCTGCCAGCAGATACATCGCAGGCACGATACCCGACGTGGAGAGTGTGATGTTGCGGTAGCCCATACCGAGCACGTACGGCTCGTGCAGCAAGCGCAAAAAGTCCAGTACCGCCGCGTAGTTCATGAGCGGTTCACCCGAGCCCATGATGACGAGCGTGTCTACTTTGCCCTGCCCGGCCTGACGCAACAGGCCGTTGATGTAGATGACCTGCGCCAGCATCTCCCCTGCCGTAAGGTCGCGCGCCATGCCATGCACGGTCGAGGCGCAAAAGGCACAGCCCATATTGCAGCCTGCCTGCGTCGAGACGCAGACGCTGTTGCCGTAGGGCTGGCGCATGAGCACCGTCTCCACCGCTGTACCGTCGGCAAAGGCCAGCAGGAATTTCGACGTATGCCCATCCTGTGAGTCGAGCCTGTCCCGGCACACCGGCTGCTGGATGCTGAAAGCCGCATCCAAGTCCGCACGCAGGCCTTTGGGCAGGTTCGTCATGGCTGCGAAGTCATGTGCACCCTTTTGATAGAGCCACTCGGCCACCTGCCGCGCACGGAACTTCGGCACCTTGAAGGGTGCCAAAAGCGTCTGCAAGTCCTCAACATTGCAGCCAAAAATCTCCTTTTTCATAACGTCTCCTTATTTTTGCCGACGCAGGCGCGCGATGAAAAAGCCATCCGTGCCGTCGCGGTGCGGGTAAAGCTGCACCAGCTGCTCCGCCGCATGCACACTCTTTAGCGGCAAAAAACTCCCCGTCTGCTCCAGCGTGAACATCGCATGCTGCTGTAAAAAGCTCTCCACCACGGCCTGATTTTCCGCCCGCTCAATGGTACAGGTACTATAGACGAGCACGCCGCCCGGCTTCACGGCCTGCGCCGCACTCGCCAAAATGGCACTTTGCAAAGGCGGCAGCTCCTGGAGTTCCTGCAGGCTCTTGTGCCAGCGCGCGTCTGGCTTGCGCCGGAGCACGCCTAGCCCCGAACAGGGCGCGTCGACGAGCACGCGGTCGGCCTGCCCCGCATAGCGGGTGCCAATCTCCCGCGCATCGACGAGCACGGGCTCGATAATGCTGATACCCAAACGGTCGGCATTTTCCTGAATGCGCGCGAGTTTGTGCTCATAGATATCGCCCGCGATAATACGCCCCTGATTGTGCATAAGCTGCGCGAGATGTGTGGTCTTGCCGCCCGGTGCCGCACAGCAGTCGATGACGCACTCGCCCGGCTGTGGCGCCACGACATGCGCCACGAGCATCGAACTCTCATCCTGTACCTGGCAGCGTCCATCCTGCAAAGGTGCCAGCTGGTCGAGCGCCCCATGCGCCGTCACGACAAATCCCTCAGGTGCCCACGCCGACGGTGTGAACTCCACCCCTGCCGCATTGAGTACAGCCGCGAGCTCTGTCGGCGTGTTGCGCAGCGTATTCGTGCGCAGACAAAGCGGTGCCTCCGTATTGTCGGCTGCACAGAGCTGTTCCGCCTCCGCAAAGCCCAACGTCTTCACCCAGTGTTTCACCAGCCACTGCGGATGCTGGCTCGCGAGCGCCAGATGCTCCGTCGCATGGCCCTTGCCCGTGGGGAACTCAGCCCGCTCCGGCTCACGCACCGCCGTACGCAGTACCGCATTCACGAACCCCGCACTGCCACGGTGTCCGCCTTTTTTCGCGAGCTCCACCGCCGTGTTGCAGGCCGCCGAGGCTGGCACCTTGTCGAGATAAAAAAGCTGATAGAGTCCCAGACGTAAAATAGCCAGCAGACGCGGCTCTATTTTCTTGAACGGCCTATTCACATAGCGTTTCAATATCCAATCCAGCGTTGCGCCAGCCTTGACCGTGCCGTAGACGAGCTCCGTCACGAAGCGCCTGTCCTGCGCCGTGAGTTCTACCTGCCGCAAGTTGCGTGCGAGGGCCACATTGGCATAGGCGTCCTGCGTGTAGACCTCTAGTAGTATCTTTACCGCCAGTTGGCGGGCCGTATCAATCATCGTCGTCCGTCCTTTGCATCGGGCCTAGTATGGCTTCCTTTTGCGTGCGGGGATGGGCCGTACCCGGCAGGATAATCTGCTCCAGCTCGCGCCGCACCGCCGCCACATCTACGTGGGTGTTGTAGCAGGGGCCGTTAGGGCGGATGTTCAGTACGCCCACAGCCGGCAACGGGTAGACATCCTGAATACCGCTCATGAGGTCGCGTTCGCAGGCGATAGCCAACACCGCCTGTGGCCGCGTCTTATAGACAATCTGCCGCGCGAGCGTGCCGCCTGTAGCCACGAAAAAGTGAAAGCCCATTTCATCCGCCAGCGCCACCAACGCGCCGATATCACAGCCGCCGCACTGCTGACAGTTATGCGGGTCACGCGTAATCTTGCGCGGGCAGGTCGCGAGCTGCAAACAATGCGGCGTCACGACTAGCAGACGGTCCGCCGGCACCTGGATATGCTGCCGCTGAAAGAGCACGTTGCTCACAGCAATAAAAGAACCCTCCAGCTGCCGCCTTTTGATGCCGAACGGCCGTCCCAGACGCACTGCCCACGGGAAAAGCGCGTTGATAAGCGCATAACTCTGCTTTTGGCACAGGCGCAAAAACGGCAGCTGGTTGATGGCCAGCACAATATTCAAAATGCCGAGCAAGACCAAGGCCACGAGCACCGTGAACACGAGGCCCACAACAAGGGGCAGCCACCCGGCCAGTTGCCTGAGCCCCGGCTGCATAATATACCATAAAGCATAGAGCACGACGGCCCAAAGAGCCGTCGCACCCAGTAAAAGGCCAAGGAACAGCCGCTTTTTCGGCCGTCCTGGCACTACGATGTTTTGCTTGTGCATGGTTGGTAATGTTTACCTCCGCCAGCATAAAAGTAAAATTGCTAGTAAAAATCACGCCTCAGGCGAGCTGAAACACGCGGGCAGAGTAAAGCCGTGCCCGTTGAGATAGTCAGCCGTTGCCATGCGTTTTTTACCCGGTGCCTGCAACTCGAGCACGCGCAGCACGCCCGCGCCCGTAGCCACCAGCAGGCCCTGCCCTTTATCTGCCGCCACAATGGTGCCCGGCACCGCCGTACTCTGCACATCGGTCAGCTGCGTGCGCCAGATTTTGTATTTCTCTGCGCCGAGATAGGTATAGGCTCCCGGCCAGGAGTCGAGACCGCGCACGAGGTTATGCACCTGCTGTGCAGGCTTACGCCAGTCGATATGCCCCGTCTCCTTCGTGAGCATCGGTGCATAGTTCGACCCGCCCGTCTGCGGCGTGCGCTTCAGCGTACCAGCTGCGAGCTCTTGGAGCGTCTGCATGAGTACCTGCGCGCCCATCGCCATGAGACTGTCATGTACCTCGGCGAGCGTCGTATCAGGGCCTATAGACAGCGTCTCTCGAAGCAGCATATCACCCGTATCGAGCCCTGCATCCATGAACATCGTCGTGACGCCCGTCTCCTGTTCGCCATTGATGATGCACCACTGCATCGGCGCCGCCCCGCGGTAACGTGGCAGCAGCGAGGCATGCACATTGATACAGCCATAGGGCGGGATATCGAGAATAGCCTGCGAGAGTATCTGGCCAAAGGCTACGACTACGATGAGGTCGGGCTTTTGCGCCGCAAGGAACTGCGTGAACTCCGCCGTCTTGACCTTCTGGGGCTGCCAAACTGGCAGGTCGTGTACCACGGCCCAGGCCTTGACTGGCGTTGGCTGGAGCTTTTTGCCCCGGCCGCGCGGTTTGTCGGGCTGCGTCACGACGCCCAGCACCTCGCACTCCGCCGCAAGTGCCGCGAGACAGGGCACGGCGAACTCCGGCGTACCCATGAAGATAACCCGAAAGCGTTTCACTTGTCCTGCCCCCTGTGGATGCTCTGCGCAATATCGATAAAGAGCTGCCCCTCCAAATGGTCGCACTCGTGCTGAATGCAACGGGCGAGCAGGCCTTTCGCCGTCAAATGCTGCTGCTTGCCGCGGCGGTTCAAAAACTCCACCTTGACCCGCGCCGCACGCTCCACCTCGCCGAAAATATCCGGCACCGAAAGGCATCCCTCGGTATCAACCTCCTGCCCCTCGCGGAACGTGATGACAGGATTGATGAGCTCGATGAGCCCATGCTCATCCTGACAGTCGATAACCACCGCGCGGATGGGCACCCCCACCTGCGGCGCGGCGATGCCGACGCCATCGTTCTCGTACATGGTGTCAGCCATATCATCGAGCAGCTTTTTGAGGTTCTTATCCACTTTCTCTACGGGCTCGCACACCTGCTTGAGCACGGGGTCACCCGCCTTGCGAATATTCAGTAATGCCATAAAAGCGTTTTCTCCTTATTTCTTGAGACGACCCGCGTCCAGCATAATCTGCAAAGCCGTGTTCGCAGCCGCCTGCAACGAAGGCACTGGCAGGTACTCAAAACGACCGTGGAAGTTGGCCCCGCCCGTAAAGAGGTTCGGGCACGGCAGTCCACGGAACGACAACTGCGCACCATCCGTGCCGCCGCGAATCGGCTGCACATCGGGCTCAATTCCCAGTTCCTGCATCGCCTGCTGCGCGAGGTCGACTACATACATATTGCCGTCCTGTATTTTCTCCAACATGTTGAAATAAACGTCGTGCGGCTCGATTTCCACCGTGCCCGCACCGTATTTCTCATTAAAGAAGGCCGCCATGCGGTCGAGCAAGGCCTTGCGGGCCGCGAACCGCTCCTTGTCGTGGTCGCGCACCAGCATATGCATGACGGCCTTCTCGCAGGAGCCAGCCAGCTTGTACACATGGAAAAAGCCCTCATGCCCCTCCGTGTACTCGGGTTTCTCACCTGCTGGCAGGAGCTGCTGCCACTCACTGGCGAGCGTGAGCGCGTTCTTCATCTTGCCCTTGGCATCGCCCGTATGCACGCTGACCCCGTGGAACGTAATGACCGGGTTGGCCGCATTGAAATTCTCATACTCGAGACCGCCCAGTTCGCCACCATCGACTGTATAGGCGAAATCCGCCGCGAACTTCGCCACGTCGAACTTGTCCGCGCTGCGCCCCGTCTCCTCGTCCGGCGTGAAACCGATACGGATTTTACCATGTTTAAGCTCGGGATGCTGCACGAGATACTCCACGGCACTGATGATGCTCGTGACCCCCGCCTTGTCATCAGCACCCAGGAGCGTCGTGCCATCGGTCATGATGATATCCTGCCCCACATAGCGCTTGATTTCGGGGAAAGCCGCCGTGGAGAACACGATATGCTTGTCAGGGTTCAGCACGACATCCTTGCCATCATAATTTTTGATAATCTGCGGCTTAATATCCTTGCCCGGTGCATCCATCGCCGTATCCATATGCGCAATAAAGCCCACAGTCGGCGCTGCCTCACAGCCATTAGCGGGCAGCGTCGCCATAATATAGGCATGCTCGTCGAGCTCCACGTCCTGAAGCCCGATTGCCTTGAGCTCCGCCGCGATATGCTGCGCGAGCACCATCTGCCCCGGCGTCGACGGCCAGACCTGGTCGTTCTCCTCATCCGACTGCGTCGCATACGACACATAGTCCAAAAAACGTTTTACCAGTACATCCGTACCAATCTGCATCACAAAAACACCTCTGAATTCTCTGTCAATCAACAATACATTATACAGCAGTCCCGCCCTTCCTGTAAACCATTTCCGCACAACAAGCAAGCCGCGCGAAAACTTCGCGCGACTCTGCTGAATATTTTATATTATTTTAGGAGATGTTCACCGTGGCCCGACGTAGGGCTTGCCGTTGACGGTGACGTTCTTGTAGGTGATGTTGACCTGCGGGGTGTTTTCGCAGCGGATGGCCTGGCCGTCGTAGACGTTGACGCCGGTGAGTGTGCAGTCCTGCCAGGTGAAGTCGTAGACGGGGTTGCGCTCGTAGGTGTAAACTGTCGCGAGCGGCTTGTGGTGCGCGTTGGCCGTGATGTTTTGCATATGCAGACCGTGGATGTCTGGCGTGTACTCGCCCACGTCACCGCCGTCGTAGGCCATATCGACCGTGAGCACGGCGCGGCTCACCTGCTGGATGGTGTCACCGTAGGCGTTGAAGTCCGTGAGACCACCGCCGCGCTGTGAGTTCGTTTTAAAGCGGTAGGCCCAGCGCAGGTTGGGGCTGTCCATGCGGTTATTGAGGCTGTAGACGTGGCTCACGCCGCCCGCCATTTCGCTGCCGACGGTCACGCCGCCGTGCCCGTCGTGGAATACATTGCGCTCGATAACCACGTTCTCCGTCGGCACGCCGACACGGCGGCCGTCGTTGTCGCGGCCGGCCTTGATGGCGATGCAGTCATCGCCAGTCGTAAAATCGCTGTCCTTAATCCAGACGTTGCGGCAGGCATCGGGGTCCACGCCGTCCGTATTCGGCCCCGCCGCCTGAATGGTCACGTGGTCAATCGTGACATCCTCGCAGAGCGCAGGCGCCACGTTGTACATGGGCGAATCCTTGATACGCACGCCTTTAATGAGAATGCGCTTACTCGCATAGGGCGCGATGAGCGACGGGCGCAGGTAGTGCCCCTTGCCGAACACACGCTGCTCTACAGGCACGTCACTATTGCCCATGTCCTTGAGGTTTTCGCTGTCCTCGTACTGGCTCGGCGCGCAATTTTTCCAGAGGCCCGCGCCGACCCAGGGCCACCAGGCCTCGCCATGGCCGTCTATTATGCCCTGCCGCTCCTTGCCGCTGCCCGTGATGGCGATGTCCTCGGCACCATTCGCGTAGATAAACGGCGAGTAGTTATAGCACTCCGTGCACTCAAAGCGCGTAAGCACGATATACTTTTCGTAATCGCGCGGGCGATTGCTGAACTCCACCACCGCGCCGTCCTGCAAATGCAGCTCCACGCGGCTCAGCAGCATCAGCGGACCCGCGAGGTAGAAATGCCCCGGCGGCACCTCCACGACGCCGCCGCCCTTATCATGCACGGCCTGCACGGCCTGCTGAAACGCAGGCAAGTCATCCTGACGGTCAGCCGAAACAGCGCCGTAGTCACAAACGCTCACGCGCACGTCCTGCGGGATGACGGGCTGCTTAATCTGCGCCGCAATGGCTGCCGCCTGTTCGGGAATGGTTGCAGCTGCAGCACTTCCCGACCATGGCAGCGCCAGCCATGCCACTGCCGCCAAGGCATAAAAAAGATTCCGCTTCATCTGTATGTCCTCCGTCCTGTCTATCTGGATAAATCTTAGTCTATCCTAGCATAACAAGTACGCGGAAACCATACAAAATATTTGGCAGAATCTGTGTTAATTTATGTAGTTCGGCTCGTCTTCCGTTGTAACAGCTGCGCCTGCCCCCTCAGCGCGTTATCGTACCTGTACGGAAAACTGAGCTGTATAGATCCTCCATCAGCGCCAGTCCGCCCCGGTAGCCCGCATAGCTGCGTTGCGTAATCAGGGTCTCGTTGAGTGGCAGGCTGACGTAGGTGTAGAGATTACCTGTATCCTGCGCGACAAATTTTTCCCAGTTACTGCCGAGAATCACACTACGCGGTCTGCCCTTTAGGCGACGGCGCAAGTCCTCCTCAATCAGGCCGCCATCACTTTCAAAGGTCACGCGGTCCTGAAACTCTGCCGCCCGCCCGGTCAGGAACTTGCGGATGGCCTGCTGGTCCTGCTGGCGCACCGTCTCCGTAATGTAGATTTGCGCCGGCTGCAGACCGAGCTCCTCTACGAGAAACGCTGCGATGCCCGTAGCATAATGGCTGTCCGCCACGAGATAGAAATCCTCCGGCAGCTTATTCTGATACTCCGTGATGAAATCCGACGCTGCCTCAAAGTACGCATAAAAGCGCCGCTCCTCACGGGCAATCACTTTTTCTGCCCGCTTGGACAGGCCCGCGTAGGTGGCGACCTCCCGCAGAAACCGGCTGGTCTCAGCCCCGCCAACCGGCAGGATGGGATAATGCAGGTAAGGCGTGCCATATTGCGCCTTGAGCAGCTCGACGGTCTTGCGTCCGACCCACGGGGAAAGCAGCAGATTGAACTCAGCCTCCGGCAGCTGCTGCCACTCGGACACACCGGCCGAGCCATAGCCGAACAGCACATGTACATCAAGTCCCAGAGCTGTCAGGAGGCGCTGGATTTCCTCTAGGTCGCCGCGCCAGAACGGGTCCTGATACGGCACCGAGGCGAAGACATTCACGCGGTGCGGCACGACCTGTGCCGACTGCTCCCCGACATACTGCTCGATAATGGCCCGCATCACCTCCTCGTGCCCATAGTAGTTCGAGCCCTTGAAACCGGCGGTCTCAACGCCGATGACCGGATAGCCCTCCTCCGCAAAATCCCTGGCCACAGACAAAGTATCGTCGCCGACAATATCGGCCGTGCAGCCGGTCAGGATGGCGTACAAATCGCCGTCGAGCACGCGCAGCGCGCCTTTGACATTACGGCGCAGTTTATTCTCGCCGCCGAACACCACATCCTGTTCATCCATATTCGAGGAGGCGATATGTGGTCCCCCGCCATACCCCTCGCCCTGAAAACCGGCGCCCGACACGGCATAGGTCGTGGCCTTGGCCGAGCAGCCCGGCCCCGCATGCAGGATGGGCAGCGCCCCAGGGATAGCCAGCACCGTCTGCTGTGCCGCCAGAGCGCAGCCATAACGCGGCTGTTCAATCAAATTTAACGCCTCAGCCAATTTTTTCACGTCCTTCCTCTGCTTCTGCCGCTACGGTTGCGGCGGTCCGGCCTGGATACAGCTGTCCTTCATTCAGCCACCAGTGGGAATACGGCAGCCGGGCATGACGCGCGACCGTCTCGGTGAAGCGGTGCGAGCGCAAGCCGCGCAGCAGGCGTCGCCCCATGTTCAGCACACCCTCGTAGCCGCTGCTGGCATTGGCATCTGTTTCCAAAATCGTCGGAATGCCCACCTTCGTGCCAAAGGAAGTCAGCCCCGGGTGGCGCACGACCACAAAATCCGGCTGCAGCTCGCGCAAAAGCTTCACAATGCGGTACGGCTGCTTGTTGCACACGCTGACGCGCTGCATATCCCCCTGGGCAGCCGTAAATTCCTGCAGGAGATACGCCTGCTCTGCCGTATCGGGATGCAAGTCATGGTGCAGCATATTCAACCCGACGACCTGCAAGCCCAAATCTTTCACGAGATTCGCCAGGTTATACGCATACGTATCGCCCGCAACGATATAGATGGTCTTTCCCGCGAGCTGCGCCCGCAGGTCCGCCAGCTCCGCGGCGATACGCTCCCGCTCCTCAGCGATGACCTGCTCTACCGCCTCCTCGCGATGTGTCAGGCGGCCAATCTCGCGCAGCCAGCGGTCCGTCCAATCCAGTCCGTACGGTGGCGGTGTCTTGACCTCCGGCACGCCATAAAGCTCCTCGAGCGAGGCGGCGATATAGGTCGCGAGTGTCTCGCAGATATGGGCCGAGCACGCTGCCTCCGAAAGCTGCGCGATATTTTTGAGCGTCGTCGTCATCGGCAGGACCAGATTGATACGCAAACCGATACGCTTGAACAGGTCGGTGAAAACATCCTTGTCCTGAAAATTGAACATATTGACCAAATCCGGCTGGGTCTTGCGCGGCGGTGGCACCAGCTTGCGGAGAATGGCGTGATAACCCGCATCAAAGCCGGACGACCAGGTCTTGGACTTGAAGCCCTCACAATAGACGGGCACCACCGGATAACCCAGTTCTGACTCCATCTCGCTGGATATACTCTCGATATCCTCGCCGATAATGCCCGCCGCACAGGAACTCAGGACGAAAATCGTCTTCGGCCGAAAACGCCGGTCCGCCTCGCGGATGGCCGCCCGCAGCTTCTGTGCAGCGCCATATACCGTATCTTTCTCCTGAATGTTGCTGCTGATGATGCGTGCCCGCGCGGGCGGCGCGCCCTGTATCTCGGCTGTACTGCGCTCACGCACATTCTGTGCTGAGACATCCGTCATGCAGCCGAGCGGTGCATGGCTGACCACGGCCGCATCGCGCACGTTGAGCGTCATCGACTCACTGCAGCCCTCGGCGCAGTCGCTGCACTGACTGAAGCCACGTCCTGGGCAGCGCACATGCCCCGTGGCCGCCTCAGCTAACAGCTGCTTGCCAGAACCGTCGTAGGCAATGATGGTTTTCAACCTGCGGTCCCTGACCTCCACTTCTGCCGTGCCTTTATATACTTTCATCGTACAAACCTCCTTTAATGCCAGCGCACCAGACGCCGCTCCAGTATCGCTATGCCGCCATTAAGCAGAGAAACCACGATACCAATCAACAAAATACCGGCAATAACCCGGGTATAATCCGCAAAGTCCGCATAATAACGTACATAGTAACCCAGCCCGGACTGCGCGCCAATCATCTCGGCTGCCGTCAGGACCATGAAGGCATTGGCTACGGCCACTGGCAATGCCTTCATGATGCGCGGCAGGCAATAGGGCCAGAGCACATGCCAAAGCATCGACCAGGCATTCAGATTCAGCGTCCGCGCCGAATCCAGCAGCTTGGGGTCAATACCGCGCACGGCCGTGGCCACCTGAATATAGATCTGCCAAAAGATACTGCTGAAAATCACAAAGATGGAAGCAATCTCAAAACTCGGCAGCACGGCCACCGCATAGGGCGTATAAATAATCGGTGGCACTGGGCTGATGACCTTCGCCAGCGGCAGCAGCGCCTCACTGAGACGTGTACTGCCGCCGGTAAGCAGGCCGAGCACAATGCCCAAAATCAGCGCCAGCCCCATGCCCGTGCCCAAAAGATACATGGATGAGCCTATCCCCAGCAACATTTTCCGCCAGTCCGTCGCAAAGATGGCCACAATATCACGCGGCTGCGGATAGAGCATGGTATTGACGGCATCGCCACTGGTGAAAAACTGCCACAAGACGAGCGACAACAGAATGATGCCGGTGATATCCCTGCCTGCCCTCGCACTCATATAACCACCTCCTCACCACCAATCTGCTCCCCGATGGTACGGAAAAAGCAGCTCAGGATACTTTGGCTCAGCTGCCGGTAGGCCTCCGTCAACACGATTTGTTCACGTCGGCGCGGCCGCGCAAACGGCACAGTAAACTCCTCCGCAATCTTTTGCTTATCCATAAAAAACACGCGGTCCGAAAGCAGAATAGCTTCATCAATATCGTGCGTGACCAGGACAATGGTCTTTCGCCGCTGTTCCTGCAGTAAAAGCTCCTGCAGCAGGTCCTGCAACTGCATGCGGTTCTTCGCATCGACGGCCCCAAAGGGCTCGTCCAGCAGCAAAATCTCCGGGCTCATCGCCAACAACCTGGCGATGGCCGTGCGCTGCTGCATCCCGCCCGACATCTGGTAGGGATAGCGGTTCTCCGCTCCTGCCAGACCGACCCGGGACAAATACTCGCAGGCGCGCTGTCCCGCCTCACGCGAGGCCAAATCCGGCTGAGCCTGCCGCGCGCCAAAAGCCACATTGGCCTTCGCTGTCATCCAGGGAAAGAGCGCATAATGCTGGAAAACCACGCCGCGGTTGCGCCCGGTACCATGACTTTCCCGACCATCGATATAATAATGTCCGCTGCTGGGTTCCTGTAAGCCGGCTAAAATGCTGAGGGTTGTACTTTTGCCACAGCCCGAAGCCCCGATAATACTGACGAATTCGCCCGGCGCCACGGAAAAATTCATCGCGTGCAGCACCTCGTTGGTCTGGCTCCCATCGTGATAGACCAGCGAAACATCCGCAAACTCGATTTTGGGTGACCTGGCTTCAGGCATGGTCACCACCTCCCGGCCACGCACCATCATTGCGTTTATACTCCTCACGCAGCTGCTGCCAGACAGGCTCTTCCGGCTCCTCTGCCAGCAGCGAGGCGAGTGCCTCCTGATACAGGCTCGTATCGATATGTTTGGCTATATCCGCCTTGCCCTCAATATAGCCGACATAGCGCATCGTATCGTAAAAATCCACGACGCGCTCGCCCGTCGGGTCAGGTGAAAGCTTAAAATGTCCGTAGGTGTAGAGCTGGCTGCGCAAAATCTTATCATCAACCTCTATGGTCTGATGCACGAGTGCCAGCGTCTTCTCCGGCTCATTTTTCAGCATACGATAGGCCTTGAGCTGCGCCCGCAGGAAACGCACGAGCTCCGGACGGTGCGCCGCAATCTCCTGGCTGGTCGTCACCAGACGGCAGCAGATGAAATCCGGTGCCAACTCATCGACATGCAGCGAGGAGACCAGCCCCTGTTCATGTGCCGTGTCCCGCAGATTGGTCGCGACATTGCCGACATCAACCTCCCCTTTCTTCACCGCTTCAATAATGGTCGGTTCATTGGCGAGCTCAACAAACTGGATGGTACTGAGGTCAATGCCCCGACGCACCAGTGCCCCGCGCAGGGCGATATCACCAGAGGACGCGCGGATGACACCAATGCGCTTGCCCTGCACCGACTCAGCGGTCAGATTTTCCCACTCGCGCTTTTTCTCTGGCAGAGTCACCAGATCTGCACCCTCACTCATCTGCCCGCCGATGATGACGAAGTCCGCGCCGCCATCTATCATGCGCAGTGGGGCAGCCGAGCCAATACCGCCCGTCGTGAGCGCGACCTTCCCCGTCGCCAGTGCAGACAGAGAGTCGGAGGAAGGGCCGTTCATGACCTGCAGCTGCACTGGTACGCCTTCCTCCGCATAAAAACCGGCATTCTGCGCCAATACCGTCAGCGCGCTGCCGACCATATTCGTGTGGATGGTCACCTGCAAAGGCTCGCTGTCTGCGTTCTTGGCAGAATCAGCCTGGCTCCCGCAGCCCAGTATAAGCAGGCTGCTGACGAGCAGTAATATGGCCGCCACTGCGGCAATGTTATGTTTCATCGAACTCACCCCTATGAAAAAAGCCTGCCGCTCCCCTGACCGGGGCGGCAGGCTTCCGTTTTCGGATAACCCGCATGACCATGCGTGAATTTGTTATATACGATAATCGTCCTTGAGATTTTCCATCAGGCCGTACTCCATGAGAATTTCCTCGAGACGCTCCTGCGTCATCGGCGTGGGAATGACAAAATCCCTATTTTCCTCTATCTCCTTGGCGAGAGTACGGTACTCGTCGGCCTGCTTGGCCTCCGGCTTGTACTCGATGACCGTTTTACGGCGAATCTCGGCGTGCTGCACGATATTATCCCGCGGCACGAAATGGATAAGCTTGGTGCCGAGCTCTTGTGCAAAGGCGCGCAGAAGCTCAATCTCACGGTCGACATTGCGGCTGTTGCAGATGATGCCGCCGAGGCGGACACCGCCTTTCTTGGCGTAGCGCTGGATGCCTTTGGAGATATTGTTGGCGGCGTAGAGGGACATCATTTCACCACTCGCCACGATGTAGATTTCCTTCGCCTTGCCCTCGCGTATTGGCATGGCAAAACCGCCGCATACGACATCGCCGAGTACATCGTAAAAGACGTAGTCCAAATCATCCGTATAGGCACCGAGGCGCTCCAGCAAACCAATCGACGTGATGATGCCGCGACCGGCGCAGCCGACACCGGGCTCCGGACCGCCTGACTCCACACAACGCGTGCCCTTATACCCAGTCTTCATGATGCGGTCCAGCTCGATATCCTCGCCTTCCTCACGCAGGGTATCGAGCACCGTCTTCTGCGCGAGCCCGCCGAGCAGCAGGCGCGTCGAGTCTGCCTTGGGGTCGCAGCCCACGACCATGACCTGCTTGCCGAGCTCTGCCAGGCCCGCCGTCAGATTCTGGGTGGTCGTCGACTTGCCGATGCCGCCCTTGCCATAAATGGCAATCTGTCGCAATGTATCTTTCGCCATAAAATCTGCCTCCTAAATTCATCTGTTATATATCGCAAAAAAATTATACTGGTCGTTTATGTCTGCGCCTTTCATAGCGCAGCAAATCCTCTACGGCCTGGCTTATCGGCAGCGTATCGCCTGTCTCCAGCGGCGTGATGCCCTGGGCCTGCAAAGAGGCATAGGCGCCGCGGCCGATAGCCTCCGCCAGCACATAACGGCAATCCGCCAGACGGCTCACCGCCGCCTGCATCGCCTCTGCCGCGTGACTGCCGTGCTGACACGGGGAAACGACCTCCCGCTGTCCGATAACTTGCCAGTTTGTTCCGTCCTCCGCCAGCTCGACTATCTGGAACGTATCTGCATGACCGAAATGGCGGTCGATATTTACGCCATCGCTGGAAGCAGCCGCCAGTAGGTAGCTCATAGTACTCCTCCTTTATCTACGTCCCCGGCCTCAATTGAACCGCGTGCGCACGACGGAATAGATATCCTCCAGCAGCCGCAGGCCGCCGCCATAGCCGACATAATAGCCGTTGATGACGAGGCGTTCATTGACCGGCCACGAGACATTCAGGTAATGCGCGTCCGTTTCCTGCGCCAGCTCTTTTTCCCAATAACTGCCGATAATCAGCGGATAGCCGTGATAATCCGTCTGCTTGATATCCTGATGGATTTCCCAGCCATCGACGGTAAAGGCCACGTTGGCACGGATATGGTAGTTCAAATCCGCAAAATAGCCGCGAATCGGTGCCTGATATTCCGCCGGCGTGTCGTCCACCACGTACTGATTGGCCGGCAGGCGGCCGAGGTCGTTGACGAGAAATTTCGTAATGCCCAGCGCATACTGGGCATCGGCCACCACCGAGAACCGGCGGGACATCGCGCGTGTCTCGAGAAAGATATCGGCAAAGCGCTCGATGTAGCCATAATACTCTGACTCACGCTCCTCGATGTATTTTTCGACTGGTTCCGGTGGCAGCTGGGCAAAGTCAGCCACGGCCCGTACAAATTTGCTGGTCTCAAAGGCGCCAATCGGCAGCGTCGGCCAATGCAGGTATGGCGTGCCAAATTTCTTTTGCATGCGCTGGACGTTTTCCAGCCCCACCCAGGGAGAAACGAGCAGATTGAAACCAGCATAGGGAATTTTTTTGATGTTCTGCACCCCGCGGTGAATGCCGAAGATGACATTCGGTTTGAGGCCGATATCGCGGAGCAGCTGTTCGAGAGCGCGGTAGTTGCCCGCCCAGAACTCGTCCTGATACGGGACATCCGCCCAAATATTCACGAGCAACGGGTCTTTCTCCGCCTCGGGCACTGGCTCCAGATACTGTTCGATAATGGCATCCACGACCCATTCATGACCGCGGTAGTTATTGCCCTTGAAACCAGGCGTCGAGGCGAACAGCACCGGTTTCTCCGCCCCCTGGAATTCACTGACCACCTCCTCAATCGTATCGCCGACAATCTCCGACGTGCAGCCGCTGAGCACGATGAACATGTCCGCGTCGATGACCTTCAGCGCGTTGGTAATGGTCGCGCGCAGCTTCTTTTCACCGCCGAAGACGACATCGCGCTCGTTGACACTCGTGCAGGGAAAGATGTTCGGTGAGTAATGCCCGCTGCTGCCCGCGGAGTTGGACAGCTTCTCGGCGCAGCCCGGACCGGAATGCAGGATGGGGATGGCCCCCTCGATGGCCTGCACCGTCGACATCGCGCTCATCGCGCATTTGTAACGTTGCTTATCGAGAATTTTAGCCATGGGCCACACCTCCTTCCGCCGTCTCACCCGGTGCCTTTTGCTTTTGCTGTGGCCGCTCGAGGAAGGTATCCACCTTTTGCTCATACCACCATTTGGTGTAAGGCAGCTTCACATGCGCCGCCAGATTTTTCTCAAAACTGCGGTTGCGCACGGCGTTCAGCACCTCATAGGCAAAATCCAGCGTCCCTTTATAACCAAAAATCATGTACTCATCGGCGACAAACAAGGCGGGAATGCCCTGCTTGATGGCCCAGACCGTGGAGCCGGGGTGCCGCGACAGATAGAGGTCCGGCTGGTAGCGGTTCAGGATATTGAGCACCTCGAAATTCTGCTGGTCGGCTACACTGGCCTTAAAATTCTTGCCATGCTGCAGCAAGAAATCCATCGAAGGCGGCACCTTGCCGTTATCATACTGCTTGTCATAGTGCCAGGCCGCGCCCCAGACGACCTCCATACCAAGTTCCTGCAGTACGCGGGAAACCTCAAACGTATAGCCCGGCCCCATGCCGATGACGCAACGCAGGCCTTTGAGTTCTTTTTTGACCGCCTCAATCTGCGGCAGGTAAATGGCCCGCTCCCGCTCGATATATCCCTCGACTTTTTCCTCCTCGCCAATAGCCTGGCCCACGGCGCGCAGCCAGGTCTCAAAGCCCTGCACGCCGAGCGGGTTAATACTGCGCACATACGGTACGCCGTATTCCTGCTCCAGTGCCGTGCCCAGATAATTGCCCAGCGTGCCGCAGATAGATACGGTCGCCCGCGCCTCGGACATGTGCGCCAGCTCCTCCACCGTCGCATTCGCGTAGAGGAAAACCGGCTTGACCCCGAACTCCGCAAAAATCTTGATAATCTCCGGTCTGGCGGATTCATAGAAATTCTTGAAATTAATGGTATTGCGTTTCTGCCTGGGCGGCTGCACAATGCTCGTGAGCACCGCATGATCCGAAATATCGAAACCTGTCGCCCAGATACGGGACTTGAAGCCCTCGCAGTGCACGGCGGCAATGGGCACGGGGATTTTCTCGCGCAGCGTCTCGACGATGCTGTCGATATCCTCGCCGATGACCCCGGCCGCGCAGGAGCTGGCGACAAAGATGGCCTGCGGGTGGTAGCGCTCGTAGGTCGTGCGCACGATAGCCGCGAGTTTTTCGCTGGCGCCAAAAATTGTGTCCTGCTCATTCATATCGGTACCTATATATACCGTATGGTTCACGATACCGCGCTTTTTGGCCACCTGCTTCGTCACGCGGTAGCTCTGCGTGCCCGTCGTCGAGCAGCCCGCCGGACCATGATGCACGACGGCCACATCCCTGATGCCCGAAAGCTGTGACAGGGCGCAGGAGGACAGGCAGGTGCTAGATTGGGAAAAGCAGCGCGAGCAGCCGCGCAGCGTCCCACATTTGCTTTGGCAGGCCAGGTCCTGTAAATCTCCCGCATAGCCCGTGATGGAGCCCAGACGGCTCTCGCGGGTACCGATATCTGATAGTTGTAACTGTATGGCCATCGAATCATCCTCTCCTCTTTAGGTCAAGGTGTTTCCTGTTGTATTTCATTGTCCCACGGCTTCTGCCAGCTGCTCCTCCTCTGCGTCCGAGGCGGCAAACAAATTCGTCGACAGGTAGCGCAGGCCCGTGTCCGCCAGCACCGCCACGATGCGCTTGCCCCGGTTCTCCGGGCGGCGCGCGAGCTGCGTGGCCGCGTAGATGGCGGCACCGGAGGACGTACCAATCAGGATACCGTCGCTCTTGGCGACCGCGCGGGCCGTGCGCACGGCGTCTATACCCTCTACGGCAATCCAGTCGTCATAAATTTTGCGGTCCAGCGTCGCGGGGATGCGTTGGGGCTCGACCCCCTCAAAAGGATGCACACCGGTAATTTCATACTCTGGTGCAGGATTGTCCTCCGTCGGCAGGGAGTCCGGCCCCGGCTGCACAGCTACCACCTGCAGCTGAGGGTTCTTGGACTTGAGGAACGCACCCGTACCAGAAATCGTGCCGCCAGTGCCAACGGCCGCCACGAGGATGTCGACCTTGCCCTCTGCGTCGGCCCAGATTTCCGGGCCCGTCGTGCGCTTATGCACGTCCGGATTGGCCGGGTTGGAGACCTGATCGACAAAGAATACGCCTTTCCTGCCCTCATAACGCTTGTGCAGCGCCTTGCAGGCCTCGACGAAGTCGCCGTCGGTCTCCGCAAGAATTTTTGCCAACTCCGGGTCATCGCCGAGCTTGATGGCCTCCCCGCCAAAAGCCCGGATGACCTTGAAGCGCTCCTCACTGACCTGGTCTTGAATATAGACGCGGAAATGGTAGCCTTTAGCTGCCGCAATCGCTGCCAAACCAATGCCCGTGTTGCCACTCGTCGTCTCGATGATGGTGTCACCCGGATGCAGCAGTCCCCGCTGCTCCGCGTCCTCAATCATCGCGTTGGCGATGCGGTCCTTGACGCTTTGGTTCGGATTGAAATATTCCAGCTTGACGACCACCTCGGCCAGCAAGTGCTCCTGCCGCTCGTAATTTGTGAGCTCCAAAAGCGGCGTATGCCCGATGAGTTCCGTAATCGAATGATGAATAGCCATGAAAATCTTCCTTTCTGTTGCTCCTGTTTTACTGATAAAAACTGCTATGACCCAGACCATTTGCCTGTGGCCAAAACTCAACCGTGAGAAAAGGTCTCCCTCACCCGTAAGGCGTTCTGCCATACCTGGCGGCCGCACTCGGATTTGCCCGGCACGCCGACGGCATCGGCGCGGCAGCGCTGGCAATGGCGGAACACGTCGATGTAGGGTGCCGCCTCGGCGCGTGCGCGCTCAATCTCTGGGCAGGTCGGCACCCGGCAGTCCTTGAGCTCGGCCTGCGGGATGAGCGGAATGATGTTATACAGCTGCGCGCCCGCCGCCGCGACCTGCCGCGCAATCTCCTTGATATGGAAACTGTTGATTTCCATAATGAGTACGGTGTTGACCTTCACCAGCATGCCCGCCGCGGCTACCTTGTGGATGCCCGCCAGCTGATTCTGAATGAGGATGGTCGCCGCCTCTTCGCCGCTGTAATGCCTGCCGTGATAGGTAATCCCCCGAACGATCTGGGCCCCGATAGCGGGGTCTACCGCATTGACCGTGACCGTCAGGGTATCGAGCCCCAGCTCGATGAGCTCGTCCGCCCGTTCGTCCAGCAGCAGGCCGTTCGTGCTCATGCACTTCAGTAAATCTGGGAAACGTCTGCCGATAGCACGGAACGTCTCGAGGGCACGGTCCGAGGCCAGCGTGTCCCCAGGCCCGGCGATACCGACGACGCTGAGCTCAGGGCAGAAGCGTCGCGCCCGCGCGACGTATTCCGCCGCCTCCTCTGGCTGGATGAGGCAACTGGCAACACCTGGCCGCTGCTCCACATCATTCTGCTGGCGGTCGCAGAAACGGCAGGCGATGTTGCAGCCGGGGCAGACCGGCAGATGGATGCGCCCCCGGTTCTGCCGGGCGCCGAAGCAGGGATGCAGTTCCCGCACGCGTTCATTGTCCATAAAAATGCCTTCTTTCGCTCATTGATAGAATGCAAAAACAGAAGCCCACCACAGACTATCCCTCGATAATCTGTGGCAGGCTTCTGTTCGTCAGATGACCTGCACTCTATATGAAATTTCATTGCTATCAAATGCCCTCTCCATCCAGACCGGTGAACCGCTGCTTGACCGTGCGCTCTATCTGCACCACGTTGCCGGCTTTCACCACAATGACCAGTTGGCCAAAGTCTAAATGGATAAATGCGGTGCGGATGCGCTGCGCGAGACCGGTGAGTTCCTCCTCTGCCATGCTCGCATGCTCCCGCTGGAGACACGCTCCCGCCAGCCGCAGCTTTTCTTCCCGTTCGACCTGGATGAGTCTGCCGTCCTGCGCTACGAGCACCACCTGCCCATAACAGATATCCTGCAGGCATTGCAGGATATACTGCATCACGCTGGCTGGTATGACTCCCGGTTCGATACGTTTGCCAACTTTCACGGGCATCGCCCCTTTCCGAAAGTTTCAGCCAAACACATATTATCCATATATGTTTTATCTATGCCATTGATTGTTTTTAATAATACACGTCCGCCCCAAAATTGTCAAGGCTTTTTTTATAAATGTTACGTAATTCCTGCACCAAAAAAACGGAATGCTTTTTTCTGTAGCATTCCGTTGAATTTTTTACTTATTTTGGTTGCCGGCTCACTGCGCGTAGCAGCAGAGCTCGATGAGGTTGCCATCGGGGTCGCGCAGATAGATGCTGTCCATGTCGCCGCGCGCGCCGTAGCGCTTCACCGGGCCGAGCTCGATGGGTGCTTTGCGCTCCTGCAGCTTCGCATAGACGTCAGCAATCGGCTCATCGACCTCCAGGCAGAAATCCTGGCTGCCCGGCGTAGCCTTCTGCGCGGCGGGCGGGAACTCACCTGGGCGCTGGTGAATATTGATTTTCTGCTGACCAAAATACAACGCATAACGCCCCTCATGCGACTCGAGGCGCATGCCCAGTACATCGCGGTAAAAGCAGATGCAGGCCGGTAAATTATTGGTTGTCAGTACCAAATGGTCGAATCCCTTAAACTTCATCTGGTATCCCCTCCTTAATCATCCCTCACAATAACATCTTTATTCTACCCCCTAAAGCTTGTAAAAGCACTACCCCAGGCACATGTTTTTTTCTTAAAGTTTGCTATTATTTGCTATTGATATGCAATAAAAAATCCCCGTTGTCAGGAGGCTGCTGAAAAACTCCATAAACAAGAGGAATATTAAAAAGCTCTCATCAGATAGGACAATGAAGAATCAAAGTCCCGCCGATGGGAGTTTTTGTGCCACGTAAAAACCGGATCGACACATCGGTGTGATATGCTCCCCTTAGATAGGACAATGAAAAAATCAAAGTCCTACTAAGGGGAGCGTATTTATATGCCACATAAAACTAAGGTAACAGTAGCGACTATGGTTGAAGCCTGTAAAACATACATAGCCGGGGAAGCCTCTTTCACTGAGATTGCTAATCGTTTAGGAGTTGGAAAAACATCTGTCCTGCGATGGGTAAACAGATACAAATCAGAAGGGGCAGATGGGCTTATCCCGCAAGGACGCAATCGCACATACCCACCAGAATTAAAACTTCAAGCAGTTGCGGAATATCTGAGTGGTATAGCGTCGTTGGCTCAACTTTGCGAAAAATACCATATCAAGTCGACACGTCAACTTCACCATTGGATTAAGCAGTATAATAGTCATGAGGAGTTCAAGCCTCGGTCAGGAGGAAGCCGCATGACTAAAAGACGCAAGACAACGCAGGACGAGCGCAAGGAAATCGTCCAATACTGCCTGAAGCACAAAATGAATTATGGGGAGACCGCGAAAAGATATCAGGTCTCCTACAGTCAGGTATATCAATGGGTAAAGAAGTACAAAGAAATGGGCGAAGCCGGCCTCGAAGACAGGCGGGGACATCGCATAGGAAGTCTGCCCAGTCGCACGGAAGAAGAGAAACTGCGCGACAAGGTTGCCGGACTTGAACGGCAGGTGTACTGGCTCCAAATGGAAAACGACTTCCTAAAAAAGTGAAAGAACTGGAAAGAAGGGATGCCTTGGCACAACGCGCAAACTCTGCGAATACGAAGCGGTAGAGATGCTGACTAAGCCGAAGGGGCCATACAATATCAAAGCTCTCTGCCAGCAGGCGCATATCACACGCTCTGCCTATTACCACTGGAAACGCGGTGAACAGAGCCCGAGCGAGCGGGAAAATGAACGGCTGGCCCAGAAGGTCGAGAAACTCCATGCGGCAGACCCATCCAAGGGCTACCGCAGGATTGCCGATGATCTCAATGCTACCGCGCCGGAAGGCAAGCGTTTCAACGACAAGCGCGCCCTGCGCCTTATGCGTAAACTCGGCATCCAGTCGAGTGTCAAGGGACGGCATAACTGCTGCACACGAGCCGCACGCCATCCGGAGTACACCACAGAGAACATCCTGAACCGAAAATTTCATGCGGACAAACCAAATGAAAAATGGGTGACGGACGTTTCTGAGTTCAAATACGAGTGCAATAAGGAGACGCACAAGCTTTACCTGAGTGCTATTCTAGACCTCTGCGACAAGCGGGTCGTGGCGTTTCAGATAAGCGACCGTAACGATAACCGTCTCGTGTTCGACACATTAGACAAGGCCGTAGCAGAGAACCCTACTGCGCATCCCCTGTTTCACAGCGACAGAGGGTTCCAATACACAAGCCGTGCGTTCCATACAAAGCTCGTGGAATACGGCATGACGCAGAGCATGTCCCGCGTCGGCCATTGCATAGATAACGGTCCAATGGAAGGTTTCTGGGGTATCCTGAAACGCGAGCGCTACTATGGGAAGACGTTCACTAGCAGGGAAGAACTTGTTCATATGATACAGACTTATATCTGGTACTACAACCACAGGCGCCTGCAACGCAAACTTGATGTCATGACGCCATGGGCATACCATGAAGCACATCTTGCCGCATAAAAAGACCAGCTTCCATGCTGGAAGCTGGTGAAAAATCCATTATTTTTTTGCGTGTCTTATTGACGGGGAGCACACCACTGCCAGCCCTGCTAAGTTTATTGAATATATGGTTTTAATTCTGGATGTTCCTTAAGATAATCCTTCATAATCTGTCCCCATTCATAGCCCAGAGCACTGTTATTGAGTTCTTCATTTGCATGCTCTATAATCGTGCCATCCGCATGCACGCCATACTGCGGCTTATTGGGCAGGCTGCCTTCATCCAATATATGGACAATGCCCATATCGTGATGGTACGCCGCCAGCCCATCAGCTAGGGAAGATTTCTTTTTTATAGTGCCAGCAGATGGTGCATTTTGGTTCGTGTCCTTCTCACCGAGCATGGTCTGAACGAGCGAGAGCTCTTGTGATTGCCTATTCATTTCCTTCATGTAGCTGTACACAGCCATATTTTGGTTAAAATATTTTCCAGCATCGTTCGAGCGATAATCCTTAATATCAGCAATCTCACTTTCGTCTGCGAGATTATTGACTGTGGAAACAAAAGTGTCGTTGTCCCAGTCAATTTCCTTGCCGGCTTTCGTTGTGTTAATCATAGAACGGATTTCTGAAATAAGCGGATGGTCGGACTTCTCCCCCAAGGTATCAAGACGGCTAAGTATATTGTCAAGATATTGGTCTTTTCCTTGAGCTATGGCATCATGCTGCTTATGTCCGTAGGCATTTAGTGCCTTGGCAAGTTTCTGCATGGATATGGCATCCACATGCTTTGGATCGGACAAGGTTTGCTCAAGATGTATTTCAATGCTTAACATATTATGAGCCAAAGAGAAAACTTCTTCGTCCGTTGCATTAGTAATCACAAAATGTACATTCTTATCCTCATCGGGAATAGCTTGCATAACATCCAATGATTCTTCTGTCGTAGCATCATTGGATGTAATCAGATTGTTTTTCTGCTTTTCAACGGCCTGCATGTAGCGCCCAGCATCGCTGATTTCCACACCATACGCTGCCGCAACGTCATCAGCGCGCTTGCCTTACTGGCCAGTAATATTCTCCTTTGGCACAGATTCCAGCCAAGCATTATGCGAAATCTTGTTGCGATCTACCATTGTATTCGTATTGATTTGCATCATTGCACCTCCGTGTGTTGCTACAATCCACTATATACATTATATCGGCAAGCTATAGTAAGTTCTAAAGCAAATTTTAGCAAGGTGCAAGGAATAACGCTAACTTCATCTAAAAATATAAAAATAGAGCATGCCCTAGATTTATATACAGAGCATGCTCTTTTTCTTGGCTAAAAAATGTAAAATATGCTATTATTTATATATATTACAGTAAATGCTAGATGTTATTTTTATATTTTTGAGGTGAGCCATATGCGAATAGGCTATATACGCGTTTCCACGGTCGAACAACATGCAGAGCGCCAGCGTGTCGAACTGCTGAAAAAGGTGCATGTAGAAAAAATCTTCTTGGATAAGCTGTCCGGCAAAAATACGAACCGTCCACAGCTCAACCAGATGATGGAGTTCGCCCGCGAGGGAGACACCGTCTATGTCTCGGAGTTCAGCAGACTTGCCCGCAGCACCAAGGATTTGCTCGACATCGTGCAACAGCTCAAGAATAAGGGCGTGCAGGTCGTCAGCTTGAAGGAGAATTTTGACACGAGTACGCCAGCCGGCGAACTGGCTATGACAATGTTCGCCGCCATTGCTACCTTCGAGCGAAAGATTATGTTACAACGGCAAAAGGAAGGGGTTGCCCTAGCCAAGGAGCACGGTGTCTACAAAGGACGGCAGGAAAAACAACCGCCAAAAGAATGGCCGGAACTCGTCCAAAAATACCAGACGCGCGAAATCCGCTCCATCTCGCAGCTCATGCGTCTCTGCCACTGCTCGCGCCCAACCATCTATAAATGGCTCAAAGCCTCCGGTATTGATATCAAGCCATTGGACTGGGCACCAAATACACGGAGCCACAAATCGAGTAGTAACCATATTGGCAAGTAATAATCAACATTCATCTGATACGATGGGCAAGCTCCTTGACGCTTTGCATGACAGTTTTCCAAGTCAAATCATGGACATAGAATGATTGTGCAGCATAGTTTTCCCATTGATGCTCCATCGTTGGATCGTCGGTCAGACGGCGCAAGATGTCAGGAAGCATGGGGATTTTTGACGTGCTGCCACGTTTGGCACTGGTGGCACGGAATGCAGCGCTGAAGACAGTATCATCGAAATGCTTCTGATGCGTGAGAACATGGACATCGTAGAAATCACGCATCCTCGTATTCGTCGTGTCGCGATCCATCATGGTTTCCAGCTTTTCAGCAAGCAGCGTCTCCAGATTGTAGGTACTCAAAGGAATCATTCGGTCCTCAAACATCAAATGATAGTCGTATTGGATAGCCGAGGGCGTGATGACATCCCCCGTGGAAATATCAATCTTGATGGTCTGGCGCAATTTCTCGAATGTGACATCCATCGTCATGCGAATGCCTGGATAATCGTGCTCTTCCATAATCTCAGATATCTTGCGAATGGAAAACTGAATACCATCACCAAGGTCCACTGCGATGATGTCACGGATAATGCGCTCGGCATTTTCTTTTGATAGCGTTGCCGCATCCATCGTCGTGTCGATATCCATGGTCGCCCGCGTATCGAGCCCAACGAGGGAAGCCACGAGCATGCCACCTTTCAAGATGAAGTGCCTCTGGTATTTCGATTTTGAAATCCGTTCCAAAAAGCGTTCCATAAGGAACGTGCGGATCAGCGTTTGCGATTTCGTGCTGTCGCTTCCAGACAAGTTACGGATTTTATCTTTTAACTGGGTAGCGGAATGAATCATAACAACACCTCGGTATATGTTCGAATGGCAGAATCAATTTTCATCCTCTTTGCATAATCCATCAGACGCGTAAGGTTTTTCTCTGGACGACGCATATATTCGCGAACAGCATACTGGAACATCTGGATATCCATATGCTCCTTGTTGCTGATGCAGTCACAGATTGTCCGCTCCATATCATAGCAGTACACTGGATTACCCAGGTTCGTGCGCACTTCTGTTTTGCCTAATAGATAAATATCCTGCCGCACTTGGTAAACACGCACGCCCTTTTTGCGGAGGTGAGATGCGTTATAACCAGCAGGGACGGTAACACTAATTGCAAGAGACTCACGCTCTGTGAGATCATGCAAATAGAGCGCCGTCTCGTGGGAGAGAATCGCGCGCTTATTCACGACTGAAACCTGAAAAAATTCATCCGGCCAGGCATCAGGGGAGAGATATAGGCCGTGCGCAACCCGCTCCATCTGATGCGCGCGAACATAAGCCGCCAGCGCCGTTTTAGAGATACCCTGCTTCACAACAGCTTCTGTCTGGAGATACCCGTTCCCATCCGCGACCATTTTATTGAGTATCGAAGATGAAGTTGTCATCGAATCACCTTACTTTCACGCTCTTATTATAAAAAATAAGAGCGTGAAAGTAAATAACATAAGGTTAATATAGCAGAACTTTCCATACAAGGCAACGCCACACGTTTCTGCGTTTCATGACAAAAAGCAGCTACGCAAAGCGAAATCATCAAATAACAAAAGTATGAGCTATTTCTTTGACATCGAGAAATGCCGTCATTGCCCGAAAGCCGCCGGTTGTTATCAACCAGGGGGCGAAATCAAAATCATATTCTGTTGCGCTGAGCTCCGATCTTCATAAAGAGCAGCAGGATTTTCAGGAAACCGAAGCGTTCAAGGAGTTGGCGCGAAAGCGGTACAAAATTGAAGCGAAGAACAGTGAAATCAAACGCAGACACGGATATGACATTGCGTCATCTTCGGGCCTTGCCGGGATGGACATACAAGGGGGAACTACGCTCTTTGTAGCGAATATCAAGCGAATCATCGCCCTGATGGGATGAAAATCCCGGAGCATCCTCAGTATATATCCATTTGAATAAAACAAATGGCCATGCTTGCCTTTGAATTTGACGCAAGCATGGTCATTTTTCATTTTATAGCATTGTGGATAACTTCTAGGCTCAAAAATTAAACTTTTTCAGCAGCCTCATTGTCAGTGTGTTGACAACGAGGATAATCTTAGCAGTGATAACTCAATAAAGCTTGGCACCTGCCGGGATATGATTATCGAGCATGATAAGCTGCAACTTCTCCGCATCGTCCTCTTTATGCAGCGCGGAAAGCAGCATACCGCAGGAATCTATGCCCATCATGGCGCGTGGCGGCAGATTGACAATCGCGAGCAACGTCCTGCCCACCAGCTCCTCCGGCTCGTAGTACGCATGGATACCGCTGAGGATGATGCGGTCCGTGCCCGTGCCATCGTCCAGCGTGAACTTCAGGAGCTTCTTGGACTTCTTGACGGCCTCGCAGGCCTTGACCTTCACCGCGCGGAAGTCTGACTTGCTGAACGTGTCAAAATCCACCTGGTCCGTGAAGAGCGGCTCGACCTGTACCTTGCTGAAATCGATTTTTTCATTTGGCGTGAAGAAGCCCGTCGTCTCTGCCTGAGCTGCAGGCTCAGCAGACGGCTGGCCGGCTTTATCCAGCGGCTTCATCGTCGGGAAAAGCAGCACATCGCGGATAGATGGCGCATCCGTCAGGAACATAACCAGACGGTCGATACCCACGCCAAGACCACCCGTAGGCGGCAGGCCATACTCGAGCGCCTGCACGTAGTCCTCGTCCATCACATGTGCCTCGTCGTCGCCGGCTTCGCGCTGCTTCAGCTGGTCGAGGAAACGCCCCTTCTGATCAATGGGGTCGTTGAGCTCCGTAAAGCCGTTCGCGAGTTCGCGGCCATAGGCGAAGAACTCAAAACGGTCCGTCACACGCGGGTCGTCGGGATTGCGCTTCGCGAGCGGCGAAATCTCCGTCGGATGGTTGGTGATAAAGGTCGGCTGCATGAGCGTCTCTTCGACCTTTTCCTCAAAGGCCTGGTTGAGGATACCGCCGATGCCGTGGCGCGGCTCGTAGGGTACACCGATTTCATCAGCCATCTTGCGAGCCTCTTCCACCGTCTGGCAGGAGAGGAAATCCTTGCCCGTAGCCTCCTTGACCGCATCGTTCATACTGATGCGTTTGGCCTGCGAGAAGTCGATGGTAACGCCCTGATACGTAACCTGCAAGCTGCCGCAGACGGCCTGCGCCGCGCTCTGCACGATGCCCTCGGTCATATCCATGATGTCGTTGTAGTCAGCATAGGCCTGATAGACCTCGATCGAGGTGAACTCAGGGTTGTGGCGCACATCCATGCCCTCGTTGCGGAACACACGGCCCATCTCGTAGACACGCTCGAGACCGCCCACGACCAGGCGTTTCAGGTTCAGCTCCGTAGCGATACGCAGATAGAGGTCGATATCCAGCGCGTTGTGGTGCGTGATAAACGGCCGTGCCGCCGCGCCGCCCGCAATCGTCGAGAGCACCGGCGTCTCCACCTCGAGGAAATCCCGCTCGTCGAGGTATTTACGAATGGCCTTGATGGCCTTGGAGCGTTTGCGGAAGGTCTCACGCACATCGAGATTCATGATGAGGTCGAGATAGCGCTGACGGTAGCGGATATCCACATCCTTGAGGCCGTGGAACTTCTCCGGCAACGGACGCAGAGACTTCGCGAGCAGGTCGAAGTCCTCTACGCGTACCGTAACCTCACCGCGGTGCGTTTTGAACACAATGCCCTTGATGCCCACGATATCGCCGATGTCGAGTTTGCGGAACTGCTGTTTGTATTTCTCCTCGCCCAGCACATCCAGTTTGAAATACACCTGAATATCACCCGAGGCATCACGCAGCGTAGCAAAAGAGGCCTTGCCATGCCCACGAATAGCCATGAGACGCCCCGCGATGCTGACCTCGTCGCCCTCGTCCTCGCCCTCGAGGCCAGCGAACTGCTCCTTGATTTCGCCAGCATGGTGGTCTACCACATAGCGATGCCCATAGGGCGCTACGCCCATATCCGCAAAGGCCTGCATTTTCTCGCGGCGGACTTCGAACATCTCATTTTCGTCCTGCGCGGGCTGCTGTGCCTGATTCTTCTCTGACAAATCGTTTCACTCCTGTAGCTTTAGCCTTAAATATTTAGTCGTTAATCTTCACAATCTGATACTTAATCACGCCTGCCGGGGCATGCACCTCAACCGTCGTCCCCATTTTCTGCCCGAGCAGAGCCTGGCCGAGCGGCGACTCATTGGAGATTTTGAACTCATCCGGGTCAGCCTCGGTAGAACCCACGATAGTATAGGTATCTTCCTCGTCGAACTCGACATCCTTCACCGTGACCGTGGAGCCCATCTGCACGACATCGCCCTTACCGGCCTGGATGATTTCGGAGTTGCGGATTTTCGCCTCGAGTTCCTGGATTTCGCCCTCGAGGAATGCCTGCTGGTTCTTCGCATCATCGTACTCGGAGTTCTCGGAGAGGTCGCCCAGTGCGATAGCTGCCTTCAGGCGCTCGGCAATCTGGATGCGCTCGACGCTCTTTTTGTATTTCAGTTTCTCAACGAGTTTATCATAACCTGCCTGGGTGACGAGAACTTTCTTGTCTGCCATGGTCTAACGTCCCTTCTATTGTAAATGCTTCAACTAATACTGCCGTAACGGGAAAAAACTGCTGAGCCTGAGCCAGCAGCTTTTCCGTGCTACATCTTTTTAATTATAAAGTTTCGCCCCTGCCTTGTCAATCAGCGCGAGTTTCTGTGCCCGCGTAAGCTGTTTGATGTGCCACTCGCGGCTCATAGCCTCCTGCGGCGTCGCAAAAGTCTCGTGATAGACGAGTGTGACGGGGCGGCGCGAGCGCGTGTACTTCGCACCCTTGCCCGCGTTGTGCGCCGCGAGACGCTTGTCGAGGTCGTCCGTCCAGCCCGTATAGAGCGAGCCGTCACTGCAGCGCACGATATAGGTATAGGCGGGCATTACTGCGCGTCTTTGATGGTCACTTTCTGGATGACCACATCACTGAGTGGACGGTCGGAGAAATCCGTCTCCGTCTTGCCGATTTTCTTGACGACGTCCATGCCCTTCGTGACCTTGCCGAAAATGGTATGATGGCCATTCAGCCACGGCGTATCGGCCAGCGTAATAAAGAACTGGCTACCACCCGTATGCGGCATGCCTGTGTTCGCCATCGCGAGCACGCCCGCGCCCTTGAACGTCAAGTCTTTGACGAACTCGTCCTCAATCGTGTAGCCGGGACCGCCCGTGCCCGTACCCGTCGGGTCGCCGCCCTGAATCATGAAGCCGTCAATCACGCGGTGGAAAATCACGCCGTCGTAAAAGCCCTTCTTGGCCAAATCGATAAAGTTCTGCGCCGTCACGGGCGTCTTATCGAGATAGAGCTCCAGCTCAATCGTGCCCATATTCGTTTCCATTACCGCCGTAGGATTACTCACTTTACTACCTCCATTATGTCCCGCCGCCAGGCAGCCCCCCGTCAACATGACGCTGACCACCAGCAGCATAAGCAAAATCTTTTTCATATATCAGCACCTCAATCCAGCAATTTGCACCTGCCATTATACTACAGAACGGACTTCTCTAGCAATGCCAAAAGTTCCTCAGGCGCGACGAGTGTCGTGCCGAGCTGGCGCGCTTTCTGTGCCTTGCTGCTCGTACTGCTGGTATCGGCGATGACGAGATAGTCCGTCTTGCTGTTGACACCGCTCTGCACATTGCCGCCTGCGGCCTGGATTTTTGCTTCGTAATAGCTGCGCGGCTCGGGCATCTTGCCGGTCAAGACGAAATTCTTGCCCGCCACGGCACTGTCTGCCGGTGCGGCTGCTGGCTCGGGCTGGCTCCACTGTACGGGTAAATAGCTCTGCAGACGTGCTTCCGCCTGCGTGAAGGCCGCACTCGTGAGCACCGTGGCCGTCTCGGGACCGATGCCTGCGATGTCCTGCAACTGCGCCTGTTTCTCCTCGGTGCTCACGTCCTCCGCCGCTAAAAAGCCTTTGAATGCCTGCACATCAGAGAAGTGTCCCGCCAGTGCCTCGCCCACGTGCGCGCCGATACCGGGCAGGCAGAGTGCACGGAAATAACGTCCCGCCTCAACACCATCCTGCCGCCGCGCCGCGATTTGCGCATAGAGGTTAGCCGCCGACTTCGCCGCGAAGCCCGGCAGCGCCGCAAACTCCGCCTCGCTGAGCGTAAAAATCACATACTCCTGCTGTTCCTGCACGCGCTCGGGATAAGCCGCACAGATTTTCGCCGCCGTGGCCCGGCTGAAGCCCTTGATATTGAGCACGGGTTTCGACACGAGGTGCATGATGTTGCGGATGACCACATCCGTCGCCGTATCCGCCGCCTCCGGCCATACAAAAGGCTCGCCGCCGTTATGCACGACGGAATCAATCTGCGGGATAATCTCGTTGGATTTGTACACATAGACCGTGTCGCCCTCACAGAGCGCCATCTCATCGAAATAATCTTTATTGTGAATGCTCGCGCGCGTGACCTCCGTGTCATCGATAATCACCGGGTCAAAGATGGCCACGGGCGTAATCTTCGTGCGTCCCACGCTGAACTCGATATCGCGCAGCGTCGTGGCGAATAGCTGCTTGGCCGGTTTCCACGCCACAGCATTGTTCGGATGATGGTCCGTGCCGCCGTAAGCCGCAAGTGAGCCCTCCTGCAATGTCTTGATGACCACGCCGTCACAGGGCCACTGCGCCTGCCCCTGCGCATAGGTCGCCTCGATGGCCTGCTGCACCGTCGTGACCGCACTGTCCGCCGCAAATAACTCAGAGCAGACATTGGCCTGAAAGGGCGTGTGCTCCGCGATATATTGCAGCTTCTCCCGCTCGCCCACGTCCCAGCCTAACACATCGTAGCAGATATAGGTAAGCTGGTCGATATAGGGACTGCGCTCCTTATTGCGCAAAATACCCGCCGCCGCGTTGCGAATCTGTTTGAACGGCTCCTCACCACGCGCAATTTGGTCAGCCTTGATCTGTTCAAAGGCCGCCTGCGTCAACAGCACCTCGCCGCGAATGGCCCACGCAGACTGTGCCTCGGCACCAAAACGTCCCTCGTAGCGGTGAATGAAGTTCGGCAAAATCTCCCCCTCCGTACCGCTGCCGCGCGTGACAAACTGATACGTGCCGTCTGCCTGGGGATATGCCACGACCGTGAGGCCGTCGAGCTTCGGCTCCAGCACGATGGGCGCGAGCTTAGTAAGCCATTGCTGGAGCTTATCCTGCTCGCCGTCCTTGATTTTCGCGAGGCTCGTCACGGGCAGCGGATGGTGGAACGGACGAAACCCCGCGCTCACCGCGCCCGGCGTATAGTCGAGGTCCGCCGCACCGTACTGTGCGATATAGTCGCGGCGCAACTCGTCGTAGGCCGCGTCGCTCATGGTCGGGCTGTCCTGTTCGTAGTAGGCTCTATCCGCGTCCTTAATGGCCTGCAAGTGTTCTGCTCTCGTCATCTGATTATTCCCCTTCAACCTAAAGCACGGTGCCGACAACATCACCTGACACCGTGCTATTGCTATGCGTATTTATTTATGGTTGCATGGCTTAAAACGCCAGCACGGCCTTAGTCAAACGTGCGGCTCTCGCCCGGCGTGCGCGGTGACCACACCGGAATTGCCTTCTTTTCGCCAAAGAAGCCTACCGGCGGCTGCCACGCGGGATAGCCAGGCGAGTGCATGGTCACGAGCGCGCCGCAGTCCGTCACCGCACAAAAGGCCTGCGCCCCCTTTGCCATGTTCGTCTCCAAACGCCCATCGACGGGGAAAAAGGCCACATCCGCCTGCATGCCTTCCAGCCGCTTGAGCTGTTTCTGGAACGCATTCGCCGCGAGCTGGCGGTGCTCCGCCGTATCGCCGAGCCAATCCCACCAGTTGAAATCGCCCGCATGGAAAATACTGCGGCCCTCAGCTTTGAGCGTCACGCGGAAACTCACGCCGCAATCCGTCGAGTCGAACGACTGCACCGCTATCTGCTCATCCTGCCACTCACTGTAGGTATCAAGATAAGTCACCTGCTCCTGGGGGAACCGCTTGCCGCGCACTGTGTGCCGGATATCGTAGCTGAAAATATAGCGCGTGACCGCCGGTGCATAGTCCAAAATATGCTGGTCAAAATGGTCAAAATGCGCATGCGAGGCAAAAAAATATAAATGGTCAAAATCGCCCGCCGCTATTGCCTTGGCTACGACATCCGCCTCGTCCTGATAATCATCAAAGACTAGGAGCGTGCGCCCACAGCGCACGAGAAAACCACTGTTAAATAGATAAGTAGCTTCGATAGGTGTTTTACTCATAAGCTGCTGCCTCCTAGCGTGCCCGTCACGCCGCATTTATACCTTTTTCTCTGGCGAGCCTCCTGACGCCTGCTGACGCAGACGCTCCTGCATCATATTGCGCAAATCACTGTTCGGATGGGAAAAGCCCTTACCCATGACTTCGTTAGCCGCAATGATAATCATGAAGGCCCCGGGGTCGATACAGTTAGCGATGAGTTTGATTTTCGTGACCTGCGTGATGTTGACCACGGCCATGATGACGTCGCGCTGCTTGTGCGTATAGCCGCCCGCACCGTGCAGGAAAGTCACGCCGCGCCCCATCTCCATCATGATACCATCCGCGATTTGCTGCGCACGGTTCGAGACGATGAGCACGGCTTTACGGCTTTTTAGCCCAGCTATGACCTTATCCGTCACCACACTGTTCATGTACATGCAGATGAGCGTAAACATCGCAGGGGCCACGCCGAACAGGAACGCCGCCACCAGCATGACCATGCAGTTAAAGCCGAAAATCACACCGCCCATATTGTACGACCAGTATTTTTTCGCGATGGCGCCAATGATATCAAAACCGCCCGTGCTGCCGTTCATGCGGAACACGAGGCCATAACCGATACCGTTGAACACACCGCCAAAAATCGACGCCAGCATATAGTCACTCACGGGTGCATACGCATTGAGAAAGCGCATGAGGTCCAGACAAAAAGAAAAAATTGCCGTGCCCACAATGACGTCAAAGGTATATTTTTTGCCCATGAGCCGCCAGGCGGCCAAAAGCAATGGCACATTGTAGAGCAGTGTCTGGAGGCCGACCGGCAGGCCAAATAAATAGTAGAAAATCAGGGCGATACCCGTCGCACCGCCCGTCAGCAAGTGTGACGGCACCAGAAACAAATTGATGGACGAACTGGCAATCAGGCAGCCCGCCGTGATGCCCAGGTAGCGCAGTAAACGGTGCTGCACCATGCGTAACAATATCAAGGCAGGTATCCTCCCAGTTTTACCTCGCCTGACTGCGGCAGGGCCGAGGTGTCAATCTGCTTATCGCTCATCTGTGCTTCCGTCATGGTCTCCAGCTCATCATCGCCCTGTTCGGCGCGCTGGTCGAGCTCCGCCTCGGTGAGCGGCAAACTCGTGAGGCGCCAAGCGGTCAGATGATAGTCCTCTTTATCCAGACTGAACATGAGGCGGTCATAGGGACGCTGCGGCAAGGTATAAATATAGTAGACTTCACCCTCGACCCACTGCCGCGCCTGCTTGCCATAGACCTGCTGCAACCAGGCCGAGGTAGCACCATAGCGCACGCTATCGCGCAGCACGAAATTTTTCTGTTGCGACAAATCCACCGTAATATCGACAACCTGACCCGAGCGCAGGGCCAAGGCCACATCGACACCATCCTTAAAGGACAACACCTTGACCGCCACGCCTTGCCGCCGCACGGCTTTATCAAAGAGTGGCTCACCCAGCGCCTGCACGACCTGCGTCTCCGTACTGCCTAGCCGCACACCGCGATAGGCAAAATCCTGCGCCGCCACCTGGGCCCGCGCCAGGCCGTTGCCAGCCAGCCACCAAATCAGCAGTCCCAGCAGCAGTAACGCCACCAACCGCACCTTACTCATCGTATGCCTCCCGCTCTAATCATCTTTGCTTTTTACAGTATAACACGACACCTGCCCGCGTGCCATGAAAAAACGCAGCAGCCACCATCGAGGTGCTGCCGCTGCGCTCGACCGGGCCATACCTTTAGCCAACAATCACACTCTCCACCGTGAAATGCGTGACCGTGTACCCCGCCTGCTGCAAGGTGTTCACTAGGTCGCTGGCCGTACCATCGTAGTCGAGGTCAATAGTGTAAATCCCTTGCGTGAGCCCGCGCACAAAGACGTGCTGCACCCCCGGCAGGGCGCCTAGCGTCTCCCGCGCCGCCGCGATACTGCCGAGGCGGGTCTGCGGAATGTGGAGATGCACATGCTGCTGCGGGTTGGCCGCCTTGTTGTAGGCAGCGCTGGCGAGCTGCGGTGCGAGGCCCTCTGCAGCCTGCTGTACAGCCTCGCTCTCTGCGCCCGCATACCAGTGACTGGACGTGCCCTGTGCCGTACCCGTCCAAGTGATTTCCCCCGTCGAGGTATTCACGAGCGAGGCCGCACAGGTGATATAGGTCTTGTGCAGACCGGGCAAAACCGCATCGAGACTCTCCGTATCGCGCTGCACCTGCACGCGCACGAGATACTCACAGGGCACCTGCCCGCAAAGCGCCGCGAGCCAACCGAGGTCTACCGTGCCATCACTATGCACGAGCGAGAGTGCCGCCTCACGTGCCCCCGCCTGTGCCGTATGCAGGTCGATAAGCCGCGAAAAGCCCTCCGCCTGCAACGCGCTCACCAGCACCGACGAAAGCGCTGGATACTCCCGTCCTGTCTGATCCACCGCGATAACCGCTACACGCGGGTCTTCGAGGTTGGCCCCGATAACCGCCTTACGCTGCTGGAGGCTGGCCGTCTGCGCCTCAATCTGCTCACTGCGCACATCGGCACGGATAGTCACGCGCTGCACACCGCCGATGTTTTCACTTTTGAGGATATCATAGGAGGCGATATAGCCCTCGGCCTGAGTGTAGATACTATCCGCCAGCACGCGGTAGTTCTGCACGCGCGTGCGGCTATCGACATATACGCCGACCTCCGCCTCCACAGCCGCCCGCATGGCCGCATGCAGCGCCGACCGCTCATCCGCGCCCATGCCCACGGCCGTCCGCACCGCCGCACTAACCGTAGCCACGTTCCCCAGCACCACAGCCACCAGTAGGGCCGCACATAACCAAAATTTACGCATGTTATCCCTCCTATCGCCATACACTTATTTTACGACCTGACAATTAACGCACAATATATACTAGGAAAAATATACTCTAAATAACATTGGTTGACAACCGCCCGGCGGGCGTTTTATGCTATAGCAGACAGTCACGAAAGGAGCACGCACATGGACGAACACCAGCCACACCAGCGCCGCATACACTACAGCGGGCACTATCCCAAACGCTTTGAAGAAAAATACAAGGAACTGCACCCCGAACAATACGGTGACGAAATCGCGCACGTCATCGCGAAGGGCAATACACCTGCGGGCATGCACATCCCCATCATGGTCGAGGAAATCATGGGTGTCCTACAGATAAAGCCCGGCGAACATGGCTTTGACGCCACACTCGGCTACGGGGGCCACACGCTCAAGATGCTCGAGAAACTACAAGGGCGTGGCCACCTCATCGGGGGCGACGTGGACCCCATCGAATCGGCCAAGACCGAAGCGCGCATCCGTGCGCAGGGCTACGGCCCCGATATCTGGGAGCGGCGGCAGATGAATTTCTGCCAAATTGATGCGCTTGCGGCCGAGGTGGGCCCCTTCGACTTTGTGCTGGCTGACCTCGGCGTCTCCTCCATGCAGATTGACAATCCCGCACGCGGTTTCAGCTACAAGTCGGACGGCCCGCTCGACCTGCGCCTCAATCCCGAGGCAGGCATCTCGGCTGCCGAGCGCCTCACGCAGCTCGACAAAGACGAACTCGCGGGGCTCTTGCAGGAAAATGCGGACGAGCCCTACGCGGCGGAAATCGCGCGCGAAATCATCCGCACACAGAAGCACCGGCCAATCCAAACGACCGTGGAACTGCACGAGGCCGTCGTGCGTGCACTAGCCAAAGTAAAACTGCCACCCGAAATGCAGGCACAGGCCGGCTACAGCACGAAAAAGCAGGCCGCCGCCCGCACCCGCCTCACGCAAAAAAGCAGCGCCCGCGTCTTTCAAGCCCTGCGTATTGATGTCAATCATGAATATGAAGTGCTCTATGAATTTATGGAGAAACTGCCCGCCGCCCTCGTGCCCGGCGGCCGCGCCGCCATCCTCACCTTCCACTCGGGCGAGGACCGCATCGTGAAACAGGCCTTCAAAGCCTATCACCAGCAGGGCCTCTACCGTGCCATCGCCAAGGACGTCATCCGCCCAAGCCGTGAGGAATGTTACCGCAACAGCCGCGCCCACTCCACCAAACTGCGCTGGGCCATCAAGGCATGAAGGCCCTATTGTAGTAAAAGATACATAGCTATGTCTTAACTAGGAATATACGCCTAAAAATTACATTGCGATGTATATTGGCCTGCGATAGAGGTTACGTGGTTTGTGGCAACGAGGCTACATCATAATATGATATTTTACTCAGCTGCCTTGGCCGCACGCTGGGCCAGCAGACGCTCCAGCTCGTGCTGGCGGCGCTGGGCGATATAGCGCTCCATGAAGATGCTGGGGATGGTGACGCCTATGGCGATAGCGATGATGATAATGAGCGCCGTCACGCCACTGCGCAGGCCAATGAGCAACTGCTCGGCACTGATAGTCTGGATGTTCAGCAAGGCAAAGAGCAAACGGTAGAGCAATACGCCCGGAATCATCGGGATAGCCGAGGGGATGGTCAGGATGATGTTCGGCACATGCACGATGTGCATGACCTTTAACGCGAGCAGGCCGACGACGGCCGCCCCGAGGAAGGAACCCGCCGCCTGCGATAAGCCAAGCTCCATCACGCAGACATTGCGCGTCGTGACGGCAATGATACCGCCCAACCCAATCACCGGCAACAAACGCCGTGGCAAATTGAAGATGATAGAAAAACCCATCGAGGCAATAGCCGACGCCGCAACCAGCGACAGATAAAGGTCATTGGGCTGCAAATTCACCGCAGTAAAGTCACTGACCCCGCCCACACGCACGGCAATGGCGATACCAAAGGTCATAGCGCCGACGATAAGCAAGGTATTCATCGCCCGCGTCATGCCCGAGACAATGAAATTGTTCAGCAAATCATCCACGGCGTTAATGAGTGGTATGCCCGGCACCATGAACAGCGTACAGGCGATGAGTGGATACCAGGCGATACTGCCCGTCAAGAACTGCATGCTCCACGCCGCCAACGTAGCACAGAACGCGGCAATCGCAATCCGCGCATAGGGATGAAAGCCCCAATGCGCACAATAAGACCGCACCATAAAGCCCAGCCACGCACACACCGCCGTCATGAGGAAATCCAGCCAGCTGCCGCCAAAAAGCATGCAAAAACCGCCGCAGGCCAGCCCCGCCCCCAGCGCCATCTGCCAAGTCGCATAGACGGCCCCCGCCTGACTGATATGCTGTAACTGGCGCTCATATTCGGTGAGCGTATAGTCCTTTTCCAACGCCCGCCACGTCAATTTGCTAATGGCCGTGAGCGTAGTCATATTGATGCCATGCTTGTGGCATTTGCGAAACTCGGTATAGGTATGCTCATCGTCATTGACGTTGAGCATCAAAGTCGTATACATGACGTGCTGATGTATCTGCTGCGCAGGAATACCCATATAGGCCGCCGCGCGCATCATATCGCGCACCACACGGTCAGAGTCTGCCCCGTTCTCCATGAGCAACTGCCCCGTCCGCAATAGCAAGTTCAGCTTATACCCAATATGCGCAAACGGCGTCATCAAACATGCCCGCTCCTCCTGCTCCATACTGCTCCTCCCAGTGCTAGGACTGCCAAAAATTTCATTACATTATAGAGAAATTTCTTCATTCACCGCCCTTTTCCTGCCTCAGTTCCAAAGTTCGTTGTGAGCATTTCTATATATATTTGTTGTATTATATGCTACAATATTTACATATTGCTAAGCAAAAAGGAGGAACATTTGATGAAATTTGTTATCGTCGGTACAGGCGGCACAGGTGGCGTGCTCGGAGCCTATCTGGCCCATAGCGGACAGGACGTGACCTTTATCGCGCGCGGCGAACATCTCCGGGCAATACAGGAACATGGTCTAAAGCTGCACACGGAACACCGTGGCAACATCCTCATTCAGCCGGCACAAGCCTGCACGATGACGGACTATCAGGATACACCCGATGTGATGCTCGTCTGCGTGAAATACTATGGCCTACAGAGTGCCATCGAGCTGGCACGGCGCGTGGCCGGGCCAGAGACGCTCATCATCCCTATTTTGAATGTCTTCGGCACCGGCGGCGTCATGCAGGCGGAGCTGCCAGACTGCACCGTACTCGACGGTTGCATCTACGTGTTCGCGAAAAAGGGCGGCCCAGGGCTCATCTTACAACCGCAATCCATCCTCAAAGTGTATTTCGGCCTCCGCCCGGGACAGGAGCAGCGGCTTGCCGCCAAGGCACGCGAGGTCGCACAGATTATGCAGGCAGCGGGCATCGAAACGCACTTCACCGACGCCATTCAGCGCGAGGCGCTGACGAAGTTCAGCTTTGTCTCGCCGATGGGTGCAGCCGGACTGTATTTTAACGTAAAATCTGATGCGTTCCAAAAGCCTGGCGAACCGCGGGATTTCTTTGCTGGACTGGTAAAAGAAGTACAAAACATCGGCGAAGCTATGGGCCTACATTTCACCGAGGACCTCGTAGCGCGCAGCCTGCGCATGATGGATGGCTTCGCCCCCGGCCTCACCACCTCCATGCAGCGCGACGTAGCCGCCGGCGGCACCTCAGAGTTCGCAGGACTCGTAGACAGGGTCGTAACCCTCGGCCAAGAGTACCACGTCCCCACCCCGCACTACGACAAAGTAGCCGCCTTCGGTCGTGAGCACCACATTAAATAACCCGCCTCGCCACCCCTATTTTATTATGGCTGTAAACAAAAATGACTGCCCTGACTTATATAGCCAACAGGCTTTCTACTCCATTGCCAGCATTCCTATAGACTTCACCTTACCATTATAAACGATAATCGACATTTTCCAGCCCCCGGCACCTCTATATACATAGTTGTATGTATGGCTATACTTCGAATATATTTCTCGCCATGGCATTTTATAAACTGCTCTAGCTTTGGACCACAAATCACCGACCTGGATACCATGTGCTGTTTTTAAACCATTATTAGCATTAACGCCAATACTAACTGCACAGCCATCTACAAACGCTATGAAAAATGATTCTCCATATTGATATACAGTTTCTGTTTCGCCGTAAAGATGACTCATATAGGTACTGACTTTCTGTGGTTCACCATATATGGATTTTACATATTCCGGGCTGCTCTTACCCAGTTCAATGCCACCGATAACAAAATATTCATCAGATAATCTCGGGACCCAGTTTCGAATCACATTATTACTATCCGATGCCGAGCATATAGGTAGTGCACATAAAATCATCACTGCTACAAGACAAAAACGCATTACAACACTTTTCAAAACAACGCCCCCCCTTAGCTCATACGTCATAATAGCTGCTATTTACTCTTGGCCTGCAACGCCACAGCCGTCTTTTCCGGTAGACGGGCACTAATATAATCGACCTGGTTATTTTGCGGGTTAACCGCGAACCGTAAAATGCCCTTCTCACCACCAACTGCCGTGAACTCATATTCATACAGGACTAAACCATCGAACTCTTGTTTTGTATAGTTAGTGCCATACTCCTGCATAATATCAGCCAGCATAGAGCCTTGATGGATGCCTCGTTTTGTCTGCACATTGGCACCATCCGATACCAGTGTAGTCACCTCGCCGTCTTTAACCCCAACCGTCATTCCATCGTAAGTGTAATTGGTAAAGCCCGGAATATTGGGCACTGCCTTGGATGACTTCTCGTTTCCCAAAGCCTTACGCATATCGCCTACCGAAACACCTACATCCAATCCGCCTATGGACAAATCAGTTTGCACAGCTTTGGCAACGTCCTGAACCTGCATTTCTTTTTTTTCGCTTACAGTATTTTCTGCTGAGGTTGATAGTGTACTGACTTCACTTGGTTCTGATTGTACTGCTGCTTGCTTTACCGGTCGTGACTCAGTCGACGGAACCAACAGCGAGTAGCCAAGCGATATTAACGAAAAAATGATTACAATCCCTACACAAACTAGAGCATCCTCCATAGGTGTAGTCGTCCCAGACTTAATTTTCTTAAGAAAATTGCCTCCATTGTTGCCATTAGGAAAATCCATGCCTTATCATCCTTCCAAAAATATTATCCAAAACGTCAGTTATTAAAAATTTCCTTCCACGTCTGTGCTTGCGCTTGACACCAATCAGGGTCATGCAATAATGTGGAGTTCTCCTTAAGAATTTCACACAATGGCTTGAAAATATCTGCTGCCTTTACAAAATCATCCTGATAATGCGTAAACGTCCGATTACCTTCGAAGAACACACCCTCTTCAACTTCGCCCATCAAATCAGCCTCTGTATCATACGCAAACAAAATTTGATCATCCAAGCCCTCTTCTTCCCGCAAGGCTCGCATAGCACATCTTATGACGGATCCCCTCCATTGGATAGAGGACGCATCCAACAAGAAGACATTATTGTCAGTCTTTATTACAAGCCACTGGTCAGAAAAATCATACGGCAGATGCGCGCCAAATTTGGACTGATATTTGTTATATATCATCCCTATCGCAGAATCTTGCTCTATTTCTCCATATTGTGGCTCACTGTTGCGACCATAGTATTTGCCATCCACCAGTGAAAGAATTACCTCCTCACGTATAAAGGCCTGGCATTGTTTATCATGAGCAAAATTTATGCGCCATAGACTCAAATCCAATCCCATGTCCGCCTGCGAACTAATCAGAACATCCAGATATTTTTCTTCTGTATTCAACACGACGGAATCCATATCAATAGAACAATCATTTATCAAACGTAACCAATTATGATTTGCATTATATGCTATGAGTTTTTTCTTGAATAAATCGAACAAAGCCATCTCCCCCTATATGTCCTTGAAATCCTTAAAATCTTTGCCTGGCTTATGTTGCAAATCACGCATATTGTTACCGGCTTTTATCAAATCGCCCGAACTCAATTTCTCCGTCTTGCGCATGAATAAGATAATATATACCCAGGCAGGCACGGAAAATAGCAGGCTAACGAAAAACCATTTGAAAAAACTCTTGCCCTTGTGGTAAGCTAGAAAACCAAAGCAAGCTGCTATTGCCAGAGATATAGCAACCATCTGTCTTTCATCGAATCCAACTATACCAGCAAATTCGCATATGGCATGTACCGGTATAGTGATAAGCAGATATCCACTCCATACTGCTCCAACCGCTGAGGCTGCAAATAATACTGGTCCTATAGACAAGAACATGACACAGGCAGAGACGAATAGTACGCAAGCATTCATGAATCCATTTGGCATTTCTATACCACCTTACTAAAAAACAAAAAAGGAATACCCTCTCAAACACAGGTATTCCCCATCATATTCAACCTAAATTAAAGCGTAAAACGATTGCCGCATTTCAAGCAGATATAAGAATGATGCCACTGCTCCAGCAGTTGCGGATACACATTCTGATTCCACAAGTAGTTGTTCTTGTAAACCAAATAACCGGCAATAACCCAACCGGCCAAAAAAAGCGGCGTTTCCAAATAGTGGCTGATGGCAGACCCAATACTCCCCAGCACAATGCAAAAAATAAGCCCCATAATCAAGAACTTCTTGACCAGCCCCTTCTTCTGCGGTGGTGCCACAGTTTGTGCCATATCCGTCATTGAAGAAGTATTAGTTTTGGCGACCGCACCACCTGCATTACCAAAAATCCCCACAGCGGCGGTGGTTGAGCTGGAGGTCGATGTACCATTCATATATGCAACCTCATATTTTTGGATATTCTCCGAGTGACACTGCGGGCACTCAAACTTCTGTTCATCTGCCATAACAAAAACCTCCAAAACTTAATCCTATCCCTACATGAAGTTAAGTATATCACCAGTATCCCCCCCTGCAAGACTTTAATATACATTTCCTGTATTTAATCAAAAATAGGAACTTATATCATGTTTAGTTGTACACAACGACCGCATCTCATTGACTCTATCAACTTTCATCTTACAATTACACCTATTTAATCTCCCCCGCTTATGCTACACTATAGGAAAAACAAGTTGACATGTGTAACAGGAGGTTAGCATGATGAAACGAAGTTTACGGCAGAAAATGGCGGCTGGGTTGGCGGCGGTGGCGCTCGCCTGCCCGTTGTCTATCGGCATGGCACCAGCACCAACGGCAGAGGCTGGTGATATGCTGGGGAATATCCTCGGTGCAGCAGTAGGCGGCGCGGTGTACTCGGCACAGTTGAACAAAGAAATCAACTACATAAACAACACCGAGGAAGGGCGCAACGAATATTTCGCTGAGATGAAGAAACAGTATGGCGTCAACGATGACTGGTCGCTGAATAACCGCCTCGACGGTATCATGACGAATCTGACGGCCGCCATTGGACAGGTGGACGGCTCCATTTACGACAAGCCCTACCAATATTTCATCAACAAAGATGACAGCTTCAACGCGTTCTGCACACTAGGCCACAACATGAGTGTAAATCAGGGCCTGTTCAACTACATCGACAACGATGACGAAATCGCTGTCGTGCTCGGCCATGAGATGGGCCACGGGCAGAAGGACCACCCCGCGAAGGGCGCGAAGCGTTCCATCGGCCCGGCTGTGCTCTCGGCTGCCACAGGCGGCAGCGTGCTGGGCAATATCGCAGCCAACCTCTGGAACAACCGCGGCATCACGCGTCCGATGGAGTGGGAGGCCGATAACCTGGCCTTTGACTACATCACCCACTCGAACTACAACCCCGGGGCCACGGCGGCTATCTGGCAGCGCGTCATCGAAAAGATGGGCGATAACAACGCTTTCTCCAACAGTGTCTCCGACCATCCGGGCAACGCCGAGCGCCGCGATAACTACGAGAAAAAACTGCAAGGCTACAGTAACTACCATGTAGCTGTGAAAAATGGCGTCGTCACAGTCAACAAGCAGAATTTCTGCACGCCGGCAGCCGCGGGCGGCATGAGCAGCAAAGAGCGCGCCTATTTCGTCGAGGGCAACCTCGCCGCTGCGTTCCACAACGGGCACAACAAGTCCACCGCCACGGTGAGCGGCAACACGGTAATGCTAGGGGCACAGCCCATCATCACCTGCACCGCCGATGACGAGAGCGCGAGCGTGCTCGCAGAGCGGCTGAACTCACTCAAGGATAAATAATCTGCCGCCAATCTGCGGTACTTTGCAAAAACACTCCTTTGCTATATACTAGAGTTAGCAGGTACAACCTGCCTGACTTTATGCCTATGGCAAAGGAGTTTTTGTTATGCGTTTGCGTCCCTACCGGACTTCCATCATATTGGCCATAGCCTTTACGCTCGTACTCTCGACGTTCTGGCTGCTGCCCCAGCTGGCCTTTATCGTCTTTATCTCGCTGCTCCTCCAGCTCCTGCTGTGCCCGCTCGTGGACTGGCTGGCACCGCATACGGGGCGGGGGCTCGCGGCGGCCTGTGTGCTGCTGACGTTTATCGCGCTCGCGCTGGGGCTCATCTTTTTGCTCTCGATTTCCTTTATCCCGACGTTCTCACAGTTCATCGCGGATTTCCCGCGCATCTCGGGTGAGCTCCAGGAGGCCGCGACTATCAGCGGCTCACCGCTGCTCATGGACGAGATGGATAACCTCTGGAGCGAACTGCAAAGCTTCAGCGTCGAGGCCCTCAAATCCTCGCTTTCGCTCCTGCTCTCACTCTTTGGCAGCGTCATCGACCTCGTGATTATTTTCTTTGTGACGTTCTACCTGCTCAAAGACGGCGAGGATATCAAACGCTGGATTGCCTCGCTTTTCCCCACCCGCGACTACACGCGCATAGTGGCGCTCTTTGACCGTATTTTACTGGCGTTGCGCACCTACGTTTGCAGTCAGCTCGTCATCTGCTGCATCACGGGCACCATCGTATTCCTGTATTTCACCCTGCGCGGCCTGCCCTACGGCTCTGTGTTCGCAGTCGTCTCGGGCATCGCCGAGTTCATCCCCGTGCTGGGTCCGACCATTGCCTCCGTGTTCGGCACGCTGCTCACGGCCACGACAGGGCTGCTGTTCGCCGTGCAGACGGCCTGCTTCTACCTCGTACTCACCCAGGTGAACCATAACGTCGTCTATCCTACGCTCATCGGCCGCTCGCTGAACCTGCATCCCGTGGCCATCATCCTCGGCATCATCCTCGGCGGCGAGGTGCTGGGGCCAGCCGGCATGTTTCTCGCCGTGCCCTTTATCGTCATTTGCAAGCTCGTCATCGAGGACATCTACCGTGACCGCATGCAGCTGCGCCGCTCCCTGCACATGTCCCGCTGGCTGAACCGCAAGGCCGAACGCGAAGAGAATAACAAAGCCTAAATACCTTTGGACGCCAAAAAAGCAGCCCCACACGGAGCTGCTTTTATTGTGCGTCCAAATACCCTTATTTGATAACCATGACGGGAACTTTCGACTCCTCGACTACCTTCTGGCTCACACTGCCGATGAGCGCGCCCTTGAACAGTCCCAGGCCGCGGCTGCCCATGATAATCATGTCACTGCCCTCCTGGTCAGCTACCCGCAGGATAGCCTTGGGGATATTGCCCGTCTCCACATGTTTAGCCGCCTTGATGGTCTCGGGGATTTTCTCCCAGATACGGTCAAAGACGATATGACTCGGAATGTCCTTGTTGATGTTGCTGGCTACATAGACGAAATCCAGATCCGCCTGGCATTTCTGCGCGAAGAAAATCGCCTCGTCTACGGCCTTGCAGCCATTCACTGAACCATCCACTGGTACGAGGATTTTTTTGATTTTGCTCATGATAAAACCTCCCCTATACTACCTCTATGTATCTGTGATGGCCGTTACCCGCTGCCACCACATTGCCTTTATTTTATATTTATTGTATTCGTCAAATAACAGGCAAATCCTCTTTATTATAGGGAAATTTTAGCAGACAAAATCAATCGTTGCACGGGCACTCGGCACGGTCAAAATACTTGCGGATAATCTCCACGGCGCAATAATCGCCGCACATCGAGCAGGCACCCTCGTCCTGCGGGTTGCGGGCACCGCGCTTCTCCCTAGCAAGCGCTGGGTCGAGGGCGAGTTCGATTTGCTTATCCCAGTCGAGTTGCTTGCGCGCGCGTGCCATCGCGAGGTCCCACTCCCGCGCCCCCGGCACATCGCGCACGAGGTCAGCCGCATGTGCCGCGATGCGTGCCGTGACCACGCCTGTGTGCACATCATCCATGGTAGGCAGGGCCAGATGCTCCGCCGGCGTCACATAGCAGAGGAAATCCGCCCCGCTCACAGCCGCCATAGTGCCGCCGATGGCTGCCGTGATATGGTCATAACCCGGTGCCACATCCGTCACCAGCGGCCCCAGTACATAGAATGGCGCATTATGACAGAGGCGTTTCTCCAGCTGCATGTTCGCCGCTATCTGGTCAAAGCGCACATGCCCCGGCCCCTCGACCATCACCTGCACGCCGCGCTGCCAGGCCCGGTCCACGAGCTCGCCGAGCGTGATGAGTTCCGTCAGCTGAGCGCGGTCTGTCGCGTCCGCCGTACAACCGGGGCGCATGCCATCGCCTAGGCTGATGGTCACATCGTATTGCTCACAGATGTCGAGGATGTCATCATAGCGCGCATAGAGCGGATTTTCCATTTCATTATGCAACATCCAGCCCGCAATGAATGAGCCGCCGCGCGAGACAATATCCATCTCACGCCCCTCGCGGCGCATTTTGTCCACCGCTGCCAGCGTCACGCCGCAGTGCAGCGTCATGAAGTCCGCACCGTCCTTAGCCTGCTTGGCTATCGTCTCCAGTATATCGTCATCGGTCATCGCCACAACCGCGCCGTGCTCCTTGATGGCCCGCACTGTCGCCTGATACAGGGGCACCGTGCCCACCATGATGGGGGAATGCGCGATAATACGCCGCCGCGACTCATCGATATTGTTACCCGTCGAGAGGTCCATCACGGCATCCGCACCGCAACGCACCGCCTCATCCAGCTTCTCGAGCTCCGGCGCAATATCGGGGAACGTACTCGACGTACCGATATTCGCATTCACCTTGACCCTGAGCCCCTCACCCACGCCACGGGGTTTCAGGCTAGTGTGGTTCACATTGGCACAAATAGCGATGCTGCCTCTCGCTACCCGCTCGCGGATATCCTCCGCCGGGATGTGCTCCTCTGCCGCCACCAGTTTCATCGCGTCCGTGAGTTTACCCTCACGTGCCGCCTGCATCTGTGTTGACATAGACCAATACCTCCTAAAAATATTCTGTAAAAGTGCCGGACTGCACGCTAGCCGCCCACATAAAAAAGCGCCCGGTGGTAACCCCCGGACGCTCTAAATCGTCAAAGAATGCCACTTCCCTACGCAGGTCTTAACCCAACAGGTTCCAAGGGTCGGCCTCAGGCCTCTCAGCTGCCACCGCAGCTCCCCTAGTGAATCGATTTATGCACTTTTACTGCCAACTATTCTAGCACGTATGCTAACATTATTCAACCTGCCACGAAGGCATATGGCGATAACAAATCAATTATAGCAATCATCGGCTGCTTTTGCTATAATTGAGCAATGAACTAACAATCTGGGTCAAACCTGTGCGTTCTATAAGTTTGAGGGGAAAATACTTTGCAACAGTTATTTCTTGTATTTATCGGTGGTGGGCTGGGGGCGGTTTGCCGTTATATCGCCACTACACAAATCGGCATGCGTTTTGGCACCTTTTTCCCTTGCGGTACCTTGACTGTCAACACGGTTGGCAGCTTTCTCATGGGGCTTATCATGGGGATTTTGCTTTTGCTTACTGAACAGGCAAATTTTGTAGCGGGGCCGTGGAAACTGTTACTGACGGTAGGCTTCCTGGGCGGCTTCACCACCTTTTCGTCATTTTCTATGGAGACGCTGACGCTCTTGCGCGGGGGCAGTTATATCTACGCTGCGCTGAATGTGCTGGCCAATCTCGTACTCGGCTTGATAGCCGTCACAGGCGGGTTGGTACTCAGCCGCATAATTATGCGTAGTTAATATTTTTCTTGACACTCCCTAGACAAATGAGTATAATATTATTTGTGATTGCGGGATGTGGCACAGTTTGGTAGCGCGCTTCGTTCGGGACGAAGAGGCCGCAGGTTCGAATCCTGTCATCCCGACCATTAGCAAACACAGGCGGTAACCGTGAGGTTACCGCCTTTTTGATGTCCCCAATTTACCAAAAACAGGCACAAGAAAGTACGCCCGCGAAAAAAATGTACTTCTCTTGTGCCTATTATCATTTATACTAGATGAAAAACCATTGACACTACTGTCACACTGTCAACAGCGATTAAGCGTAACATAATCAATATCATGCAGCAGGCTGATAATTCACCACAGCTACCTCAGTCATATTCTGCTGCACAGAATGAGCAATCTTATACAGTTGCTGCATAACTGCCGTAGAGTAATAAGTCTCTCCACACTGGGTACATATCTCAGCCGGGACATGACGAATCACCACGACACAATTACCTAAATCCACAGAAAAAGTAGCCATACCATTGGCCGTGCTTCCTTTACAAAAAGTGCATACCTGCATAGTCAAACCTCCTCTTTCTTGCGCCGTGTAAATGTTTCATCCCAACGGTCTTTATCTGGTTCATAAGCCGTAATAACAAATATTTGCCCTGCGCCTACGCTACATACAACATGCAACGGGCGTCCATTATGAACCATAGCATATAATAAACAGCTGGGGTATGGATAATCCGAGGGATACTGCTCAATAATATCACCACATAATAAAACTTCCATCACTTCATCAGGTGAAATATCACGCTTTATCAGTCTCTGAGCAACATGATTTGTCCACCTCACCGCATCCACCTGACAAAGTCGTCTAACAGTTTTAATATCAACTTCCATGTCAATACCCCTCCTTAGATATTATACCATACTACGGAAAAGTATGCGGGCAATTATCATGTTACTTATAAAACTCACTGCTAGCGCTGGTAAACCGCTCCGCCAAAGATACGCTCCTTTGGCATATAGGCGGGATTCCACAGGCTTTTTGCGGGTCATAGTCTGCCACCGCAATATCTACCAGATCCAATATAGCATGAATCAAGTCATCCGAACGGAACGGCTGCTGCGTGCTGCCAGCGATGCGCGTTACCAGATCTGGATGATTTTCCCTAAAGCACGGCGACGTCCAAACCATCATCGGGATCTCCACCATATGCCGGTTGGCAGAGTTTTCCATAGAGTGTCCTGCAAAATCACTGCCCTCACAGACCTCTTCGCCGTGGTCTGACAGGTAGATAACGATGGCATCTTTATCCGTAAACCGCTGGAAAATCTCCTCCATAATCTTATCGTTATAGGCTATGGCGTTATCGTAGTCAGCCTTGAGCTGCCGACGGTAGGCCGTCTCCGCCTGTTCATCATCCGCCGCAAATTTTACCGCCGACTGCGGATAACGCAGATTATACTGATTGTGTGCTCCAATCAAATGCACCACATAAAATTGCTTAGCAGCTGTATTTTGTGCCAATGAGGTATCAAGCAACGGCAACAGATGTTCGTCATAGCTGTTTTTATCACTCAAGCCTCCAGGCCCAGCAACAAAAGCCACCTCATCCGCGCGCCGCGACAGCACTTCATCCATATTGCCATTACGGTCAACGGGGAACTGGTTGGAAAGCCACGCCGTATGGTAGCCGGCATCGTGCATGATATCCAGCAGGCAGCCGTGTTCATACCAGCGCTGGGTGTCGCCCTTCTCCGCAAAGCTGAAAATCTGCCGCATAGCCTCAGCGGTATAAACCGCGCCCGAAATCGTATCATCAAAACGCATCAACTCACCCTGCGCCATCCGCTGGCATAGATGCGGCGTCGTATCTAGATGATAACCATATAGCGACATCTTGTTACGATCAGTTGACTCGCCCAAGACCAGCACCACATAAGGAATTGAGCTACCATTATGCAATATAGGCTGACGGTTGGCCTCCAGTATCTCCAGCGCCTCAGCCGAACTTTTGCTGAACTGGACAAAACCATAAGCATCTTTAACCACACGCACGATTTGACTGTGCATATAACATCTGTCACCCAGATTCCCCATCAGCGTTGGTACAAATTCCAATTTACCAGCCACGGCACCGCGTGCCGACACATAGCAGCCCTTAGCAAAAGTAACGCAAAAAGCCATCACTGAAAAAAGCAACAATACTACCATACCATTTGCCCAATGTTGGCAAAACTTACTGGCATATTTACGTAAAAACCAGCAAAGCCCAACAAAAAAGGCAATGCCCAGCAAGATAACCAGCATAGTGCGCGGCACCAGAATATACGTAGTAAAGAACTCTGCAATCGTCTGCGGCTCCGCCCCCATGACGATATCCATTTTTTCCATGTTGAAATACGTGTTAAACGCTAATATGAGAAAAGTATCGGCAATGAAGAGCACCCCAAAGCAGAACAAAACTATCCCTTGCACCCCCCGTCGTACCCGCAACGGCAAAATATGACAAATAAAGGTCAATAAAAAGCATTCAAACGCGGCTGGCACTATGTGCAAGACACATTTAATATTTTGCCAAAGCGTTGGCTGATGCAAACTGGTATATATTTGGCCAATCACTGTCAAATGAAAGAATAGTAACAATAAAAAGAAGCTGCTGTCCTCCTTAGCGATTCGTTGCCAACAAGCGATAATACTTGACCAAATACACCTTAATCTAGACACACTATCACATTTCTTTCTTTAGTGTGCCTAAATTATATTATAGAAATCCCCCCGCAAGACATTTTGGTAATTTCAGCAATATAAAAGCCTTTGACGCTGTATAATACTTACACAATATCAAAGGCTTGTTCTTAGTGATAAAAAGATTAAATTGTCAGCCCATACTGCCGCTAATTTTATCTACGCTCTCTTCAATCCTCGGTGAATGCTGGCACGATGGCGCCCTGGTATTTATCCAGGATGAACTGTTTCAGTTCGTCGCTGTGCAGTACCTCCATGAGCGTCTTGATTTCGGGGCGGTCCTCATCACCGGCACGCACGGCCACGATGTTCACGTAGGGCGAGGTGCTATCCTCCAGGATAAGGGCTTCCTTGGACGGCACGAGGCCGACTTTCAGCGCGTAGTCGGTGTTGATGACCGCTGCGTCTACGTCCTCGAGCGAACGCGGAATCTGTGCCGCCTCCATTTCTTCGAACTGGAGGTGCTTCGGATTTTCCTTGACGTCCTGCACCGTGGCTTTCAGGCCGGCAGCTTTATCCAGTTTGATGAGGCCTGCCTTTTCGAGCAGCAGCAGCGCCCGTCCGCCGTTGGTCGGGTCGTTGGGCAGGGAGACCTTCGCACCGTCAGCGAGATTACTCAGGTCTTGCACCTTCTTCGAGTAGACGCCCATCGGCGCGATGTGCACACCGCCGACGGATTTCAGCTTGACATTGCTATGTTCAGCCATGAAGTTCTCGAGGTAGGGCCGGTGCTGGAAAAAGTTCGCATCCAGTTCCTTGGCACTGAGCGCGAGGTTCGGCTGCACGTAGTCGTTGAACTCCACAATCTCCAGTTTGATGCCCTTTTGCTCAAGGAGCGGCTTCGCGGCCTCGAGAATCTCGGCATGCGGTACCGCCGAGGCCCCGATTTTGATAGTCTTATCATCGCTCGCACTGCTGCCACCGCATCCTGCGCAGAGCATCGCCAGCGCCACCAAAGATAACCCTACTAAAATAATTGCCCGTAGACGCTGCATAAGCATATCCCTCCTGACTTGCTAAAACAAACTAATTAAGTATGTTTAGCATGATATACCACACCTGGCACTTTGTCAAGCCAAAAGTTTACACTTTATAAATATTTTGCACGTTTTTGCCGAAAATATTGACAAGCTTTACACTAGGCGTTACTATATTGTACAACAAACAAGATAAATATAGTATACAGATATGTTTTAAGGAAGGTGGCTCCTCATATGCAAAGTTTAAGCGAACGCTCGGCTCACTTTACAGACTCGGTCATCCGCCGCATGACCCGCGTAGCCAACAAATACGGTGCCGTGAACCTCTCGCAGGGGTTCCCCGATTTCGACCCGCCGCAGGCCATCACCGACCGCCTGGCCGAGGTGGCACATGAGGGCCCGCATCAATATGCCATTACCTGGGGCGCGCAGAACTTCCGCGAGGCGCTGGCGCGCAAGCAGAAGCATTTCTCCGGTCTCGACTACGACCCGAACGGCGAAATCGTCGTGACCTGCGGCAGCACAGAGGCCATGATGGCCGCCATGATGTCCATCACGAACCCCGGCGACAAAGTAGCGATTTTCTCCCCCTTCTATGAAAACTACGGCGCCGACACCATACTCACGGGGGCCGAGCCCATCTACATCCCGCTCGTGCCGCCCGACTTCACGTTCGACCCGGAGAAACTCGAGGACGCGTTCCGTCAGGGCGCGAAGGCGCTCATCCTTTGCAATCCCTCGAACCCCTGCGGCAAAGTGTTCACACGCGACGAGCTGACGACCATCGCAGACATTATCAAACGATACGACGCCTACGTCATCACGGACGAGGTCTACGAGCACATCCTCTATGCGCCGCACGAGCACGTCTACATGGCCGCCCTGCCCGGCATGCGCGAGCGCACCATCACCTGCAACTCGCTCTCGAAGACCTACTCCATCACGGGCTGGCGCCTCGGCTACGTGCTGGCCTCACCGGAGATTACCGATCGCGTGAAAAAGGTACACGACTTCCTCACCGTAGGCGCAGCCGCGCCGCTCATGGAGGCTGCCGTCGTGGGCCTGAACTTTGGCGACGACTACTATCAGGAGTTGCAGGCACACTATACGCATATGAAGCAGCTGTTCGTCGGTGGGCTGCAAAACCTCGGCTTCACATTCACGGACCCGCAGGGCGCCTACTACGTGCTCATGGACGTCTCCGAGTTCGGCGTGCGCGACGATTATAAATTTGCCGAGTGGCTGACCCGTGAGGTCGGCGTCGCCACCGTGCCCGGCTCCAGCTTCTTCCGCGAGGACGTGCATCACCTCATCCGTTTCCACTTTGCCAAAGAGGACGCTACGCTGCAGGACGCCCTGAACCGCCTCGAGTCCCTGCGTAAAAAGGCCAACGCCGCCACGAACGTGGACTGGCGCTAAGTCGCTGCCAAAAAATATCAGTAAAAATCGCCAGCAAGGCATTACCTCTCCTGTGGGGCACGCTTTGCTGGCGATTTTACTGCAAAACATATTTCCTTTAGCCAGTTACCGCTATCAGCCGTTTGCTCACTAGAACACCGGTTCCTAAAACACGCTATTGCAGCTGTGCAACAACCACAAAAAGGCCGCCGCAGGTCAACCCTGCAGCAGCCTCCATTCACAGTATAGGTGTTTATTCGCGCTCCAGCGCACGGTGCGCGATGTCCTTGCGGTAGAAAGCGTCCTTAAAGGTAATTTTCTCAATGCCCGCATAGGCTTTGTCCACGGCCGCATGGATGCCCGGCGCTGTGGCCACGACGTTCAGCACGCGGCCGCCATGCGTGACGATGTGCCCATCTTTGACCGCCGTGCCCGCGTGGAACACCTGACAGCCTGCCGCCTGCGCCGCATCGATACCCGTGATAGGATAGCCCTTGGCGTACGCCTTCGGGTAGCCGCCCGAGGCCAGCACGACGCAGACCGCCGCGCCGTCGCTCCAGGGGATATCCACCTGGTCCAGCGTGCCATCGACGCAGGCAAGCATGATATCCACGAGGTCGCCCTGCAGGAGCGGCAGTACCACCTGCGTCTCGGGGTCACCGAAACGCGCGTTGAACTCCACGACCTTCGGCCCCGTCTCTGTAATCATGAGGCCCGCATAGAGGCAGCCCTTGTACGGACGGCCCTCTTTTGCCATCGCGGCCACGATGGGCTCGAGGATTTCTTTCGTCGCACGCTCCACCATTTTGGGCGTCATCACAGGCGCGGGCGCATACGTGCCCATGCCGCCCGTGTTCGGACCCTTATCGCCGTCGTAGGCACGCTTGTGGTCCTGCGAGGAAATCATCGGCCGCACTGTCTTGCCATCCGTGAAAGCCAAGAGGCTGGCCTCCTCGCCTGCCATAAACTCCTCGATGACCAGACGGCTGCCCGCCTGACCAAAGGCCTTGTCCTCCATGATATCGTCGATGGCCTTGTAAGCCTCGTCGACGGTCATGGCCACGACGACGCCCTTGCCCGCCGCGAGGCCGTCGGCCTTGATGACGATAGGCGCGCCCTCCGTCGCCACGCAGCGACGTGCCGTCGCCGCGTCGACAAAGACGCCGTAGTTCGCCGTGGGGATACCATATTTGCGCATCATATTTTTGGAGAAGGCCTTCGAGCCCTCGAGCTCCGCGGCCCGCTGGCTCGGGCCAAACGCCTTGATGCCCGCCGCCGTCAGTGCGTCCACAACGCCGTTAGCGAGCGGCACCTCCGGCCCCACGACCACAAGGTCGATATCGTTTTCCTGTGCGACTCGGACCACGGCGTCATTGTCCGTGATATCCACGCCACCGATACACGTCGCGACCTCCGCCATACCCGGATTGCCCGGCACGGCAAACAGCCGCGTGCATTTCGGCGACTGCGCCAGTTTCCACGCCAGCGTATGCTCACGCCCACCGCTGCCGATTACCATTATGTTCATGTTGTATCTCCCCTAAAGTTCTGCTAAGCGACCGCCGCAGGCGGGGGCAGGCCAACGTTCCGCTAAGTAATTTTGCTACAGGAAAAATTTTTCCGAAAATTAATCCTGTAAATAGACTTAAACGCGCTTCGCTTGAACGAAAGTCAATTTACGAGGAAGCTAGTCGGAAAAATTTTTCCTGCTTAACGCAAAATTCCAACGCTTCACTTATGACCTGCCCCCGCCTGCGGCTACCAAGAGCCCATATTGCAAGGAGGCACCAACCATTACCTTTGCCTCGCAGTAGCCGGGCAGGGGTGCGGCTGACAAGAGCGCAGCGTTGATAATTTGCGTTAAGAAAGATTTTTTTGCCTACTAGAACCCTCGTAAAAGTTTCAACCGTTCAAGCGCAGCGCGTTTTGAAACTTTTACAGGATTAATTAAAAGGCAAAAAAATCTTTTAGCAAATTATCTCAGCGAAGCGATGTCAGCCACGCCCCTGACCGGCGGTTCGGCTACCACGAAAAATTACTGCAGCTGCTCGGCCAGGTAGTTCTTGATGGCTGTGTCATAGTCTGCCGTGTGCGCGAAGGCCTCCTGCGCGAGCTCCATGCGGGTGCGGTCGTCAACCTCGCCGTTTTGCGTCACCATATCAGCTACCTGCTGATAGCGGCCCGGGTTCGTGATGACGGTGACGAACCGGAAATTCTTCGCCGCCGCGCGAATCATCGCGGGGCCACCGATGTCGATGTTCTCGATGGCCTCGGCGAGCTCCACACCTGGCTTGGCAATCGTCTGCTTGAACGGGTAGAGGTTCACGGCTACGAGGTCGATGCCCGTGATGTGGTGCTCATCCATCTCGCGCACGTGCTCCGGGTTGTCGCGCACGGCGAGGATGCCGCCGTGGATATAGGGATTCAGCGTCTTCACGCGGCCATCCATAATCTCGGGGAAGCCCGTCACGTCGCTCACGTAGGTCACGGGGATACCCGCCTCCTTGATGGCCCGCATCGTGCCGCCCGTGGAGACAATCTCCACACCCGCAGCCTGCAGCTGGCGCGCGAACTCCACGACGCCCGTCTTGTCAGAGACGCTGATTAAAGCGCGTTTGATTTTCATGTGTAATTTCCTCTCTCTAGCAGGCAGGCCGTTCCAGTCAGCCTGCCTCATTCACATAAAGCTGTGCGTGCCCGCCACACATAGCTGGCACCGCTAAACTGCTAATTAAGGCTCAATCCTTGGCTGGCAGGATGCGCACGTGGCGCCCCTCGACCTGCAACCGCCCCTCACAGAAGAGCTGGATAGCCTGCGGGTAGATGATATGTTCCTGCTCCAGCACGCGTGCACCGAGCGTTTCCTCCGTGTCGTCGTCCAGCACGGGCACCGCCCGCTGCAGGATGATGGGGCCGCTGTCCGTGCCCTCATCGACGAAATGCACCGTGCAGCCGCTGACTTTCACGCCGTAGGCCAGCACATCGCGGTGCGCATGCGCACCGGGGAAACTCGGCAAGAGCGCGGGGTGGATATTCATGATATGTCCGGGGAACGAGCGCACGAAGTACGGCGTCAGAATGCGCATGAACCCCGCGAGCACGACGAGCGTCACACCCGCCGCGCGCAGCTCCTGCACGAGCACCTTTTCGAACGACTCGCGGTCACTGTACTCCTTGCGGTTCACGCAAACGGCTTTGATACCGGCCTTTTTCGCGCGCTCCAGCGCATAGGCGTCCGGCTTGTCTGTGAGCACAATGCTAATCTCGGCGTCCACCTCGCCGCGCCCGATGGCATCGATGATGGACTGCAGGTCAGTGCCGCGCCCCGAGCAGAGCACGCCTAAAATCTCTTTACGCATCGAACACGCCACCTTTGATGGTCACGTCATGCTGACCACGCACGACACGCCCGATGGTGTAGACGGTCTCGCCCTGCTTGCCGAGGTAAGCCTTAATCTGCTCCGCCTCCTCCGGGCTCGTGATGATGACCATGCCCACGCCCATGTTGAACGTGCGGTACATCTCGTGCCAGTCCACGTTGCCCCACTGCTGCAGCAGGCGGAAAATGGGCGGCATGGCCCAGGCGTTCGCATCAATCTCCACGGCCATATCCTCCGGCAGCGTACGCGGAATATTGTCGTAGAAGCCACCGCCCGTGATGTGCGCCATGCCGTGAATGTCGAAATTCTGCACGAGTGGCAGGCAGGTTTTCGGATAGAGGCGCGTCGGCGTCAGCAATTCCTCGCCGATAGTTTTGCCGAGCTCCTCGATATACTCGTCGCCCTTCAGCCCCTGTTTCTCAAACACGATTTTACGCACAAGCGAATAACCATTGGAGTGCACGCCCGAGGACGGCAGGCCGAGCAGCACGTCGCCCTCCTGCACGCGTGCGCTCGTGATAATCTGTGATTTCTCCACGACGCCCACACAGAAGCCCGCGATGTCGTACTCGCCCACGGGGTAGAAACCGGCCATCTCGGCCGTCTCACCGCCGATGAGTGCACAGCCCGACTCCTGGCACGCGCCTGCGACGCCCTTGACGACCGCGGCGACCTGCTCGGGGTCGAGCTGGCCCACGGCGAGGTAGTCGAGGAAAAACAGCGGCTCCGCGCCCTGCACGAGGATGTCGTTCACGCACATGGCCACGGCGTCCTGCCCGATGGTGTCATGCTTGTTCAGCAAAAAGGCCAGGCGCAGTTTCGTGCCCACGCCGTCCGTGCCCGAGACGAGCACCGGCTCCTGATATTTGCCGCTGTTGAGCGCAAACAGGCCGCCGAAGCCGCCGAGGTCGCCGAGCACCTCGGGGCGGTAGGTCGCGCGCACGCTGTCCTTTATGAGTTTGACGGAGTAGTTGCCCGCGTCAATGTTGACGCCGGCGTCTTTATAGGTGAGTTGTTCTGCCATGTCAGGCTCCTTTCAGCGCTTGCGCTGCTCAAATACATATTTACTGTCGCCGGCCGGTTTCTCCCCATCCGCGATGGGATAGGCACTGTTAAAGCAGGCGTAGCACATCTGCTCGGGGTCAACGGCACTCACAGACTTTTTCAGCCCCTCCAGCGAGAGGAAGTACAGCCCGTCGGCACCGATGAACTCGCGGATTTCTTCCACCGACTTCGTGGCCGCGATGAGCTCTTTACGCACGCTCGTGTCGATGCCGTAGAAGCAGGGATAGCCAATCGGAGGGCTCGAGACGCACATCTTGACCGACTTGGCACCCGCATTCCGGAGCATGCGCACGATTTTGCCACTCGTCGTGCCGCGCACGATGGAGTCATCAACCATGATGACGTCCTTGCCCCGCACCACCGAGGCGATGGCATTCAGTTTCAGCTTGACCGAGAGGTCGCGCATCTTCTGCGTCGGCTGGATGAACGTACGGCCGATGTAACGGTTCTTGATGAGGCCCTCGACAAAGGGAATCCCCGACTCATAGGCAAAACCCGTAGCCGCTGTCGTGCCCGAATCCGGCACGGAAATCACGATATCGCCCGTAAAGCCCGACTCGCGTGCGAGCATACGCCCCATCATAAAACGTGCCTCATGCACACTCTGCCCATCAATAACCGAATCAGGACGGGCAAAGTATATATACTCGAAAATGCAGGAAGCCCGCTTTTCGTCTGGGGCAAACATATAGGAGTGTACGCCCGTATCGTCAATCACGACCATCTCGCCCGGCTGGATATCGCGCACAAACTCCGCGTCCACGACATCCAGGCCACAGGTCTCTGACGAGAGCACCCAGCTGCCCTCAGCCGTCTTGCCGAGGCAGAGCGGGCGGAACCCCTGCGGGTCACGCGCGCCGATGAGCTTTTCCTCGGTCATGATAGTCAGGCAGTAGGCACCTTTGATTTGCTTCAGGCTCTCCACGAGCTTTTGCTCGATGGTCTCCGCATGACTGCGCGCGATGAGATTCACGAAGACCTCAGAGTCAATCGAGGTCTGGAAAATCGTACCCTCCTGCTCGAGGCGGTGACGAATCTCCGCCGCATTCGTGAGGTTGCCGTTATGCGCGAGGGCGATTTTGCCATCGGCATAGTTCACGAGCAGCGGCTGCGTATTGCACATGAGGCTCGAGCCCGTCGTCGAGTAACGCACATGGCCAATCGCGATGTACTCGTGCTCCATGCGCGGCAGCTGATGGCGGAACACCTCGTTCACGAGACCCATGCCCCGCGTGACGTCCATCCAGGCCCCGTCAGTGAGTGCTATACCCGCGCTCTCCTGTCCGCGGTGCTGGAGCGCGTAGAGGCCGAGGTAGGTCAGCGTGGACACGTCCTCCGTGCGCGAGTAGACGCCATAGACGCCGCACTCTTCCTTCCATTTCGGTTGAATTTCATACATATTGTTTGCGGTTCTCCTCTTCTATAAACGCAAAAAAGCAGACCGCGCCGGGCACAACCTCAGAGTTGTGCCTGCACGCGGGCTGCTTTCTCCTCTACGCCTTTGACCATCTCGGCCCGGTAGTCTGCCAGTTTCGCCTGCAAAGCCTGGTCCTGCACCGCAAAAATCTCCACCGCGAAAACCGCTGCATTCTTGGCCCCATTGACGGCCATCGTGCCCACTGGCACCCCAGACGGCATCTGCACGGTCGAGAGCAAAGCGTCCATGCCGTTTAAAGGCGTGGCGTTAATGGGCACACCGATAACAGGCAGCGTCGTATAGCTGGCTACCACACCAGCGAGATGTGCCGCCGCACCTGCGGCCACAATAAAACACCCGACGCCCTGCTCTGGCGCCGAGGTCACGAACTCCCGCACCCGTGCCGGCGTGCGATGGGCCGAAGCCACCTCGACGACCGACTCGATACCGAACTGCTTCAGGAACTCCACGGCTGGCTTCAGCACAGGCCAGTCCGAGTCGCTTCCCATGAGTACAGCTGCTTTCACGGATATCATCCTCCATTCATATCACCAACCGGGCCAGAGCGCGCTGCCCTGTCCGGCACTACACTGACATCTCTGCATCAGCATAACACCATGATAGCGAGAAATGGGAGCGATGTCAATAAAAACGGTCAGATGTCCTTGACTTCTCATGTATGCCTGTTGATAAAACTTCTAAATGGCCACAAACGCGGGCAAACAAAACAGGCCGCACCGCTCAGATGAACGGCACAGCCTGTTAATACACTTTATGCTATTGGCGAGCTCACGCCCGGTTGTCCACGAAGTTTTCCTCGTGCACGATGACGGGCTGCGGGCCGCGCTCCTTGGCGACGGCCATCATGAGCTTGATGCGGTTGAGCTGGTTGACCTCCGAGGAGCCGGCATCACAGTCGATAGCCGTGATGTTCGCGCCCTGGTAGCAGGCGCGCAGCTCGTGCATGACGCCCTTGCCCGTGATGTGGTTCGGCAGGCAGCCGAACGGCTGCAGGCAGACGACGTTCGGCACGCCCTCGTGGATGAGCTCGACCATCTCGCCCGTGAGGAACCAGCCCTCGCCGGCCATGTTGCCGAGGCTCACGTGACGCGCGGCGAGGCGCGCCGTCTCGTAGATGCTCTGCGGCGGCAGGAAATGGCGGCTCTTGCGGAGCGCCTTGCGCAGCGGCGCGCGGAAGAACTCGATGAGCTGGATGAACATTTTGCTCATATAGACGTCTTTTTTGCTCCCAGAAAGCAAGGTATGCTTGGAGATGGCATCATAGGCACCGTAGAGGAAAAAGTCCACGAAATCCGGCATGACGACCTCGCCGCCCTCGTCCATGATGACCTGCTCGATGTGGTTGTTGGCCACGGGGTGATACTTGACGAGGATTTCGCCCACGACACCGACCTTCGGCTTCCAGAGCTGCTCGTCGACAGGCAGATGGTCAAAGGCGCGCACCATCGCCTTAAGTGTGCGGCGATAGCTGAAGAACGAACCCTGCCGCAAATCCTGCTGGCAACGCGCGAGCCATTCTTTATACAAGGCCTGCGTGCTGCCTGCCTCACGCTCGTAGGGCTGCATACGGTTGCGCATACGCATGAGCGCGTCACCGTAAACGGCCGCCTTGATGACGGTGCTGAGCATCTTGTGGTCCATGCGGAACGAGTCCGTCTCCTCGGGCAGGCCCTTGCAGGCGAACACCGCCACCTGGCCAAAGCCCGCGTCCTTGAGGGCCTGACGCATGACGCCCATATAGTTCGTTGCACGGCAGGCACCACAGGTCTGGAACAGCATGATGCTCGTGTGGTCGGGGTCAACGAGACCGTCCTTGAGCGCCGCGAGCAGCTGACCCGTAACCACGATGCAGGGATAGCACATGTCGTTGTTGACATAGCGCAGGCCGAGGTCAATCGCGTGCTTGTCCGGCATCGGCGGGATGACCATGTTGTAACCGTATTTCTTTAGCGCCGTCTGGATGAGCGCGAAATGCGTCGGTGCCATCTGCGGCGCCAAAATGGTGTTGGTACGCTTGCACTCCGCCGTGAAATGTGGACGCTCGATATCTGGCACAGACTCATAGGCCATCACCTGCCGCCGGGCCAGTGCCGCCATGAGCGAACGCAGGCGGATGCGGGCCGCACCGAGGTTCGAGACCTCATCGAGCTTAATCATCGTATAGATACGATGATGCCGCTCAAGGATGGCCCGCGTCTGCCCCGTCGTGAGTGCGTCGAGGCCGCAGCCGAACGAGCTGAACTGGATGAGCGTGAGATTCGGGTGTTCGGCCACATACTGCGCCGCATGGTAGAGCCGCGCGTGGTAGCTCCACTGATTCACGACCTGGAGTTTATTTTCATCCCGCACCGGCAAATGATAGAGCGCATCCTCCGAGATAATCGGCAGCTTGTACGACTGAATCATATCCGGTATGCCGTGGTTGATTTCGGGGTCGATATGGTAGGGGCGACCCACGAGCACGATAGCCTGCTCGCCCGTCGTCTCCAGCCGCTTGAGCACACTCGCGCCGTAGTCACGCACGTCCTGACGGTACTGCGCGAGTTCCTGATAGGCTGCGTCCACCGCCGCCCGCAGTTCGGCCTTGCCGATACCATAGGGCTTGAACGTCTCATAGAGACGCGCCGCCATGCGCTTTTGGTCGTTGATGGGCAGGAACGGCTGAATAAAGTCGATATTTTTCTCTTTGAGGATATCCATATTGCCGCGGATATTCTCAGCATACGAGGCCACAATCGGGCAGTTAAAATGGTTCGCCGAGGGGTGTGCCTCGTCCTGCATATTATAAGGCTCGCAGGGGTAGAAAATCGTCTGCACACCGCGCTCGATGAGGTCCATGATATGCCCGTGCGCGAGTTTCGCCGGATAGCAAAGCGAGTCCGAAGGCACGGTAGACATGCCTTTGTAATAGGTCCTGGCACTAGATTTACCCGAGAGCACGACCTCGTAACCCAGCTGCGTAAAGAACGTGAACCAGAACGGATAGTCCTCGTACATGTTCAGCACGCGGGGCAGGCCGATTTTGCCGCGCCGCGCATCTTTTAGCGGTTGATAATGCTTAAACAATCGCTCATACTTGTACTGGTACATGTTCGGCACATCATCCGTGTGCTTCACACCGCCCACGCCACGTTCGCAGCGGTTGCCCGTAAAGTACTTGCCGCCGTCGGGGAATTTCGACATGGTGACGAGGCATTTGTTGCCACAGCCTTGGCAGCGGTAGGAGCTCGTCTGCACATCAAAGGCCGCCAGCGCATCCGCGCCGAGCAGGCTCGAGTGCTCGTAGCCCGCCTCCTGCGCGAGAATAGCCGCACCGTAGGCCCCCATGATGCCCGCGATATCGGGACGGATGACGTCACGGTCTAAAAGCTTCTCCAGGCAGCGCAGTACCGCATCGTTGTAGAACGTGCCGCCCTGTACGACGATATGGTCACCGAGCGTGCGCACGTCCTTGAGCTGCATAACCTTGAACAAGGCGTTTTTAATGACAGAAAAAGCGATGCCCGCCGAAATATCGGCGACCGAGGCCCCTTCCTTCTGTGCCTGTTTCACCTTCGAGTTCATAAAGACCGTGCAGCGCGTGCCGAGGTCCACGGGGGCCTTGGATTTGAGTGCGAGCTGCGCGAACTCCGCGGGGGTCATGTGCAGACCCTCAGCAAAGTTCTGGATAAAGGAGCCACAGCCCGCTGAGCAGGCCTCGTTCAGCGTGATATTGCCGATACTGCCATCATGTACGAAGAAGCACTTCATATCCTGCCCGCCGATATCCAGCACAAAGCTGACCTCGGGGCAGAACTCCTGAGCCGCGCGCAGATGGGCAAAGGTCTCCACCTCGCCGCCGTCCGCATGCACGCCCGCTTTGACGATGTTCTCGCCGTAGCCCGTTGTCATGCAGCCTGCCACATAGGTGCCCGCTGGCATCTGAGCATAGAACTCCCGCAGTTCCTTGACCACGCTCTTGAGTGGCGAGCCGTGGTTCGAGCCATAGGCCGTGTACAAGAGTTCCTTATCCTTGCCGATGGCCGCGAGCTTCGTCGTCGTGGAGCCCGCATCGATACCGATATAGAGTGGTCCCTGATAGTGTGCGAGGTCGCCGCGCGGCACCTTGTCTTGATCATGGCGCGCCTTGAACGCCGCATAGTCCGCGTCGTCCTTGAACAGGGTAAAGTCCGCCTGCCGCGTTTCTCCCGCTGCGGCCTGTTTCGCCCGCTCGATACAGCCCTCCAGCTGGCTAACATCCAGCGTCTGCGCCTCATCCGCAAGCGCTGCCCCCATCGCTACGAAATAGTTGCCGTCCTGCACGTCCACGACATGCTCCTTGTCGAGTTTGAGCGTCTCGATAAAACGCTGCTTTAGCGTGGGCAGAAAGTGCAACGGCCCCCCCAAAAAGGCCACATGCCCGTCGATGGGCCGCCCCTGCGCGAGGTTGCCGATGGTCTGGTTCACCACCGCCTGCATGATGGAGAGGGCAATATCGGCCTTCGCCGCGCCGTCGTTCATCAGTGCCTGAATATCCGTCTTCGCAAAGACACCACAACGCGAAGCAATCGTATAAATCTGCTTGCCCTTCTCTGCAAGCGCGTTGAGCCCCGAGGCATCCGTACTGAGGAGCGACGCCATATGGTCGATAAAAGAACCCGTGCCGCCCGCGCAGACGCCGTTCATGCGCTGCTCCGGCGCATCACCGAAATAAGTGATTTTGGCATCCTCGCCGCCGAGCTCCACGACCGTATCCGTCTGTGGAATGAGCTCCTTGACCGCCGCAGCGCAGGCGATAACCTCCTGCACAAAAGGCAAACCGATGCGCTGGGCAATGCCCATGCCCGCCGAGCCAGTCAGGGCAAAGTTAAAATGTTTCTCCCCAACAATCTCCTTGAGATGCGTCAAATTCTCCTGCAAGGCATTGCCAATCTCCGAAAAATGCCGCGCATAATTCTTGTAGAGAATACGTTTCTCATGGTCGAGCACCACCAGCTTGATAGTCGTCGACCCCACGTCAATGCCAACTTGCAAAAGTGAATCCATATTTTCACCACCTGTAAAATGTGAAAGCTATCTATATACAAAAAGATACAATATAAGATGACCTGCTTCGAGGTCATCTCATATTGTACCGCATTGCGCAAGTTTTCTCAAGCTACCTTGACCGAAAGTAGCAAGTGTCAAGAAAACCATGCACTGTATTCAGATATCTCACAAAAACTAGATAAAGGGACTACGTGCCTTACAAAAATATTCATTTATCAGCCCATCTTAATCAGCACGTGCTTTTGGCAAAAAGCTATGCCATAGCGCCAAATATTTTTGACGCCTGCCTCTCGCAACTCAGTGATATACACTTTCTCCTCTATCTGCTGACACGCAGCCTCAGCGGCAGCTGGCAGCTCGTCCTCTGACTTGACGACTTTGAACTCCATGATTACACCCGGCAGTTGCTTTTGCTTAGGCAGCAGCGCGAGGTCGAAACGGCCATAGCCGCTCTCACGGTTTGAGACTACACGGTACTCATTTTCATAATAGAGCACACAACCGAGCATCAGGCCGTGATAAAAGCTCTCTGGCTTGGCCGCATCATGTGCACTCACGGCGCGTCGCAAGATACCTTGAAAAATACGTTGAAAGTCCTCAGCCCGTCCCTGCTGAAACGCCTGCCCCATTTTATAAAAGGAAACTACCCCGTAGCTACGGTCGACACGACGCGTGATTTCCCGCTGGAACAGACTGCGAATTTCCCGATTGGGGATGGCCAGCTCGTACATATCCTCCCCACCCAGACGCTGACAACCGATGGCCTTGAGATACCCCGTCTGCAAAAGCATCGTGTAGAGGTCGCTGCTATTTTGCCCGATTGTGCTATAGATAACACCGTCATCGAGAGCTGTCTGAATCGTGCCGCCTGTTAACAGTGTCTCCAATTCTCCCCATCGCTCCTCATCGGCCTGCTTTAAGAGTGTCTGGATAATATCGTTACCTGAGGTATTAACCCAGTAGGCCGACGCATCACAATCTTGTTTAAAATAATTATTAACAGACCACGGATTGTAGATTTCCGTTCCATGGAAGTTATACCCGTCATACCACTCTGCCATCTCGGCCAATCTATCCTCATGCCCTAAGTCATGGGCAAGTTTGGTTACTTCTTCTTTGGTATAACCACAGGCATCGGCAAACCCTCCCTTAAAGACCGTCGAGACCTCAAGATTGTTCAGCCCACTGAAAATACTCTCTTTCGCAATGCGCAGCACCCCCGTAAGGATAGCAAAGTCGAGTGACGGATTTGACTTCAACGCCGAGGCAAAGAACCCCCGAAAGAAATCAATCGCCTCATCATAGAAACCATGCGACCACGCCGACTGCAACGGCGCATCGTACTCATCGATGAGCAACACCACATTGCGCCCATAGTGGTCATGCAGCATCTTGCAAAAGAGTGACAACGCCCGGCGCATCAGCCCAAGGTCGCCCTCGCGGTTCCAAAGCCGTTCAAAGTCCGCCTTGTCCTTATTCTCTACCTGCGCACTATCTAACAAATACCGCAAGGGACGGCACACATCCTGCAAGCCGAAGGCGATAAACTCCTGCATGGATTCCCAGGTATTCGAGTCCCAGTCCCTGAGCGTCAGGAAAATTACCGGCCGCGTTCCCTGCTCTGCCATTGCCACAGGGTCCTGCATCACTTGCAGCCCGTCAAACAGCTGCCTTTTTTCTGCTGCTCCTTCAATATCAAGGAACTGCTGCGTCATCGAAAGCAACAATGTCTTACCAAAACGGCGTGGACGCGTGAGCAAGGTCACATCGGCGTGCCCACGGAAAAACTCACTGAGAAAGGTTGTCTTATCGACAAAATAATAATTGTTCTGCCGGAGCTTAGCAAAAAATTCCGTGCCAATGGGCATAACCCTATTCATCCGCAGCCACCCGCCTTCGCAAAAAATCCGTTCTAGCGCTAATCCTCCCTATAGTATAACACGAATTGGTGGAGGCTGCCCGCTAGTTTACCATCAAGAAATGGTCATGTGTCATACTCCACATCAGCCAGGTACAGGCCACAGGCTGGTGCCGTGGCGCTGGCTCGCTGGCGGTCACGCGAGGCGAGGATGGCCGCAAAGCCGGCCTGGTCGATTTTGCCGAGGCCCACGTTCGCCACCGTACCTACGATGTTGCGCACCATATGATAGAGAAAGCCCGTACCGCGCAGACGGAACTCCAGCTGCTCACCTGCAACAGGCCGCACCTCAGACACATACATCGTGCGCACGGGGCTCATCGGCGCCCCGCCAGCCGCACGAAATGCACTGAAATCATGCGTGCCGAGCAGCTGTGCCATCGCCTGCTGCATGGCCGCAATGTCAAGCGGACGCCGCTCATACCACGCATAGCGTGCCGTGAGCGGATTTGGCGCCGCGCCCTGCTGTATGCGATAGAGATAGGTCTTCGCGCGCGCACTATGCCGTGCGCTGAACTCCCGGTCGGCCTCCCACGCCGCTTGCACTGCGATGTCGCTGGGCAGCAGGCTGTTCACGGCCCGCACAATGCGCTCTACAGGTATCGTGCAATCGGTAAAGAAGTTCACCACCTGCCCGTAGGCATGCACGCCAGCATCCGTACGTCCCGCCGCCGCAAGCTCAATCGTATCGCCAAATACCCGCGCCAGCACCTCTTCCAGCACATTCTGCACCGCCACCACCGGCGGCGTCTGCCGCTGAAACCCATGATAAGCCGTCCCATCATAAGCCACGCGCAAAGCAATATTCCTAGCCCGCGCCTTCATCTCTGCTACATGTTCGTATTTCATCTCTATGTTCTTTCCTAAATCATACCATCTATCTGCAGAATACTGTCAGCAACACGAGCAATACTGCGAAAGCGCCCATGCTGACATAATCAATAGCTGTGATGTGCAGTTGCTTCATCTGTGTGCGGCCCTCGCCACCGCGGTAGCAGCGGGCCTCCATGGCCATCGCGAGTTCGTCGGCGCGGCGGAAGGCCGAGAGGAAGAGTGGCACGAGGACAGGCACGATGGCCTTGGCACGGCGCAGGAGACTGCCGGTCTGGAAGTCGGCACCGCGTGACTGCTGGGCTTTCATAATGCGGTCGAGTTCCTCGATGAGCGTCGGCACGAAGCGCAGGGCGATGGTCATCATCATGGCTATTTCGTGTGCGGGCAGACCAAAGCGCTTGCCCGGCGTGAGCAGGGCCTCTAGCGCATCCGTGAGCTTCAACGGGCTCGTGGTAAAAGTCAGGAGCGACGACATAAAGATGAGCAGAATGAGGCGCAGGCTGATAAAGCAGCCCTGGGCCACGCCCTCCCAGGTCATAGCAAAGGGGCCGACCTGGGTAATAACCGTGCCCGCATGGCTGAACAGGTGCATGATAAAGGTAAAAATGATAATCCACCAGAGCGGCTTCAACGCGCGCAGCTGCGTGCCGAGTGGCACGCGGGAGACGACCATGAGCACCAGCGTCAGCGCCGTGAGTACGGCGTAGGCGGCGCGGCTGTCCAGCAAAAACAGCACCGCAATATAGGCGAGCAACAATACAATTTTTACGCGCGGGTCGAGACGGTGCAGCAGCGAATTACCGGGGAAAAACTGTCCCAAAGTGATATTATTCAGCATACTGCGCCCTCCTCTCCACTAGTGCCTGCCGAATGGCATGCGCGGCCTCGTCCAGCGTCATGGCCGTGGGGTCGATGTGCAGACCGCGCGTGCGCAGGACGTCGAGCACCTGCATGACCTCAGGCGGCTGCAGCCCGGCCTTGGCCAGCAGCTCTTTTTGCTGAAATACCACGCGCGGTGCTCCCTCGGCCACCTTCTCACCCTGTGCCATCACGATAAGCGTGTCGGCCAGACGCGCGATGTCATCCATATTGTGGGAGATGAAGATAATAGTCACACCTTTTTGGTCGTGCAGTTCGCGAATGTTCGCGATGAGCTGCTCACGGCCACGCGGGTCGAGCCCCGCCGTGGGCTCGTCAAGCACGAGATATTTCGGATTCAACGCGAGTACGCCCGCGATGGCTACGCGCCGCATCTGCCCGCCGCTGAGCTGGAACGGCGAGCGCTCGGCGAGCTCCGGCACCAGATGTACAAAGTGCATGGCCTCCTGCACGCGCGCCTTTAGGGCCTCACCCGTGAGGCCTTGATTTTTCGGGCCAAAGGCAATATCAGCCGCGACGGTCTCCTCGAAGAGCTGCTGCTCGGGGTACTGGAACACCATCCCCACGGATTGCCGTGCTGCCTTAGCCTGCGCGCGCTCAGCCTTGCTTTTCGCGTTGAGGTCCACACCATCTACCAGCACCTGTCCCTGCGTGGGATAGAGGAGGCCGTTGAGGTGCTGCACGAGCGTGGATTTTCCCGAGCCCGTATGTCCCGCGATGGCGGTAAAGCTGCCCTCTTTGATCGTGAGACTGACCTGGCGCAGAGCCTGCCGCTCAAAAGGTGCCCCCGGCATATAGGTATAGCTCACGTTCCTTAGTTCTATGGCCATGCCTTATGCCTCCTTCACCAGTGCCGTGGCCAGTTCCTCGGCTGTCAGTACCGCTGGCGGCAGAGCCACGCCAGCCTGCCGCAGCTTGACAGCGAGGGCCGTTGCTACCGGCACGTCTAGCCCCAGCTTTTGCATTTTATCGGTCTGGGCAAAAATGGCCTGTGGCGTGTCATCGGCCACGACCTGCCCCTGCTCCATGACGATAATGCGGTCAGCCGCCGCCGCCTCCGCCATGAAATGCGTGATATAAACAATCGTGATGCCACGCTCGCGGTGCAGTTTCTGCACGCAGGCGAGGATATCGGCCCGGCCCTGCGGGTCGAGCATCGCCGTGGGCTCATCGAGCACGAGACACTGCGTCTGCATGGCGAGCGCCCCCGCGATGGCTACGCGCTGTTTCTGTCCGCCCGAGAGCAGATGCGGCGCACAGCTGCGATAGTGATGCATGCCTACGGCCGTCAGCGCCGCCGTCACACGCGCCGCAATCTCCTTGGACGGCACACCGAGGTTCTCAGGGCCAAAGGCCACATCGTCCTCCACGATGGCCGCGATGATTTGATTGTCGGGATTCTGGAACACCATACCGACCTGCTGGCGGATGCGCCAGAGCTCCTGCTCGTCGAGCGTATCCATCCCCGCCACGATGCAGTGACCGCTCGTGGGCAGCAAGAGCGCGTTGAGGTGCTTTGCCAGCGTGGATTTACCCGAGCCGTTCGTACCCAGTACGGCCACGAACTCCCCTTTTTCGATGCTGAGCGACACATCCTGGAGCGCCGCGTGTGCCTGCTCCTGCCCTGCCTGATATACATGCGAGAGGTGCTGCAACTCGATAAAACTCATCTGCTTCAACCTCCTCTTGCATTTCATAAATCTACTGTCATAAAAAACACAATCATTATAGCGCATTTCTTTTGTTAACGCAAACCGCCGCGCAGGTTAACTATAAACACAAAAAAGAACCACCCGCCAAAAGCAGGTGGCTCCGTCATAGCAGTCTGGATTACACGAGTTCCATGATGACCATCGGCGCAGCGTCGCCACGGCGCTCACCGAGTTTCAGGATGCGCGTATAGCCACCCTGGCGGTCTGCATATTTCTTCGCAATCTCATCGAACAGCTTTCTCACGACATCTTCATCAGCCAGCTGAGCAATCGCCTGACGGCGGGCACTCAGATCACCGCGCTTCGCGAGCGTGATGAGACGGTCAGCAAATTTGCGCATTTCTTTCGCTTTTGCTTCCGTCGTCTCGATGCGGCCATATCTGAAGAAGGAAGTGAGGATGCTGCTAAACAGCGCTTTGCGAGCGCCGGAGTTGCGGCCTAATTTTCTGTAGCTCATTTATCTTCCTCTTTCCTGTTGTTTTATTCGTTGATCTCTCTGAGAGACAAACCGAGTTCCTCGAGCTTCTTCTTGACTTCCTCAAGAGACTTACGCCCGAGGTTGCGGACCTTCATCATGTCCTCTTCCGTCTTCTCGGCCAAATCAGCAACCGTGTTGATGTTGGCACGTTTCAGGCAGTTAAAGGAACGTACGGAGAGGTCGAGGTCCTCGATATTCATATCGAGCACCTTGGAGGACTGGTCCTCCTCCTCCTCCGGGAAGGACGCTTCCTCCTCGAGTACATCCTCAGCCAGGCCGTCCATGTTCTGGAACAGCTTGAGGTGCATGACGAGGATACCGGCTGCTTTGCTGACAGCTTCCTCAGGACGCAGGGAACCATCGGTCCATACCTCGAGCGTCAGCTTGTCATAGTCCGTCACGTTGCCCACACGGGTATCGTTCACCGTGTAGTTCACGCGCTGCACCGGGGAGAAGATGGAGTCGATGGGGATAACACCGATGGTATCATCCGGCTTCTTGTTCTTCTCTGCCGGCACGTAGCCGCGGCCGCGCTCAACGGTCATCTCAATCTTGAGCTTGCCAGTCTCGTTGACCGTAGCGATATGCAGCTCCGGATTCAGGACTTCGATATCAGCGTCGCAGATGATATCTGCGGCCGTGACCTCTTTCTCGCCCTCAACATCGATGCGGATGACCTTCGGCTCATCGCCCTGCATTTTGAGGCAGAGCTGCTTCAGGTTCAGCACGATGTTCGTCACATCATCCCGTACACCGGGAATCGTGGAGAACTCATGCAGGACGCCATCAATCCGGATGGAGGTAATTGCAGCACCTTCCAGGGAGGACAGCAGCATACGGCGCAGGCTGTTGCCGAACGTCGTGCCGTAGCCGCGCTCAAGCGGCTCGCAGACGAACTTGCCGTAGCGGTTGTCATCGCTGATTTCCGCAATTTCGATTTTCGGCTTCTCGATGTCTATCATCTTGAATGAACCTCCTCAATAACACTATGCGCAAAGGCACAAAAAATCATTATTTGGAGTACAACTCGACGATAGCCTGCTCATTGACAGGAACATCAATCTCTTCACGGTTCGGGAAGCGCGTCACCGTACCCGTGAGGTTAGCCTGGTCTGCATCGAGCCATGCCGGCGCGGAAAGGGCATTGCTGCTCTCTTTCAGAGCCTTGAAGAACTCATTGCTCTGGCTCTTCTCAGCCACGGCGACGACATCGCCAGCCTCGACCAGAGCGGACGGGATATCAACGCGTTTGCCATTAACCGTGATATGGCCATGGCGCACAATCTGGCGAGCCTGACGGCGCGTATTCGCGAGGCCGAGGCGGAACACCACATTGTCAAGACGACGCTCGAGGAGGCCCAGCAGGTTTTCACCCGTTACGCCCTGCATCGTCTTAGCTTTATCATAGTAGCCACGGAACTGCTTCTCCAGCACACCGTAGATAAATTTAGCCTTCTGCTTCTCTTTCAGCTGCGTGCCATACTCAGAGACCTTGCGGCGATTGTTCACAATCTGACGCTTGGACTGCTTGGAACGGCCGATGACTGCCGGCTCGATACCGAGCGCGCGGCATCTTTTCAAAGCGGGAACTCTATCAATAGCCATGTTTTCTCTTACACCTCCTGATTAAACTCTGCGACGCTTCGGCGGACGGCAACCGTTATGCGGAATCGGCGTGACATCTTTAATCATGCTGACCTCCAGGCCCGTAGCCTGCAGGGAACGGATTGCTGCCTCACGGCCGGCACCAGGGCCCTTGACATAGACGTCAACGGTCTTGAGGCCATGCTCCATCGCGGCTTTAGCGGCCGTCTCTGCGGCCATCTGTGCTGCGAACGGCGTGCTCTTGCGGGAGCCACGGAAACCGAGGCCGCCAGCGCTTGCCCAGGAAAGTGCGTTACCGCTCTTATCAGTGAGCGTAACGATTGTATTGTTAAACGTAGAGCTGATATGCGCTACGCCAAATTCGACGTTTTTCCGAACTTTTTTCTTCGTACGGACTGCTTTCTTAACTGCCACCAGTTAACCCTCCTTCATTAGTCTTTCTTCTTGCCTGCTACGACCTTTTTCGGGCCTTTACGGGTACGGGCGTTGTTCTTGGTGTTCTGACCACGGACGGGCAGACCAAGACGGTGGCGGCGACCACGATAGCAGCCGATATCAACGAGTCTCTTGATGTTCATCTGACGCTCGCGACGAAGATCACCTTCGACGACGACGTTCTTATCGATGGCATCACGAAGTTTTACAACTTCATCCTCCGTGAGGTCCCGCGTACGCGTGTCGGGATTGACACCAGTCTCAGCCAACAGTTTCTGGCTGGTCGTCAGGCCAATACCGAAGATGTACGTCAAAGCAATTTCAATTCTCTTGTCACGGGGTAAATCTACACCGGCAATACGTGCCATTTATAAAGCACCTCCTTACTCAAAAAATCATTAACCCTGTCTCTGCTTGTGTTTCGGATTCTCGCAGATAACCATGACGCGGCCTTTGCGCTTGATGATTTTGCACTTATCGCAAATCCGCTTTACCGACGGTTTTACCTTCACTACGTATGTCCCTCCTTCCTTGCTTGTCACTACTGACAAGTTAATAGTATAGCATACTTTCAAGCGCCTGACCAGTAATCAGGCGCAGAAAACATAAAAACATTATAACAAAAGCCCTGCCAGTTGGCAAGGCTTTTGGAAAATATTTGCGATGGCGCTTATTTGAAGCGGTAGGTGATGCGGCCGCGCGTCAAATCGTACGGCGTCAGCTCGATTGTCACCTTGTCGCCGGGCAGGATGCGGATGAAATTCATCCGGATTTTGCCCGAGACATGGGCGAGCACGACGTGGCCGTTTTCCAGCTCGACCTTGAACATCGCATTGGGCAGGGACTCGAGTACCTTGCCCTCTACTTCAATGACGTCCTGTTTCGACATGCAACTTCTCCTTTTTGGCAAACATCAGCTTAGGATTCCCTGCGGGAAATTTCCCTAAATATAGGGCGACCAGCGGCCGCCCTATAACATCATCATGTAACCTTGAAGCCTCAGCCTTTGAGTACCTTGATGAGGTCAGCCGTGACTTTGTCGATTGCCTGACGGCCATCGACCTCCGTGTAGAGACCGGCTTTTTTATAGTAGTCAATCAACGGCTTCGTAGAAGCCTCATACACGGAGAGACGATTCTGCATCGTCTCGGCATTGTCGTCAGCGCGCTGGAACAGCTCGCCGCCGCACTCATCGCAGATACCCTCAGCTTTCGGCGGGTTGAACTTCGTGTGATACGTCGCACCGCACTTTTTGCAGATACGGCGGCCCACGGCACGCTCGATGAGGTCAGCTGCCGGCACATTGATGTTCAACACACGCGTGAGGCTGAGCCCGAGCTCCTGCAGGATACCCGTGAGGGCATCGGCCTGCTCCACCGTACGGGGGAAACCGTCGAGGATAAAGCCTTTTTTGCAGTCAGCCTGAGCGAGACGGTCACGCACGATACCGATAGTCACCGCATCGGGCACGAGCTGGCCTTTGTCAATATAGGATTTAGCCTGCTTGCCCATGTCCGTGCCGTCTTTGATGGCAGCGCGGAACATATCGCCCGTAGAGATATGCGGGATGTCGAACGCCTTGACCAGTTCAGCCGCCTGCGTGCCTTTGCCGGCACCCGGGGGGCCCATTAACAGGATATGCACTTTAGTTGCTCCTCCTTTACTTCATGAACCCTTCATAGTGGCGCATGACCACCATAGACTCTATCTGTTTCATCGTCTGCATGGCTACGCCGACGACGATGAGCAGCGCCGTACCGCCGAAGTACACGCCCTGGATGTGCGTGAGACCGGCAATCATGTTCGGCAGAACTGCGATAAAGGCCAGGAAGACCGAACCCGCCAACGTGATACGGGTCATGACATGGTCGAGATAATCTGCCGTCGGCTGGCCCGGACGGATGCCGGGGATGAAGCCGCCGTATTTCTTCAGGTTATCAGCCATATCAGGTATCTTGACCGTGACGGCCGTGTAGAAGTACGTGAAGAAGATAATCATCGCCACGTACAAAGTCGTCTGCAGGGGCGTACCCCATTGCAGGTAACTGGACACGGTCTTGACCCAGGGAATATCGATGAACTGGGCCACCGTCACGGGGAACATCAACACGGAAGACGCGAAGATGATCGGGATGACGCCCGCCTGATTAACTTTCAGCGGGATGTGGCTGGAGTGGCCGCCCATAGCCCGTGCACCGACCACCCGTTTCGCATAGGAAATGGGGATGCGGCGGAAGCCATTCTCGACGTAGACCACGAACATGACCATCGCCAGTGCCACTACCAGGAAGCAGAAAACACTGAAATACGAGGCCGTGCCAGCCTGTACATAATGATAGATAGTGCCGATGTTCTTCGGCAAAGCCGCCACGATGCCGGCGAAGATAATCAGCGAAATGCCGTTACCTACGCCCTGCGCCGTAATCTGCTCGCCTACCCACATGAGGAAAATCGTACCCGCCGTCAACGTGATGGCAATAATCAGGATGTTGACGGGGTTCGGGTTCAAGATAGCCGCCTTCAGGCCGATGGACATACCCAGTGCCTGGAGGAAGGCCAGCACCACCGTGAGGTAGCGCGTAACCTGTGTCGTCTTCTTGTGACCTTCCGCGCCCTCCTTCGACCATTGCTCCAGCGTAGGCACAACGACGTTGAGCAGCTGGATGATGATGGCCGCATTGATGTAGGGCGTGATGCTCATGGCAAAAATGGAGAACTTACTGAAAGCACCACCGGAAAAGAGATCTAACAGCCCGAAAAGATTGCCGTTGGCAAAGAGCTGCTCTATTGCCGTAGGATCGACTCCGGGAACCGGGATATGCGTCCCGAGACGGAAAACCGCGAACATAATCAGCGTGAACGTAATTTTCTGCCGCAGCTCCGGAATCTTGAGGACATTACTAAGGGCTGATAGCACCTCAGATCACCTCAACTTTACCGCCGGCAGCCGTGATTTTCTGCTCAGCCGTCTTCGTAAAGCCGTTGGCACGCACCGTGAGCTTTTTCGTGAGCTCACCGTTGCCGAGGATGCGGATGCCGTCCTGGACATTCTTCAGGATGCCGGACTCAACGAGCACCACGGGGTCAACCGTCGTGCCATCCTCAAAGCGGTTCAGGCTCTCGACGTTGACCTCAGCGTAGGTCTTAGCCCAGACGTTCTTGAAGCCGCGTTTCGGCAGGCGACGATAGATAGGCATCTGGCCGCCCTCAAAGCCGGTACGCACGCCGCCGCCGGCACGGGATTTCTGACCCTTCATGCCACGACCGGACGTCTTGCCGTTGCCGGAGCCGATACCACGGCCCACACGGTTGCGGACTTTACGGGAGCCCTCAGCCGGTTTCAGTTCATGTAACTTCATATTCTGTGCACCTCCGTTCTGTACTTAGTCTGCAATTTCTTCAACTTTGATCAGATGCTCGACTTTGTGGAGCTGACCGCGGATAGCGGGATTGTCTGGCAGCTCAACTACCGAGTTGATCTTTCTCAGACCGAGTGCACGAACGGTTCTGCGCTGCGTTTCCGGGCGGCCGATGACACTTTTGGTCAGAGTAACTTTAACTTTAGCCATTATAGTTCCTCCTCTTAACCCAAGATCTCTGCAACCGTCTTGCCACGCAGGGCAGCGACATCCTCAGCCTTCTTCAGGCCCTTCAAGCCCTCCATGCAGGCACGAACCATGTTGTTCGGGTTGGAGGAACCGAGCGACTTCGTGAGGATATCACGCACGCCGGCGAGCTCCAGGATAGCACGGCACGGACCGCCGGCGATAACCCCAGTACCTTTGGCAGCCGGCTTCATGACGACTTTGCCAGCGCCGAAGATGCCGAGCATCTCGTGCGGAATCGTGCGGCCATCAAAGAGAGCCACCTCGATGAGGTTCTTCTTGGCATCCTCGACACCCTTGCGGATTGCCTCGGGCACCTCAGCAGCTTTGCCGAGGCCTACGCCAACTTTGCCCTTCTTGTTGCCTACGACAACCAGGGCACTGAACGAGAAGCGGCGGCCGCCCTTGACGACTTTAGCTACTCGATTGATATATACAACTTTTTCCTCGAACTCGGGATTTTCGTTGTCATTTCTTCTAGCCATTCATTTACCTCCTTCTGACAAGCGTCTTAGAATTTGAGGCCAGCTTCACGAGCTGCCTCAGCCAGGGCTGCTACACGGCCGTGATACACATAGCCGCCGCGGTCGAAAACGACCTCGTTGATGCCCTTCTCGAGTGCGCGCTTGGCGACGGCAGCGCCGACAGCCTTTGCGGCCTCGATGTTGCCGCCGTAGTTCTCGAAGCCTTTTTCCTGCGTGCTGGCAGAGACCAGAGTTACGCCCTTCTCATCATCGATGATCTGCGCGTAGATGTTGGCCAGACTGCGATAAACATTGAGGCGCGGACGCTCCGCCGTGCCGGAGATATGGTTGCGGACCCGCAGATGACGTTTCTGACGAGCCTTGTTTTTATCTGCTTTAAGAAGCACAGAGATTCACTCCTTTCTGGATTTAGCTGCTTATTTCTTGCCCTTAGCGCCGGCTTTACCTTCCTTACGACGGATGTGCTCACCGACGTAATGGATGCCTTTGCCCTTGTACGGCTCCGGCTCACGCAGGCTGCGGATTTCAGCCGCGACCTGGCCAACCAGTTCCTTGTCGATACCCTTGACCGTAATCTGCGTCGCGGACGGTGCATCAAACTCGATGCCCGCCGGCGGCTCGATGACGACCGGATGGGAGAAACCGAGGGAGAAATCGAGGTTCTTGCCCTTCTTAACGGCACGATAACCTACACCAGCGATTTCCAGAGATTTGGAGAAGCCCTCCGTCACACCGATGACCATGTTGTTGATCAGCGTACGGCTGAGGCCATGCAGCGATTTGTGCGTTTTATCGTCGGACGGACGCGTTACCGTAACGACGCCGTCAGCGACGGTTACTTTCATTTCCGGATGAATGTGGCGGGAAAGTTCACCTTTCGGGCCCTTTACTTTAACGAGATTACCCTCGCCCAGCGTCACCGTGACGCCAGAGGGGATGGTAATCGGCGCGTTACCAATTCTTGACATCTGTACACCTCCTGACTACTTGTTACCAGACGTATGCTACGACTTCGCCGCCGAGACCGGCCTTGCGAGCCTGCTTATCGCTCATGATACCTTTAGAGGTAGAGATGATGGCGATACCGAGGCCGCCGAGAACGCGGGGCAGCTCGTCATGCTTGGCATACTGGCGCAGGCCAGGCTTGGAAATACGTTTGATACCAGAGATAACATGCTCGCGGTTCGGGCCATACTTCAAAGAGATGGTCAGCACACCCTGCTTGTTATCTTCCTGGAAAGTGTAGTCTTTGATGAAGCCCTCTTCTTTCAAGACCTCTGCGATAGCGGTCTTGATTTTGGAACCGGGGATCTCCACCGTCTCGTGGAATACAGAGTTCGCGTTGCGCACGCGGGTAAGCATATCTGCAATAGGATCAGTCATTGCCATGGAATCGATATCCTCCTTTCAAATTTACAATTACCAGCTGGCTTTGGTAACGCCAGGGATGGCACCTTTGTAGCTCTGCTCGCGGAAGCAGATACGGCACATCTCGAATTTACGCATGTAGCCGTGCGGGCGGCCGCAAATCTTGCAGCGGTTGTAAGCACGCGTAGAGAACTTCGCGGGTTTCGCCCATTTCTCTTTCATTGACTTCTTAGCCAAAGTTCCTTACCTCCTTTATGCTTTGAACGGCATACCCATGAGTTTCAGGAGCTCTCTGGCTTCTTCATCAGTCTTTGCCGTCGTTACGATAACAATGTTCATACCACGGATTTTGTCGATTTTGTCATACTCGATTTCCGGGAAGATGAGCTGCTCTTTGAGGCCCACAGCGTAGTTGCCGCGACCATCAAAGGACTTGTCCGTCACACCGCGGAAGTCACGTACACGCGGCAGAGCCACGTTCATGAACTTATCGAGGAACTGATACATACGCACGCCGCGCAGCGTCACTTTGCAGCCGATGGGCATGCCCTGACGCAGCTTCCAGGCAGCGAGGGATTTCTTCGCACGCGTCAGCAGGGGCTTCTGACCGGAGATGACCGTGAGGTCAGCTACGGCAGAGTCGAGGGCCTTCGGGTTACCGACAGCCTCGCCTACGCCCATGTTGATGATGATTTTCTCGATTTTCGGGAGCTGCATGACGTTTTTGTAGCCGAATTTCTTCGTCAGCGCCGGTACAACTTCCTGCTGATATTTTTCCTGTAATCTATCCACTGATGCTCCTCCTTTCTAGTTTAATTATTTCGTAGCATCCAGCTGCTCGCCGCATTTCTTGCAGACGCGGACGTTCTTGCCGTTGACCTCTTTGTGGGCAACGCGCGTAGCTTTGCCGCAGGCCGGGCAGACGACCATGACTTTGCAGGCATGCAGCGGAGCTTCCTTCACGAGGATGCCACCCTGGGGAGCCTTCTGGTTCGGTTTCGTGTGGCGTTTCACTTTGTTCACGCCCTCGACGATGACCTTGCCTTTTTTCGGCAGAGCCGTGATGACTTTGCCCTGTTTGCCTTTATCTTTGCCGGACAGCACGACGACCGTGTCGCCCTTTTTCACGTTCAGTTTAACGAGTGACAAAATAGCACCTCCTCACAATTAAAGGACTTCAGGAGCCAGCGAAACGATCTTCATGAAGCCTTTATCGCGAATCTCGCGTGCTACCGGTCCGAAGATACGAGTGCCTCGCGGCGTCTTATCGTCTTTGATGAGGACAGCTGCGTTCTCATCGAAACGGATATAGGAGCCATCGTTGCGGCGCAGGCCCTTCACGGAACGGACGACAACCGCCTTGACGACATCACCCTTCTTGACCTGGCCACCAGGAGCAGCGGCTTTGACAGCTGCCACGATGACATCACCAATGTTGGCATATTTGCGATAGGAACCGCCGAGAACACGAACGCACATGATTTCCTTAGCGCCGGTGTTGTCACCAACATTCAGTATAGTTTGCTGTTGGATCATTGTTTGACCTCCTTCTTCGTGTTCTGGGGATTATTTAGCCTTCTCGACGACCTCGACGACGCGCCAACGCTTCGTCTTGGACAGCGGGCGGGTCTCCATCAGGGAGACCTTGTCGCCTACATGCGCCTCGTTCTTCTCATCATGCGCATGGAACTTCACCGTTCTCTTGACCGGCTTCTTGTACAGCTTGTGCTGCTCCAGTTCCTCAACGGCAACCACAACGGTTTTGTCCATCTTGTCGGAGATGACCTTACCAATTTTCGTCTTACGTACGTTTCTTTCGCTCATCAGGGAGCCTCCTTCCTTCTGCATATCAGTGTTCTACTCAAGCCTTCAGGGCGTTCTCGCGCTGAATCGTCTTGATGCGGGCGATCGTTTTCTTAACGTCCTTGATACGCATCGGGTTCTCGAGCTGGCCCGTGGCGAGCTGGAAACGGAGGTTGAACAGTTCCTCTTTGAGCGAAGCAAGTTTCTGGTTAAGCTCATCAGCGCTCATTTCACGAATCTCATTAACCTTCATTTACTTCACCGCCCTCTGCATTGTCGTCTTTGCAAATAAACTTCGTCTTAATCGGGAGCTTGTTGCTGGCGAGACGCATAGCCTCTTTTGCCTGCTCTTTCGTGATGCCGTCCATCTCGAACATGACGCGGCCCGGTTTCACGACAGCTACCCAGTACTCAGGCGAACCTTTACCGGAACCCATGCGGGTCTCGGCCGGTTTAGCCGTTACCGGCTTATCCGGGAAAATCTTGATCCAGACCTGGCCGCCACGTTTCGTGTAACGCGTCATGGCGATACGAGCTGCCTCAATCTGGCGGTTCGTAATCCAGGCCGGCTCGAGGGCAACGAGGCCGAAGGAACCATGGCTCAGCGTGTTGCCGCGGTGAGCTTTACCGGTCATACGGCCGCGGAACTGTTTGCGGTACTTAACTCTCTTTGGTAATAACATTACGCTTCGCTCCCTTCAGCTACAGCCTTACGCTGCTTTTTCGCGGGCAGGACCTCACCTTTGAAGATCCAGACCTTGATGCCGATACGGCCATAGGTCGTATTAGCCTCAGCCGTGCCATAGTCGATGTCGGCACGCAGCGTGTGCAGAGGAATCGAACCCTCACGGTAAGACTCCTTGCGGGCAATCTCAGCACCGCCGAGACGGCCGCTGCACATAATCTTGATGCCCTTGGCACCGAGACGCATCGTGCGGCCCACGGCCTGCTTCATCGCGCGGCGGAAAGCGATACGGCGCTCGAGCTGCTGAGCGATGTTCTCAGCCACGAGCGTAGCATCCATATCCGGCTGCTTGATTTCAGCGATGTTGATGTCGAGCTTCTGGTTCGTGTAGTCTTTGAGACCTTCTTTAATCTGGTCGATACCCGAACCACCGCGGCCGATGACCATGCCCGGCTTAGCCGTATGGATGGTAATCTTCAGGCGGTTCTTCGTGCGCTCCGTCTCGATACGGGAGACGCTGGCTGCCTGGAGGCTCTTCTTCAGGTAGTCACGGATTTTAATATCTTCATGCAGGTTATCTGCAAAATCTTTATCAGCATACCACTTAGCATCCCAAGTCTTGACGATGCCGAGGCGGATACCATGCGGATTAACTTTCTGACCCAAAACCGATTCCCTCCTTCTTAGTTCTTCTCGTCAACGATGACCGTGACATGGCTCGTGCGTTTCAAAATCTTGAACGCCTGACCACGGGAACGCGGATGGATGCGCTTCAGCGTCGGGCCCTGGTCAACAAAGGCCGTCTTCACGAAGAGCTTGTCCACGTCCATGTCGAAGTTGTTCTCAGCGTTAGCCACTGCGGAACGCAGAACTTTCTCGACCACGTCAGCGCCGGCTTTCGGCGTGAACTTGAGGATGGCAAATGCTTCGGCGACGTTCTTGCCACGGATGAGATCCATGACCACACGTACTTTGCGCGGAGCAATGCGAACGTACTTAGCTACTGCTTTTGATTCCACAATAAATCTCCTCTCGCAAATTACTTCAGACCCGTGCTCTTCTCAGAGCCGGCGTGACCCTTGAACGTGCGGGTCGGTGCGAACTCGCCCAGCTTGTGGCCGACCATGTCCTCCGTGATGTAGACGGGCACGTGTTTGCGACCGTCATGCACGGCGATGGTGTGGCCGACGAACTCCGGGAAAATGACGGAGCTTCTGGACCAGGTCTTTACAACTTTTTTATCATTAGCCTCGTTGAGGGCCGTGATCTTCTTCATCAGGCTTTCTGCAACGTAAGGGCCTTTTTTAATCGATCTCGACAAAATGTCTCCTCCTTTCGTCAGGCGCACTCAGGCAACCTGTCGTGTATCATTACTTCGTGCGTCTCTTGACGATGAGCTTGTCGGAAGCCTTCTTGCGGCGGGTCTTGGCGCCCATAGCGCATTTGCCCCACTTCGTAACAGGATGCTT
>Ga0256406_1000116_pt1 | contig 151436 bp, 144 predicted proteins | sample RumenRJG_03DNA_FD_185986 | JGI IMG/M metagenome (GOLD analysis project Ga0256406, IMG submission 185986) | Bovine rumen microbial communities from Lethbridge, Alberta, Canada - RJG_03 | ecosystem: Host-associated > Mammals > Digestive system > Stomach > Rumen | place: Canada: Alberta... | reverse complement strand
GGAAGCAGCTTAACTACAGCACACCAGAGGAACTATTCGAGGAATTTTTAAACCAAATATATCAATCCGACCCAAAGATGAAACTTAATTCGTATCAGTGTTCAAGTTGAACTTGCAATTTACCTTTGTTTTTGTGATAAGATACGTATTAGAAAAGAATTGGGAAAGAAGGCGGAAGCGGAAATGGAAAACTACATCGCCAATGCCGTTCATCATCTGCACACTATAGACAAACACCGGGCGCTGGTCTTCGTGAACTGTGTCCGCGCGGGCATCCCGCTCCAGGGGCTGGTTCACGACCTCTCCAAGTACTCCCCCACCGAATTTCTCGTCGGGGTCAAATATTTTCAGGGAGATCACAGCCCCAACGTGGAAGAGCGGAAGGAAAAGGGCTACTCCGCCGCCTGGATGCATCACAAAGGCCGCAACAAGCACCACTTTGAGTACTGGTTTGACAACAGCACGACCGCGTTCAACATTGTCCCGGTGGAAATGCCCACCAAATATGTCATTGAGATGTTCTGTGACCGGGTCGCCGCCAGCAAAGTCTACCACAAGGACAGCTACCAGGACGACAGTGCCCTGAAATATTTCCAAATGCACGACTACAGCGCTATCATGCACCCGAACACACAGAAACTGCTCCGGGAACTGTTGCAAATGCTGGCTGACGAAGGTGAAGCGAAAACATTCGCTTACATCCGAAAAATGAAGAAGTAAGGATAAGGTCACCTCTGCCTCCGGGCAGGGTGGCCTCTTGTGTTTCTGCTTTTAACTTGTTCTTTGCAGGGACAGCCTGTAAAATAATAAGTATAAGTAAATGTGTTATCGGAGGTTCAACCGTGGCAAACGAAAAAAATGGCCTTGACCCTGCCCTTTCTGAGGCAGAGAAGACCGAACAGACCGCAGCCGAGCTGGAGGCAGAGGCTGAGCAGAGTGCCCAGGCCGCCGAGGCGGAGCTGGAAGAGGATGCCCTGAACAAAGGGGATGGCGCTGACCAAAAAGAAGAATCCAAAGAAGAGGAACCTGACCTCTTTGAGCAGGCTGAGCTCACGGAACTCGCCACCCGTGACGCCTCTCCGGAAGACGCAGAAAAGGTAGAAAAATCCTTGAAAGAGGAGCAGGAGCCTGTCCAGACGGGAGACACCCCGGAGAACAGCAAGTCCTACGAAAAAATGCTGAAAAAGCAGGAAAAGGACTCCATCCGGGCTGCCAAGAAGACGGCCCATGACGAGGAAAAAGCCAAAGCGGAAAAGAAAGAGGAGAAGACAGAGACCGGAAACAGCACTGAGGCCAAAGCCCCCGCTGCCAATGCTGCCGTTGCTCCCAAAGCTGCTCCCCGCGGCATGTATGCACGGGTTCTCACCACAGGGCAATACATTGGCGCATTTGTCATCATGCTCATTCCCGGCATCAATATCCTCGCCGCCATCATCTGGGCGCTGGGCGGTGCAAAAAACCCCAACAAGGTGAACTTCACCCGGGGCTTCATTGTATATTTTCTCATTGAAGTTGTGTTAATTGCCCTCATCGGCGGATCTATGTACATATACGCCAACCAGAATCAGACGAAGTATCTGAAGAAGATGGACAATTACACCAACGGCCTTCTGAGCTACTTCAATGTCCGCTCGTTCAAAGATCTGGACCGGGTCCGCAACGTGAGTGACTATCTCGTTCCCAAGGACTCCCACGGCAACCCGCAGGTCGTAAAGGTCCGTGCCACCCGTGTCGTGGAGAACCCGAAGGAAATCCAGTCCTATGAGGACTTCAAGCGTATGTATTCCGGCTACAAACCGGGCAGTATTACCCGTGCCAAGCTCGGAAAGAAGACCCAGAGTCAGGACGGCTACTACACCGGTGAAAAGTTCCGCGGAACCGCTCACAACATGGTACAGTTCATGCAGAAATATCATATCGACTCCACATCGCCCGGACTTGTCTACATTATCATTGACAACAACGGCACGGAGAACTGTGTCATTGCCTTTGACCCAACCGGCCAAATCCAGCAGGTTCCCACCGTCCAAATGAACAATAAGACCATCTACGTAGGAGGTGTCCACTAATGCCCTATTGTACAGTATGCGGTACAGAACTGGACGAAAATGGCATCTGCCCCCGCTGTGCGGCAGAAGCCGACGAGGCAGAGCGGAACCCCACCGTCAGCAAAGTCGTCGACACCTTCCAGAATGTCAACGACGTCACGGACAATATTGAGGAAGAGGATATTGAGGAGAACAAGATCTTCGCGGTCCTCGGCTACTTCGGAATCTTTGTGCTCATCCCCATCGTCTGCGCACCCGGTTCCAAGTTCTGCCGGTTCCACGCCTCCGAGAGCATAGACCTCATCCTCTTTGATATCATTTTCGCCACAATAGCCACCATCGTAACCATACTGTGTTTCCATGTGGGTAAAGCACTGGGTTACGTCATCCTTGCCCTGTTCATCATTATCGGTGTCTTCAGTCTGCTCTTCTGGTTCATTGGAATTGCCAATGCGGCCCGCGGCCAGGCAAAGGAGATCCCCATTATTGGGCGGCACAGACTATTGAAATAATAAAGTTTGCTAAAAGTAAGGACTGTATCAAAATGAGAGTTTTGATACAGTCCTGTTTTTTATTTGCTGGGGCGATTCAGTGGTGGGATTTCGCCAGGGGCGCTTGCCCCGGCGGGAAGGGACAAATTCGGACTGGAATGTGCCAGAGGGAACAGTTTGACTGAATGGCGGTGTGCCCCTTATGACTACATTTTTACTTATTGAAAATGTAGTCAAAAAAGGGTTGCTGCATTCTCCAAAAATCGCCAATGCAACAAAAGAATTTGGGCGATTCAGCCCTTTATCTTTGCTGCAATCCCCATTTTTTCCAAATGCAGCAATAGACACGATTGAAATTGAACACCATGTAGCGTTATTTCTTTGCTGCAATAAGAAAAATTGGAAATGCAGCGAAGAGAAAAGAATAATATTGCTGCATCGCCCAAAAACCCAAGATGCAGCAAAGGAAAAGGGCCAGGACAACGAAAGCTTTCGTCCTGGCCCCTAATCATATTCATACACAATTTTTCTATTTCCAAATGTGTCCTACCAACCCCAAAATCACTCATACTCAATTGAAAATAAAAGGTTTTTGTCTTATTCAAATGTGCGTGTTTGATAAAGATTGGAGCCATTTCCTCATACACATTTCGCATATATCTATTTGTGTCCTATGTCGACCCGTAAATCGCCCCAAAATCATTGACCACATTTGAAAATATTGCAATTGTGTCCTACAAAAATTTTCCATCTCATACACATTTCAAAATAGAGAAATTTAGTCCTACAAAATCCCCCCCAAACCGCGCGAGCTTATTCATGCAAATAACTCAAGAACCTCTCCACCGCAAGTGGGGTATCCTCTCCCCCTTTCCATGCCACACCAATATCCCGGTACGCCGGCTCCTCCAAGCCACGGATGGCGACATGGTAGTCAATCCTCTGCAGGATAAGGCTCGGCAGGATACTGAGGCCGAGCCCGCTCTCCACCATGGAAAGAACCGCGTAGTCATCCCATGTTGTGAACACCACATTCGGCTTCAGCCCCTCCCGTTCAAAGACATTGGATACCTCAGCCCGCGCCCCTTTCTCCAGCAGCATAAAAGGTTCATCACACAGAGCGGAAGCTGGAACGCGCTGCTTCTCGGCAAGCGAATGTCCCTCCGGCAAAATGGCCATGAGCTCATCCTGCAGGATTTTACGCGTGGAAAACTGTGGATCTGTGGGAAGCCGGAGAAATCCGAGATCGACCCGACCGGTGCGGATCCAGTCCTCTATTTCAGTGTAGTCGCCAAGCAGCAGCTCATACTCCATTCCCGGGTAGTCCCGGCGAAACGCCCGGAGAATATCCGGCAAATAGTGGGTCGCTATACTGCTGAACGTGCCAATTCGGATTTTTCCGGTGCGGAGGCCATGGAGATCGTCCACCTCCGTCATGAGACGCGCATATTCCTGACAGACCGCCCGAACCCGGGGAATGAGACGTTCCCCATCCGATGTGAGCCGCACACCCCGTTTATCCCGTTCCAGCAGGTTCACGCCCCATTCCCGTTCCAGGTCTCCAATCATCCGGCTGACGCCGGACTGGGAATAGGACAGCTTTTCCCCCGCCGCTGTGATGCTCCCGGTATCCACCGCGGCAAGCAGTGCCTCCAGTTTCTGCAGATTGATATCCATGCAATTTCCTCATTTTATCCATGCTAAATATTCGTTTTTCAAATCTTAATGAAAAGAATACCATAGTTGCAGGAACTTGGAAAGGGAGCTTGTCGCTATGGGGGATCGCATCAAATATCTGGCTGCACTGATACTATTCGGCACCAACGGGGTCATTGCAAGCCAGATTCACCTAGCCAGTGCCCAGATTGTTCTGCTCCGCACAGGAATTGGCAGTGCCCTCCTCCTGCTGATTTTTCTTCTGAAAGGCGGCCGCTTTCACATTCGAAGCCATGGCCGCTCTTATTTCTGGCTCACCATATCCGGCATAGCCATGGGCGGGAGCTGGATGCTCCTCTACGAAGCATATCACTACGTCGGTGTCAGCATTGCTTCCCTCTGCATGTACAGCTCATTGGCCCTCGTCATGCTGTCCTCCGTGTTCCTGTTCCACGAGGCAGTAACACCGCAGAAAATCATCTGTTTTCTCGTGTCCGCCGGGGGAACACTGCTAGTCAATCTCTCGGCATTTTCCGAAAAGCTCTCCCCGCATGGCATCTTCCTCGGGATGATGGCCTGCCTCTCCTATGCCGTCATGATCATCACGAGCAAATTCTCTTCCGCCGTCCCGGATCTAGAGCGCTCCTCCTGGCAGCTGATCGTCTCCTTTCTTCTCACAGTAATCTATACCGCCTGTCGCGGCGAACTCATATTCTCCATTCCCATGGGCGATTTACTCTGGGTTCTCCTCCTAGGTCTCCTCAATACAGGAGTCGGCTGTTATCTCTACTTTTCTTCCATAGGGAAACTGCCCGCACAGACGATCGCCATCTGTGACAACATTGAGCTCCTCTCTGCAGTACTCTCAGCGGTCATTTTCCTTGGAGAGCATCTAACAGCGCCTCAGTCTTTTGGTGCCGTTATGATATTGGCAGGGGCAGTGTGTTCGGGAATTCGTTTCAGAAAGAAAACATACTGAATCGCCCAGCAAAAAAGAAAAGGCTGTACCGCATTGGTGAAAACACCATATTGGTACAGCCTTCCTTTGTTACTGCAGTATCTATTATCCGCTTACTTCGTCATTTTGTCCACCAGTTCTTTGGCCACATCTTTGACCTCGACCGGTTTGAGGTTCTTGGAGAAAATCCCGAAGAATTTGAGCATGGGAACCATCTTGCTCATGCTGTCGCTTCTGCCGTTGCCGTAGACGAGGGTCGGCTCCACGTAGTCGAGACGAGCTGGGCTGGTCTTCAGGAGATCGAGGACTTTCTTCTTCATGGAGGTGAAGTCCTTCGGTCCGAGGACGCCGCCAATATAGCCCATGGACTTGGTGTTGTACTGCTCAGCAATGGCCATCATGGTCTTTGCCGGCTCCATGTTCATCTTTTCCGCATAGTCCTTATCCTTATTCAGGCCGCCTACGAAGTCGGCAACATAGTCGATAGTCTCCGGGAGAACTGCCATTACGGCATCCTTGTCGGTCGTGTCGACAGCAATGTTGACAATGCGGTCATCCTTCAACTCATTCTTGCCGGAGCGGGAGAGGACATAGAATTTCATATCCGGGTCCTTAGCAAGCCAGTACTCCGTGACTGCGCGCCCAATGTATCCGTTTCCGCCCAATAATACTGCGTTCATGAAAAATTCCTCCAAAAATAATGAAAGGTTACCAGTCATTTTCTCCGCTGCGGTCCGGCAGGGTCTTCATAATATCCTCTGCCTTCTGCAGCGCTTCAATGAGCTGTTGGAAGGGCTCTTCTGCGTCAAAATAGTAATAGTTCCGGGTTCCCTCTTTGCGCACCTTCATGATGCCGGCATCCTTGAGGATCTGGAGATGGTGGGACACCGCCGGGCGGGAGAGATTCGTAAGATTCGTGATCTCACCGACCCGCATGCCGTTGCAGTTCGGAGCCCGCAGGATGCAGAGTATGAGATGCAGTCGCACCTCATTTCCCAGCGCTGTGAGGGTTTTCTGGCTGGCAGTCAGTTCGTCGGCCAGGTTGTCTATTTCTTTTCTTGACGCCATTTGAATCACTCATCCGTTTAAGTATTTGAACGCATTATAGCACGGAAATTTTTCTGTGGAGCATCCGTAAAGAATGTAAAGATAGATGAACCATTGTGGAGAAGTTCAGACGTTGATCTGAGAAAGGACCTCCCCTACTTTGTCATGGATGACGAGATCCGCCTTATTGTCCGCCGGAGTCGGGTCACGGTTGATGAGCACAAAATGGCTGCCGTGGAAATACTCAATAAAGCCCGCCGCCGGGTAGACCACCAGTGAGGTGCCGGCAACAATGAGGGTATCGGCGTTGGCGATGGAGTTGACTGCCCCCATAATGGTGTCGTTATCCAGACCCTCCTCATAGAGTACGACGTCTGGTTTGATAGTGCCGCCACACTCGTCACAGTAGGGAATGCCGGAAGCGGACTTGACATAGTCCGCGGAGAAAAACTTATGACAGCGCATGCAATAGTTGCGCAGCGTACTGCCATGGAGTTCATAGACCGTCTTACTTCCTGCCTTCTGATGGAGCCCATCAATATTCTGGGTGACCACGGCGCTGAGTTTTCCCGCCTTTTCCAGTTCTGCCAATTTCTTGTGGGCAGCATTGGGCTCCGCATCTTCAATGAGCATGCGATCTTTATAAAAGCGGTAGAACTCCTCCGGATTCCGGTCGAAAAATGTCCGGCTTATGATCTGTTCCGGAGGATACTTGTACTTCATGTTGTAGAGACCGTCTTTGGAGCGGAAGTCTGGGATTCCACTCTCCGTGGAGACGCCGGCACCGCCGAAAAACACGATATTGGAGCTCTCGTCGACAATTTCCTGCAGCTTCTGGATTTCTTCTTTCATGAACGTTTCCCCCTTTTACCGGATAGCATTTGGAGCATGGTGAGCTGTTTGGCAAAGATGTCCCGCTGTGCCGCCGGAATGACCTCCTTGTCATGGGAGCGGAGCATGAGCTCCGACAGGAACAGGGAGACACCGGAAAACGAGACAGATGGATCCACCGTACAGTCCACAATCCAAGTGTCGTCACCATATAAAATGACGGGGCGGAGATACGGCCCGATGCCCCTCGCCTTCCGCGACAGGAGTTGTTCCTGCTGCAGGCAGCGCTGCACCGGGTCCGTGATATAGGTCTCCGACCCGTCATTCTGTTTCAATTTCCATTGCCCGGTTGCCGAACTGCCGTAGAGCATTCCGGACAGATCCAACAGGTCAATGAGGTAGACACCGGAGCGGTGGAGCACGACCAGATTGGCCCGCTCCCCGTCCTCCCCGCGCCGGGAGTCCAGCTGGATGTCGGTGAACACCCGCGCGTCCGGCACCGTCTGTGCGATTCCGCTCTTGACCTCTTCCGCTAATGTCACAGAAAACCGCCCTCTCTTTATGAGAACATGTTTAGAATTGTCGTGATGTCACTGGTCTTCGGAGCAATGATCTGGAGGACCAGGATATAGCCGTCCACCTCCGTGGCGAGGATCTCAGAATAGGCGTTTTTCCCGCCGTTCTTGCCACGGAACAGGAAGCCCTCAAAATTTCTGCCTCCGATCTGCAGGTGGATATTGTCCTTCGAAGTGGTTATGCTGCTCTTCAGTGCAGCGAGCAGTTCACCGGAGCTGCCGTACTGGCCGCCGTTCTTGGAGAAGTACTCCATTTTCACGGACATGGTGCCATCCGGATTGGAAGCATCCAGATCCATGACCGCCGTGCTGGAGCTCTGCCCGGTCTGTGTGCCGCCTGTCACCTTCCAGTTGGAGGGAGCGGTGAATGTGATTCCAGAGAATGCACTGCGGTAAGTGGTGCCACTCACTGTGCCGTACTGAAAACTGCCGCCGGGACCTGCTGCGGTCTCCGTGCCAGCTGTGCCAGCACCATTGACCTGATAGGCACCGGCCGTGCCGCCAGCTGCGCCATAAGAGCCGCTATAGGGTGACTGCTGTTCCGAATAGGAGAGTTCCGGTAAACTGTCCACCCCTTGCTTTGCCCCTCTCATGTAGCGGGCAAGTGCTACCCCGCCGATAGCGAGAATGAGAACCAGAAGCACCGCAAGGACAATGATCATAGTGGGGAACGCCCACTTATCCGAGTGTGCCTTCGGTTTTTTCTGCGGTTTTCCATCCAGCTGCTGTTTCAGACTTTTCCTGCTCATGGATTTCTCCTCGATATATCAAAATTCCCAAATATTCTAACATACGAACTTTTCATTTACAATTAAGGGAAACGAAAGAGGGCGCGCCGGAGACCGTTTCCAGTCCGGGCGCGCCCTGTAGTATGGAAGTGAAAAACTTCCCAATATTTATGCCATCAGTTTTTCCAGTGCGGCAAGTTTCACACTGAGGACAAGAATATCTGTTGCCTGCTGCAGATCCTCTTCTGTGGGGAATGTCGGGGCGATTCGGATATTGGTGTCGTCCGGATCATCCTTGTGTGGGAACGTGGCGCCCACCGGAGTCAGCGTAACACCGGCCTCTGCACAGAGCTCATAAACACGGCTGGCTGTGCCTTTCATGCAGTCCAGGCTGATGAAGTATCCGCCGTCCGGATTTGTCCAGCTCGCAATGCCAGTGCCTGCAAGCTTCTTCTCAAATGTCTCCGTGACAATGTTGAAACGGGGCGTTGTGAAGCTTGCATGCTCCTCCATGTGGGCCATAAGGCCATCCTTATCCTTAAAATAGAGGACATGGCGCATCTGATTGAGTTTGTCAGCGCCGATGGACTGCTTGCTGAGGCGCTTGATGATCCAGGAGTAGTTGGGCTCGTTGGCGGCTAAAAAGGCAATGCCGGCGCCGGGGATAGAGATTTTCGAAGTGGAGCCAAACATGACGACGCGCTCGGGATGGCCTGCCTTCTCGCACTCCGTGAGCATGTCGAGAACGCGCTCCTTCCGGCCAGTGAGGTCATGAACCGCATAGGCATTGTCCCAGATAATGCGGAAGTCCGGTGCAGTCTCCATGGAGGCAAGACGCTTCACGGTCTCGTCGGAATAGGTGTTGCCAGTGGGGTTAGAATACTGGGGCACACAGAACATACCCTTTACGGAGGGGTCTTTTACGAGTTCCTCCACAACATCCATGTCCGGGCCCTCCGGCGTCATGGGGACATTGATCATTTCAAGTCCAAGGTATTCGGTGATGCCAAAGTGACGGTCATAGCCCGGTGTAACTGCCAGGAACTTGCAGTCTCCCTGAAGGACCCACGGCTCTGTCTCCTCCGATGCGCCCTTGGCATAGCACTGCATGAGATAATCAAACATCATGGTGAGGCTGGAGTTGTTTCCGACAATGATCTTATCGGCGGGAACGCCATAAACGTCTGCGAGGAGACGGCGGCACTCAGAAAGACCGGTGAGACATCCGTAGTTGAGGAGGTCGAAGCCCTCCTCCGAGGTGAAATCGGAATGGCTGGTCAGCACGTCGAGGATGCCGGCTCCGGTGAGAATCTGCTCCGGGGTGGGCTTGCCGCGGGCCATGTTGAGGTCCAGGCCCTTTGCCTTGAATTCATTGTACTCGGCCTCTACGGCGCTGCGCTCGGCTTTGAGCTGCTCGGGATTCATTTCTGTAAAGTTCATAGATGTGGGCGCCTTTCTTAAACACATTTTGGAAAATTGGCGATTTGCTAATTTCAAATAACATGACTATTATAGCCATGTGCCCGTTAATTTCAACTGCATTATGAAAAATCAGTTTTTTATTTTTGCAAATCCTGAATCGCCCGGGGGAATCCTAGGCACATGTCTCAAAAAAGGCAACATGGACTGCGCAACTGCTGTGGCATTTATCTATTGTTATTCACTTTATTTTGGTATAAAATACTAAGAGTTATTTTCTATCTTTCTCAAGGAAAGATAAGGATCAATAGGAGGACCAATTAATGGAAGATCCAAAATCGACCGGCAGCAAGTCTGCCTCAAGCCGTGCGGAGCTCGCCCGCGAGAAACGCATGAAGAGCATTGAGGAAGAGGCGAAGAAGCAGGCGGAAAAAGAGGCCAAGAAGGCCAATGAAAAAAAGGGAAAACGGTGGATAAAAATCGGTACCACCATCCTGGTCATCGCCCTCGCCCTGCTCATCTTCTTCTTCTCGTTCTTCGGGGTTTTTGACAGACAGGGACATGCCATTAAATATAAGGATGGAAGCCATGCCAAAGTGACCGGTGCGGAGTATGAATACTATTACCGCATGTACTACAACTACTATGCAAACCTGTCCGAGCAGTATGAGCAGCAGTACTCCAACTACTTCGGACCCGGCTCCGGCAAGAGCATGACCGGTTTCGACTATGAGAAGAAACCGTCCGAGCAGAAGTTCAAGTCCCCGCAGGGACAGAACGAGACCGTACCGAAAAAATACGGCGCCAACCCGACTTGGGCCGACTACTTCGAGTACAAGGCCATCGAGGACAGCGAGTCCTCCGCCAAGGTCTATAAAATTGCGGAGAAGAAGGGCTACAAGCTCACGAAGTCCGAGCAGAAGCAGCTCGACGACTTCATTGCAGAGCTCAAAGACTCCGCTAAGCAGAACGAGTACTCTCTGGACGCCTTCCTCCGTTCCAACTACGGAAGAGGTATGACCGAGAAGCTGCTCCGCAAAATCTACACGAAGCAGACCATCACACAGCGTTATCTGAACGACCAGAAGGCAAAGTTCGAGTCCAAGGTAACTCCGTCGGAAATGAAGAAGGAGTTCAAGAACAACAGCAAGGACTACACCACCATCTCGGTCCGCTACTATCAGATCTCGGACACCATCGCCGCCTCCAAGGCAGAGAAAATGTCCAAATCGCAGAAGAATAAGATCAACGCCAAGAACAAAAAGAAGGCTGCCGCATTCGTCGCTAAGGCAACGGACGCCAACTTCTCCGAGCTCGCATCCCAGTATGCAACCGGCACCGAGAAGAGCAGCGTAAAGAGTGACGCATCCTACACCACTCTGGGTGACACCACCTACTCGAGCCTGAGTTCCTATATTACTCCGAAGGCTGCCGATTGGGCCTTTGCCAAGAGCACCAAGGTCGGTGACAAGAAAGTCTTCGCCAAGACCGACTCCAACGGACTGACCAGCTACGCCGTTGTCCTCCTGTCCCAGGGACAGACCACCGACAACTCTTATCCGGTCGCCGTCCGTCAGATTCTGGTCAAGTCCGGTACTGACAGCAGCACTGGTGAGACAGTCCGCTCCGACAAGGCCGCTAAGGCACTCGCTGACAAAATCCTCCAGAAGTACCAGTCCGGCAAGCACACAGAGGCAGCGTTCTCTGCCCTCGCCAAGAAGTACACCGAGGATGACGGTTCCAAGGAGAACGGCGGTCTCTACGAGGACGTCACTCCGGACTCCCAGTATGTGACCAGTTTTAAGAACTGGGCACTCGGCGGCCACGCAGTCGGTGACGTCGCCATCATCAAGACCGAGTATGGTTACCATATCATGTATTATGTTGGCAAATCCCAGTATCCGAAGTACATGGAAGATGTGAAAGATGCCGTTGCTAACAAGAAATACGACGCCTGGTATAATAAAATAGTCAACAAGGACAAGGCCAAGGTGTCCAAGAGCTGGCTCAAGAAGGTCCGCCGCCGTGTCGACAAATCCGCCGAGACGCTCATTGCGAACCTGAATTCCCAGCAGCAGCAATCCGTACAATCCTATGGAGCATATTAAGCACAGAAACCCGCTTCAATAGAATTGAAATAAAAGAAGAAAAAAGAAAAGGTCATGCTTAATAATTTTAGGGGGTTATGAAAATGACTTTTGCTGAAAAATTTGAGACCATCAAGAAGGATCTTACCGGCCGTAAATCGGAAGATCTCGCTGACGGCATTGCCGTTCAGGTCACTCTCTCCGACGAGGATGTCGGCGGTACCTTCTATATTGCTAAGAAAGACGGCACTTTCGCCGTAGAGCCCTACGACTATGTAGACAACACTGCCATTGTTGACACTGCTGCTGCCGTTCTCGACAGCGTACTTGCCGGCAAGACCTCTGCTGCCGACGCCATTGCGGACGGCTCTCTCGCCGTACAGGGCAATGCCGACGACGTAGTCGCTGTTCTCTCCCTTGCTAAGCCTGCCACGAAAAAGGCTCCGGCTAAGAAGACCGCTGCCAAGAAGGCTCCGGCTAAGAAAGCAGCTGCTAAGAAAGCTCCGGCCAAGAAGGCTCCGGCTAAGAAGGCAGCAGCCAAGAAAGCTCCGGCCAAAAAGGCTCCGGCTAAGAAGGCCCCGGCCAAGAAAGCTCCGGCTAAGAAAACAGCTCCGAAGAAGACAACTTCCAAGTAAGACAAACTGCAGAAAAAGCCCAACGGGAGACGATTTTTTCGTCTCCCGTTTTTCTTGACTTTTTACACCCATACTTTATAATACTATCAATCACGAAATCTATATACGGAAAAGGAGACTAGCATATGGCATACTATTTCAAGGAACCGTCCCGCACCTTTGGTGAGTACCTCCTCGTACCCGGCTTTACCTCGGCCGACGACATTCCGGCCAACGTGGACTTAAAGACCCCCCTTGTCAAATTCAAAAAGGGAGAAGAGCCCGACATCAGCCTGAATATCCCGATGGTTTCCGCTGTCATGCAGTCTGTCTCCAACGACACCCTCGCCATTGCCCTCGCCAAAGAGGGCGGCATCTCCTTCATCTATGGCTCCCAGTCCATTGAGGACGAGGCTGCCATGGTGGCCCGTGTCAAGAACTATAAGAAGGGTTTCATCACTTCCACCAGCAACCTCACTCCGAATGCCACCCTTGCCGACGTCCTTGACCTCAAGGATAAGACCGGTCACTCCACTGTAGCCATTACGGATGACGGCACAGCCAACGGAAAGCTCCTCGGCATCGTCGGCAGCAAGGACTACCGCGTCAGCCGCATGGACCCGCAGACCAAGGTTGCGGACTTCATGACGCCCCGTGAGAAGATCATCACTGCTCCCGACACCACGACCCTGAAAGAGGCCAACGACATCATCTGGGACCACAAGCTCAACGCTCTCCCGCTGGTGGACAAAGACGACCATCTGACCTATCTCGTATTCCGCAAGGACTACGACTCCCATAAAGAGAACAAATATGAGCTGCTCGACAACAACAAGTCCTACCTTGTAGGCGCCGGCATCAACTCCAGAGACTACAAGGAGAGAATTCCGGCACTGCTCGAGGCAGGTGCTGACGTCTTCTGCATCGACTCCTCCGAGGGCTTCACCGAGTGGCAGAAACGCACCCTCTCCTGGGTCCGTGAGACCTACGGTGACTCCGTAAAGATCGGCGCCGGTAACGTCGTCGACGGTGAGGGCTTCCGCTTCCTCGCAGACTGCGGTGCTGACTTCGTAAAGGTCGGCATCGGCGGCGGTTCCATCTGCATCACCCGTGAGACCAAGGGCATTGGCCGCGGCCAGGCCACCGCTCTCATCGACGTCTGCAAAGAGAGAGACAAGTACTATGAGGAGACTGGCATCTACGTTCCGGTCTGCTCCGACGGCGGTATCGTACAGGACTACCACATCACCCTTGCCCTTGCCATGGGTGCCGACTTCCTCATGCTGGGCCGTTACTTCGCCCGGTTTGACGAGTCCCCGACAGAGCGCATCCGTATCAATGGCCGCTACGTCAAGGAGTACTGGGGCGAAGGTTCCAACCGTGCCCGCAACTGGCAGCGCTATGATCTTGGCGGAGACAAGAAGCTCTCCTTCGAAGAAGGCGTTGACTCTTATGTCCCCTACGCCGGTGCGCTGAAAGACGGTGTCTACAGTTCCCTCGCCAAGGTCCGCTCTACTATGTGCAACTGCGGTGCCCTGAGCATTAAGGAGCTTCAGGCAAAGGCCAAGCTCACGGTCGTCTCCTCTACCTCCATTGTAGAGGGCGGCTCACATGATGTCCTGCTCAAGAATAACGTGGACTAAATATTTTACAGATAAAGAGCGGTATCACTGCCATGGTGATACCGCTCATTTTTATGCCATTGTGAGATGTTAGACCATTCGCCTTAAAAATTCCATTTTGGTCTGACGATTTGGCCCTTTTTCTGGGGCGATTCAGCTCTCCATCAGACCATTCCACCCATTTCTTCCTATTTGGTCTAACTTTTCAACCCAATTCAGTTTAATATTTTAGACTGAATCGAAATTCACGGCTCCTTTGGTCTAACTTCTCGTCAAAAGTAAACCGAAACCGGTCGGAATTGTTAGACTAAATTGCAGAAAATTAGGGAAAAGGTCTAAGCTGGCTCGGAGCGAAACTAAAACTAGGACCACAGCGGTCAAAAGCTGGGTCGCGGTCCTAGTTTCGGAGGCCGGGAGAACAGTTGCGACGAGAAAACTAGGACCACATGGCTCGAATTCCCTGATGTGGTCCTAGTTTTGACGCTCGAATGGGCAGCCGCAGCGAGAAAACTAGGACCACATGACTCCGTTTCCCTGATGTGGTCCTAGTTTTGTCTCCCAGATGGGCAGCTGCATCGAGAAAACTAGGACCACAAGGGCTCGAAAACCAGGTCGCGGTCCTAGTTTCAGCGCCCCAGAGAACAGCTGCGACGGAAAACTAGGACCGCAAGGGCTCGAAAACCGGATTGCGGTCCTAGTTGCACCGCCCGGGAGAGCAGCTCTGCCCGGAAAACTAGGACCACAAGGGCTCGAAAACCAGGTCGCGGTCCTAGTTTCAGCGCCCCAGAGAACAGCTGCGACGGAAAACTAGGACCACAAGGGCTCGAAAACCAGGTCGCGGTCCTAGTTTCAGCGCCCCAGAGAACAGCTGCTACGGAAAAACTAGGACCGCAAGGGCTCGAAAACCGGATCGCGGTCCTAGTTTCAGCGCCCCAGAGAGCAGCTGCGACGGAAAAACTAGGACCGCAAGGGCTCGAAACCCAGATCGCGGTCCTAGTTTCAGCGCTCAGGAGAGCAGCTGTAACGGAAAAACTAGGACCGCAAGGGCTAAAAACCGGATTGCGGTCCTAGTTGCGCCTCGCCAACTAAAACAAAAAAGGACTGTACCAAAAATGGCCTTCTACGCCATTTGGATACAGTCCCTAATTATTATTAATATTAGCTCAATCGCCCAAGGCCTCGGTAATGTCCTCTACGGCGCTCCATATCTCCTTTTTCCCGGCATCCACCGTGATGTCGGCGTAGCGTTCATAGAGCGGTATGCGTTCGTTGTAGAGGTCCTGAAAGGTCATTCCCTCCGGGATGGAGATTCCCCGGCTCTCAAAGTTCGGAATCCGCTCGAGGAGGTCCTCAAAGGATACCCGCAGATAGACCACCGTGCCGATCTCTTTGAAATGGCGCATGGCATTTTCACCGTACACAGCGCTGCCTCCGGTGGCAATGACTGTGTTCTCCACGTCTATTCCGGCGTTGACCTGGTCCTCCATCTCATCGAAAGCTGCGGAACCATACTTGTCAATATAATCCTGCAGGCGGGAGCCAATTTTCTCCTGAATAACAAGGTCGGAATCCAGGAACTGGCAGGACAGGTTCTTCGCCAGCAGGACTCCGATCGTACTCTTTCCCGAGCCGGGCATTCCAATAAGTACCACGTTACGATGACTCATGTGACACTCTCCTTCCAATACTTTCCCGGTTGCGGAAGAAGTTTCCGCAGAAGTCGTTGTCGTAGGCATTACTCCAGACACGGCGCCCCTCAGCGCAGTCGATGAACTCCGAGATGAGAGATACGGCGACGGGCACCGCCTCCTCCATGCGTTTCATGAGATATTCTGTGGTCTCCCGGCAGGAGTCAGCGGGTTTCAAGTTGAGAATGACCCCGTGCATCCAGTCATAGAGGTTGAACATTTTCATGAGGCGGAAAAGAATGCGCCGTTTCATGCCCGGGCCCTGGACCGCAAAGCGGCGGTCTCTCCGACAGCTGTGCAGGCAGATATGGGCCTGGGCGGTGGAGAGCGGAAAATAACGCGAGATAATGTCCGCATTGTGCCAGGTCGTCTCCATGCGGTCTCCCGGATAAAACTTTAGAGGATTTAGACCGTCCTTTACCATGAGAGCGCGGTCCAGCTCCCCCTCAATTTCGTTGTGAGATGCCACGCCCTCGGCATCTTTCTCGTAGACGTAGCCGTGGCAGTAGGAGTCGAGGACAAAATGGGTCAGAAAGCCGAAAAGGAACGCAAGTTCCTCGCCACGGAAGCCATTCGTCTTTGCCCTCTCCGCTGCGGAGAGAAAGAATTCTCTTCCAGGACGGCGATGCATGTCATACCCTATGCGATTCACCCGGTTCTTATAGATGGCGGGAAGGTAGAAAAAGAAGACGTCCGGTCCGTCCGCACCGAGCTCATAGAGTGGCCGGAAAGAGCGGACGATCCGCTTCTCACGCTCCGGAAGGCGGGCAAGTACCTCCCGGCAGAATTTATTGTGCGCATAGGTGGTCGGCATGATTTCCCAGGCTCCTTTTTCAGAATCAAGGATAATTATAGGAGTAATATGTTAGGAATTCCAGTCATACAGACAAAGACTTCCGTAAATAAGAAGTTCAGGATCTGTAAAATGTGGTGTTTTCAGACTGGGTTCCACAATGGGGGCTCCTCCCCCGGTGACGACGACGGTGGGCGATTCACCCAGTTCCTCCGCAAAGCGATCCAGCATACCGTCGATCATGGATGCCGTTCCGAGTACAACACCGGACTGAAGGCAGGCAGCGGTGTTTTTTCCAATGGAGCTCTCCGGTGCAGTGAGCTCCGCCGGAAAGAGCTGCGAGGCCTTGCTCCCAAGGGAGTCCATGGAGGTATGCGGACCGGGCGCAATGGCCCCTCCGAGGAACTGTCGCTCTCTGTTCAGAACATTAAATGTGACACAAGTTCCCACGTCCACGGACACCAGTGGAAGCGGGTACCTCTTCAGGGCTCCACAGGCGTCCGCAATGCGGTCTGCCCCAACCCGGTCTGGTTCCTTCACCTGCCAGGAAAATCCGCTCTCGCAGCGGCTGGAGACCATCACGGGCTGTTTCCCGGTCTGTTCCCGGAGATATTGCTCAATAATAGCCTTCTTGTCCGGAACCACACTGCAGATTACGGATCCCTCCAGAGAGTCCGGCCGTACTCCGGTCTCAGAGAAAAAGGGAAAGCTCTGGGACTCGGTGGGATATTTTCTCGACTGGAGAATTTGGAGGTCTCTCCCCTCCCGCTCCGCAAGACAGAAATGAACGGTAGTATTTCCGACGTCCACTGCAAGAATCATACTCTGTGCTCCATAATGCTGTCCAGTAATTTTCCGGCCACCTGTAGCTTTGGCATTTTGGGCAAGGGCTCCGTGCCATCCTCTGTAATGATTGTCACCACATTGGTGGGGACGCCAAACCCGGCACCGGGTTCCCGGAGGCTATTGGCACAGATCATGTCGAGATGTTTCTTTGAAAGCTTGCCCCTGGAGTTCTCCAAAAGATTCTCTGTCTCCATGGAAAAACCGCAGACAAAGAGTCCATCATGGCGGTGCTCCGCGACCCAGCCCAGAATGTCGGGGTTGCGAACGAGATTCAAGGTAAGGTCCGAGTCCGACTTCTTGATTTTGCTGTCCGACTCCTCCTCCGGGCGGTAGTCAGAGACGGCTGCGGCCATAATCAGGATGTCCGTGTCAGGCAGTGTCTCCTGTACCGCATGTAACATTTCCTCGGCCGTGGTCACAGGAAGTATTTCTGCTCCCGAGACAGGGTCAAGTGCCACAGGCCCGGAAATAAGGCGCACCTCTGCCCCCCTTGCAACAGCCTCCTGTGCAATGCTGTAGCCCATTCGTCCAGAGCTGTGGTTTGTAAGGAAACGCACCGGGTCAAGGGATTCTTGCGTCGGGCCCGCTGTCACAGTGACACGAAGACCCTTCATAGAGTCCCTATCTTTTAACAGTTCCCGCTCCACTGCTGCAGCAAGCTCCTCCGGCTCCGGAAGTTTCCCGGACCCGGTGTCTCCACAGGCCAGATGGCCGGATACCGGTTCTAAGATTCGTACGCCCCGCTCCCGCAGAGTCCGGATATTCTGACGGGTGGCAGGGTGGTTTAGCATAGCGGTATTCATTGCCGGTGCCACAAGAATAGGGCTGCGGGCAGCCAGCAGGGTCGTAGTCAGCATATCGTCGGCAATGCCGTTAGCCATTTTCGCAATGACATTGGCAGTGGCGGGGGCAACAAGGATGAGGTCCGCCGCTTTAGCCAGAGACACATGGGTCACCTCGTAGGGGGTGCTCCGGTCAAAGGTGTCCGTAACACAGGCATTGTGGGTCAGTGTCTCAAAGGTCAGCGGCGTAATAAACTTCACAGCGTTCTCTGTCATGATGACATGGACGTCGGCACCGGCCTTGGTCAGCGCACTGGCCACGTTAGCCATCTTATATGCGGCAATGCCCCCGGTGACACCGAGGACCACGCATTTTCCCGAAAGATCTCTCATGGAAACCCTCTCTCAGTCCGCCTGAAAAAGCTGACCGTGTTTTTCATACCGCGTGATGCGGGAAATCTGGTTCTTCTCGTCCACGAAGACCACCTTGGGGGAGAACGTCTTCGCCTCCTCCGGCGTCATCTGAGCGTAGGCCATGATGATGACCTTGTCCCCGCGGGATGCACAGCGTGCAGCCGCACCGTTCAGGCAGATCATACCGGAGCCCGGCTCCCCGGCAATGGTATAGGTCTCAAAGCGTGCTCCGCTGTCCACGTCGGCAATCTGGACCTTCTCATACTCCAGGATGCCCGCCGCCTCCATGAGTTCCGGATCAATGGTAATAGAACCCACATAGTCGAGCTCAGACTGTACCACAGTTGCGCGATGGATTTTTCCCTTCAGCATGGTGACGGTCATTGAACAAGGTCCCCCTCCACAATGAAGTTATCAATAAGACGGGTCTTGCCTATATAGACAGCAATAGCCACCAGGTTGTGTCCGGTGATGGTGTCCACCGGCATCATGGTGCTGCCGTCCACGCACTCCACATAGTCGATGCGGGCAAGAGGCTCGCTCTCAATTTCCCTGGTCATGGCAGCCTTGATAGCAGCCGCGTCGGTCTCCCCGTTTTTTACCATGTCTTTCCCGAGGAAGATGGCGCGGGAGAGACAGAGTGCCGCGCTGCGTTCCGCCTCGGAGAGATAGGTATTGCGGGAGGACTTGGCAAGGCCGTCGTCCTCTCGGATGATGGGACAGCCGACGATCTCAATGTCATAGCACATATCCCGGACCATTTTGCGGATGATGGCCAGCTGCTGGGCATCCTTCTGTCCAAAGAAGGCCTTGTCCGGATTCACAATGTTAAAAAGCTTGGACACGACAGTACAGACACCGCGGAAATGGATTGGGCGGGTCTTGCCGCAGAGCTGTTTTGGCATTTCAGAAAGAATTTCCACGAAGGTGGCGGCGTCTGGATCATACATTTCCGCGGGTTCCGGATGGAACACCAGAGAGGCGCCGTGCTCTTCCAGAAGGGCACAGTCCCGCTCAAAGTCTCTGGGATAGGACTCCAGATCCTCGTTGGGACCAAACTGGGTCGGATTTACGAAATCAGACACAACGACGCGGTCACACATGGAGACCGCCTTGTCCACAAGGCTTGCATGTCCCTCATGCAGGTAACCCATGGTGGGAACGAGCCCAACCGTAAGTCCTTCTTTTTTCCACTGGCGGACGGCCTCCCGGACCTCTGCCTTTGTATATGCACGGATCATTACTGTCTCCCCTCTCCTGTCTCTCGTTCCAGCTTCTCATAGAATTCCGGCGAGCAGTCACTCTTCACGAAGGCGTGTTCCTCTGTGGGGAATATACCGCCTTTCACGGCCTCATCATATTCAGAAAAAGCCCTCTTCATCTGCTCACCCACATCTGCAAATTGACGGACAAATTTAGGCGTATGGCCGTCTGTCATGCCGAGCATGTCCTGATAGACCAGCACCTGTCCGTCGCAGTCCGGGCCGGCGCCGATGCCGATGGTGACAATGTCCAGCTCCTTCGTAATGAGCGCCGCCAGCTTCGGCGGCACGCACTCCAGCACCACGGCAAAGGCGCCGGCCTCCTGTACGGCGAGGGCGTCCCGCAGCACGCGGCGGGCATTGTCCTCGCCCTTGCCCTGCACCTTGAAGCCGCCCATGGCGTGGACGGACTGGGGCGTCATGCCGATATGGGCACAGACCGGGATGCCCGCCTGCGTAATGGCGCGGATCTGCGGGCTGACGTTTCGGCCGCCCTCCAGCTTCACGGCATCTGCCATAGTCTCCTTCATGAGGCGGCCGGCAGACCGCAGCGCCTGCTCCGGCGACACCTGGTAGCTCATGAACGGCATGTCCATGACCACGAAGGTGTCGCGGCACGCCCTCGCCACACTTCTGCCATATACGATCATTTCGTCCAGCGAGACAGGGATTGTGTTCTCATAGCCCTGCATGGTCATGCCAAGGCTGTCCCCGACCAGGATCATATCCACACCGGTGCTGTCCACAAGGCGGGCAGTGGTGTAGTCATAGGCGGTCAGCATACTGACTTTCCCGTGGTCCTCTTTGCGCTGAAGCAGGGTCTTCACCGTACACTTCATCTGAAAATCTCCTTTCCGATGCGGTCGTTCGGCAGGCCCCGGCATGGGGCCGGAGAGCAGAAAAACACCCGCTTCCCCTGCGTCCGGACAGTCGTCCGGACAGAGTGGGAGCGGGTGGCAATTACGAGTTAAATTGTTGGAGCTTTGCAGTACGGAACTTGATGCCTGTTTTGCAGGTCACCGGAGCCGCTGCGCGGATCTCCTCTGCTTTTTGTCGTCTGTCGGTACAGTTTCCGTAGAATACCATCCGCATTGAAACGACGAAATTGTAGCAGGAAAATCCCCTTTCGTCAACCGTCCGGGAGGAACCGGAACAGGTTCAACATATTCTCATAGTAACGGTAGAGTTCCGTGGTCTTTTCTCCGAAGCCCATCCAGGACATATGGTCCTTGTCCTCCACCGGCATGTTGTACCAGATACCGGGACGGATCTGTACCGTGGGGTTCCAGTCAATGAACGGCTCATTCAGCGGAGCGGAGAGTCCAACGGTATTGACAAAGCCGTCGTTGGGCAGCCATTCCTCGCTAAACCCGTATTTTTTCAGGTCGTCATTGCGGTATTTGCCGCTCAGGAATCCGGCCAGGTCACAGAATGCGGACATGTCGTTGTCCGGAACCTGATTTCCTCTCCGATCCTCATGGGTCCGGCAGGCTCTGCGGGCAAAGTAGTACATATTTGCGGAGGGCTGGATGTGTTCGTTGATTTCCGCCATACCCTCGAGACTCATCTCATAGCCGATGTTGTCAAACTCGTTGTCAAGGAAATTGTGGACCTGCTTATAGCTGTCCCGTGAGGAGCGGAGATGGAATTTCTCGTTTTTGTCCGGATCATCCATGAGCTTCCACTGTTCCATGTGGTAGTCCTTGAACTTCATATACTTCGAGTCACCGACACGGACAATATGGTCCAGGAGAATCTTTGTGACCCGTTTCATGCCTTTTTGGCCATGGAGGTCATCATAGGTTGTGCCGTTGTTGACACCGGAAAGAGTGGTGACAGTGTGGATCATATTAGCATTGCCGCCCTTGAACAGGCCGGAGAGCTCCTCTTCCGGAGTTCCGTTCCTCTCCGCCTCACTGCCATTTGCAATGAGCTCTGCAAACATGCGGACCGTCGGACCGCCGAAGGAATGGCCGACAAGATTGATCTTCGCATGGTTTCCTGGAGTGCCCCAATCTTTGAGAATGCCAGGATAGGTGCGGCCGTAGCGCTCATGGCCATATTTCTCGCTGTGGACCTTTCCGTAGTCCACGCGGCCGCCCATAAGACGTGCATACAGCTCGCAGGCCCGGTCCCAAACGCCGTTGAACGGGCCGACGGACGGGTTGTAGCACTCGAAGCCCTCTTCGCGGAGATGGGCAAGAAGATCACGATTTCGAGTGGCGCCCCAGTAGTGGATGACCTTGTCGATGTCATCTTCACTGCCCCAGCCAAGGAAACCGTGAACAAAGATGGTCGGATAGTTGTTATACACTTTGCTCTGCTCTACTTTCATACAGAGACCTCCTTAGACCTGTCATTCTCCTATAGATGTAGTATATCTAACATCCATATATTTTTCAAACTTATCTACAAAAACTATACAAGTCAATATTGGAATTTTGTATAAAGATTTACGTTTGTACCAAGGCTGAATCGCCCCATTTCCCCAAAAGAAAAAGAACTGCACCGCTGCAGCAAACCGCTGCATTGGTACAGCCCTTAAGAAGTTCTTATTTCACCGGATTGATTCTCGAATACATGAAGAATTTCATATTGAACGGTGTGCAGTAGATACCCTTCACGTTGGTCTTGCAGAGATAGACATCGTTGTAGAAATAGATGGGAACCGCGGCATAGGTCGACATGACCATGGCCTCTGCCTCATGTAGAATCTTAACGCGCTCCGCCATGTCGTTGGTGGATTTTGCCTGGGCGATCAGCTTGTCGTAATCTCCCCAGTTTCTGGGTTCCGCCGGATTGATGGGGTCGCGCCCAATAAGGCAGTCGTTGTTCAGGGAATCCGAGGTGAAGAGGTCGAGCATGGTGATGGGATCATCGAAGTCGGCGACCCATCCGTCACGGGAGACCGCAAGCTTACCGGCTCGGCGATCGGCGAGGAACGTGTTCCACTCCTCGGTGCGGATGCGGCAGCGGACACCGATCTGTCCCCAGTCACTCTGCAGGGCCTCTGCTATGGCCTGATGCCCGGTGTCTGAGTTGATGGCATAGTCAAAGGAGATCGGCGTGGACGGCGAGAGCTTGCCATCCGCGGTGAACCGGTAGCCGACACCCTTCAGAATGGATATGGCCTCTTTCTTTGCCGCCGCGGCATTATATTTGGCCGGGAAGAAGCCGACGGATTCTTTATCCGGATAATCATATTCGTCGTTGGACTTGAAAATTTTGCCATTTCCGTCACTCATCCCCGGAGGGACAAAGGAGGTGGCGATCTCCTGCCCGGTCTGGCCAATGTTCTTGACAATATATTCCCGGTCAATCAGGACGCTGAGCGCATGGCGAACAGCAGTTGCCTTCTCTGCGCTCATCCCCTTAAAGAGGTCCGAATCCACGTTAAAGGCTATGTAGTAAGTCCCCAGGGTATCCTGTTTGAAGAAATCCGGGCGCTTTTGGACCGCCGCCACCAGGTCATTGGGGATAGAGTCGCAGAAGTCCAGGTCACCGGCATTATAGGCGGAATAGGCAGCGGAACTGTCTGCTGAGAGCATGAACTGCAGTTCCTTCACCTTGACCTTGTCGGCGTTATAGAAGTACGGATTCTTCTCATAAATCATGGATTCGTTGTGTTTCCACTCCTTCAGCGTATAGGCGCCGTCGGTAATGAACCCGGCCTCGGAGCACCACTTGCCGGGGTTGTTCCTCTCCGGATCCGCCTTTTCCACCGCCTTCTTTGGAACGGGATAAAATGTCGGGAAAGCGCAAAGACTCAGGAAATAGGCGCAGGGTGCCGCCAGACGCACGCGAAATACATTGCCCTTCGCCTTGGCGTCAATAACACCTTTCTTGTCCCGGGCAAGGGCATCATAGAGATAGGAATAGACCGCACCGGTGTTCGGGTCGGCAGCCCGTTTCCAGGAGTATTCGAAGTCCGCCGCTGTGAGCGGGGAACCATCGCTCCATCGCAGACCTTTCTTAAGATGGAAGGTATAGAGCAGGCCGTCCGGGCTCACTTCGTACTTGTCCACGAGAGCCGGGACGATTTTCCCTTTGCTGTCGGTGGTGAACAGGCCGACGAAGGAGTTCGTTGCCAGCGTTCCGCTGTCCACCGCGGAGGAGAGCGCCGGATCAAGATAATCCGGTTCACTGGCAAGATTGATTTTCAGAACCGAGCCGTCGGAGTCCGATGTGAGCTTGCCGCCAGTGGCCCCGTTACAGGCGCTCAGCGTGAGGGCAAGCATAAGGACCGCCAGAACGGCGCAGAGGATTCGTTTGAACTGTTTCATAGCACTCCTCCTCACTGGTTCCAGCAGGCCGAGAGGTGTCCATCTCCTCGGTCGGTAAGACTTGGGCACTCAGCACTGCACTGCTCTGTGGCATAACGGCAGCGGGTCCGGAACGGGCAGCCGGATGGCATGTGGAGCGGGCTCGGCACATCCCCCTCCAGGATGATCCTCTCCTGCTTCTTCGCCTCTTCCGGGTCCGGGATGGGGATGGCGCTCAGAAGAGACCGGGTATACGGGTGGAGCGGATTGTCATAGAGGTCGGCGGTGTCGGCAATTTCCACGATCTTCCCAAGGTACATGACGGCAATGCGGTCCGAAATGTGCTGGACCACCAGCAGGTCATGGGCGATGAACAGATAGGAAATCCCAAGGGACGTCTTCAGATCCTCAAACATATTGATGACCTGCGCCTGGATGGAGACGTCCAGCGCGGAGACCGGTTCATCGCAGATGATAAAGGACGGATGGGTGGCAAGGGCACGGGCAATTCCTATGCGCTGCCGCTGACCGCCGGAGAACTCATGGGCATACCTGGTGGCGTGCTCTGCGTTGAGACCAACCAGGGACATCAGGTGGAGGATCTCCTCATACCGCTCTTTTTTATTCTTATATAAATGATGGGTGTCGAGGGGCTCCCCTATAATATCTTCCACCGTCATGCGGGGGTTCAGGGAGGAGTATGGATCCTGGAACACCATCTGCATGTCCTTACGGAGATGCTTTATGGACTTGTCGGTGACCTCTTCTCCTTTGAAGTAGACATGACCTCCGGTGGGTTCGTACAACCGCAATATGGAGCGGCCCACGGTTGTCTTTCCGCAGCCGGACTCCCCGACTAAGCCCAGGGTCTCATTGGGGCGAATCGTAAAAGAGACGCCGTCAACGGCCTTTAGCTGCATCTTCTTTACTTTAAAATACTGTTTTAAGTCCTCGACTTTCAAGAGCGGCTCATCCAAGATCCGCACCCCCTTCCTCAAAGGCTTTTTTCACATTCATCCAGCAGGACGCCAAATGGCTGTCGCTGAGGCGCAGCTCCTGCGGCACCTCATGAAGGCAGATCTTCATGGCACTGCTGCAGCGGTTGCAGAATGCACAGCCCTCCGGCAGGTTCAGCAAGTTGATGGGCGAACCAGCAATGGGCTCCAGCCTTTTTCCCCGGTTGTCCGCCTTCGGGATGGAGCGGAGCAGCCCCTTTGTATATTCATGGGCCGGGCGATAGAAAATGTCCTCCGCCGAGCCGCGCTCACAGACCCGCCCGCCGTACATGACGATGATCTCGTCGGCCATCTCGGCGATGACGCCGAGATCATGGGTCACAATGATAATGGCCATGCCGAGCTTTTTCTGCAGATCCTGCATGAGCTCCAGGATTTGGGCCTGAATGGTGACATCCAGCGCCGTCGTGGGCTCATCGGCTATTAGGATATCCGGCTCGCAGGCCAGCGCCATGGCTATCATGACACGCTGCCGGAGTCCGCCAGAGAGCTCATGGGGATACATCTTCAGCCGGCTCTCCGGCTCATTGATGCCCACAAGGGTCAGCATCTCGATGGCGCGCTCCCGCGCCTCTTTCTTGTTCCGGTCCGTGTGAAGGAGAATGGCCTCCTCCAGCTGATTTCCAATGGTAAAGACCGGGTTCAGGGATGTCATGGGGTCCTGAAAAATGATGGAACACTTTTCGCCGCGGAAGGACTGCATCTGCTTTTGGTCCCATTTTGTGATGTCCTCCCCTTTATAGAGGATAGATCCGCTGGTGATGTGCCCGTTCTCCGCCAATATTCCCATAATGGAATAGGCCGTGACGCTCTTTCCGGAGCCAGATTCTCCGACAATGCCCAGAGTCTTGCCCGGTGCAATGGTGAAGGAGACGCCGTTGACCGCGGAGACCTCGCCGGCATCCGTCTCGAACGAGGTGTGGAGATCCCGCACCTCAAGGATGTTTTCCGTCATGATTTCCGCCTCACTTTCTCAGTTTCGGATCGAACGCATCCCGTAGACCGTCACCCAGCAGGTTGAAGGCCAGGACAATGAGCACGATCATGAGGGCCGGCCAGAACATCTTGAACGGGTAGAGAATGAGACCGTCCCGGGCGGCGTTGGCCAGGGAGCCCAGCGAGGGCATGGGAGCCTGAACGCCGAGTCCGAGGAACGAGAGATAGCTCTCGGTGAAAATGGCTGAGGGAATCTCCAGCGCCGTCGTGATGATGATGACCGAGGCACAGTTCGGCAGGATATGTTTCCGGATGATTTTCCGCGATTTAGTCCCTATGGACTTGGAAGCGAGTACATAGTCATTACTCTTGATGGTCAGAATCTGACCACGCACAAGGCGCGCCATTCCGACCCAGTACAGCAATCCGAAGACGATAAACATGGATAGCATGTTAGACCCAAGGTTTTGGAAGATCGTTCCCTGCAATCGGTCTCCACCGAGGGTCTCGTTGAAAACGACACTCAGCAGGATAATCATGAGAAGATCTGGCAGCGAGTAGATGATATCGACGATCCGCATCATGATAAGATCCACTTTTCCACCGGCGTATCCGGAGATGGAGCCGTACAGAACGCCGATGATCAAAACCAGAAGACTGGCAAACAGGCCGACTGCCAGAGAGACTCGGGTGCCGTAGATGACACGGATAAAGTAGTCGCGGCACATCTCGTCGGTGCCAAAGATATGTGGGAACACTTTGCCGCCTTTTGCCATGTAAGCCTGCTCCATCGCGGAATAATGAAATGGGGCGAGGTTTTTGGCACCCATGTCCCGCACTCCGTTCACAGAGATGATCTGGTCATAGGAGTAGGGCACTATGGCTGGAAAAATAAAAATGGAGAGCACGATGATGACCAGGACGACCAGGCTGATCATGGCCAGCGGGTTCTTGCGGAGCCGGCGCATTCCGTCCCGGAAGAATGTTGTGGAACGGCCCATGACATCGGTCTGAGCGCGCTCTTCGTCCGTGGCAGGGGCAAAGTCGGTGCCGTTGAACTTGGAGAGGTCGATCTGCGAGCTCAGGAGATTTCTCTTCGGGAGCGTATCGGATATTGGTTTCATAATTCACTCCCCCTCTCAGTCCAGTTCGATCCGCGGGTCGATAACCTTGTAGAGGATATCGGTCAGCAGATTCACTGCGACCATGACCGTGGCGAGGAACAAAGTCGTAGCCATGATCATGGAATAGTCCCGGTTGTTGATGCTCGTCACAAACTCCTGTCCGAGTCCGCCGATGGTAAAAATGTTTTCGACGACCAGGGAACCGGTGATAATATACGCAAACTCCGGCCCAATATAGGTGACCACCGGAATGAGAGCATTTCGGAGTGCATGTTTGAACAGAACTTTACTCCTGGAGACGCCCTTGGCCTCAGCTGTGCGAATATAGTCCTGACCCAGGACATCCAGCATGCTAGACTTGGTAAGTCGTGTAATGTAAGCCGTCGGATAGAGCGCCAAGGAGATGACCGGCAGTACATAGTTCGTACCGTCTGCGCTCCAGACCGGGAACCACCCCAGCTGGATACTGAACACATAGAGCAGAAGCGTGGCGAGAACAAAGCTCGGCATAGCCGTCAGCAGTGTTGTGAAGAAAATGATGACCCTGTCTGGCCATCGGTTCCGGTAGAGGGCCGCCAGGCTACCAAATATAATGCCGAAAATAATGGACACCAGGAGGGCCATGCCGCCCAACCGAGCACTGATGGCAAACCGGCTTCCAATGGTGGGCTTGATTTCCCGGCCAGTCTTGATGCTGATGCCCCAGTCCCCGTGGAACAGGTTGTTCAGATAGATAAAATACTGGGTCATGAGCGGTTTATCCAGATTGTACCGTTCCTCCAGTGCCGCCTTGACCTCCGGCGTCGTGGCCTTTTCCGAGTCGAAGGGGCCGCCGGGGATGGCATTCATCGTGAAGAACGTGATGATGCTGATGATAAACAGCGTAAAGATGGCGAGCAGAACCCGCTTCCAAATGTAGCTTTTCATGGTCTCCCCCTTTTTTCCTATATGAGGAAATTATAGGCACGATATTTTTGCGGCGTCAAGGAAAGAAAGGACCGCCCCGGGCGGCCGGGGCGGTTTTCCATAAAAACAGGTGGATTTTGTTTTATTACTCTACTTGTTTATTATGACGGGAGAGTCAATCAGCTTCTCCGTATCCGTTCGATAGGTAAAAAACAACCCTGGAAACGAAATTCCGTTTCCAGGGTTATGATTGGTGACCCATCGGGGATTCGAACCCCGGACACCTTGATTAAAAGTCAAGTGCTCTGCCAACTGAGCTAATGAGTCATATCCTTACGCAACGTTTGTAATTATACGTGACGCTTATTCACTTGTCAAGAAAAATAATGACCCCGTGCTCTGACAAAATGACAGAGCACGAAATCTTACGTTATTACTTATTTGACAAAGAGGATGCAGAGAACACAGGCAAGGGCAACTGCCATGAAAATGACACCCAGAATCTTTGTGGACTTAGCCAGAGTGTCGTCCTTGGCGTGGGCACCGGTCTTGTCAAAGAAATTGCTGTCATTCATTTCGGCAGAGCTGGAGCCGGTAATACCGGATGCGTTGGCCTCGCGGTTCTTCTGAAGGCTGATGACAACGATGAGAATGATTGCAAGTATAGTCAGCACAATGGCGAAGGCCATCTGTAAACCTGTCATTTGAATTCCTCCGAATCTCTAATTACAACTCTGATATCATATCATACCCATATTGCATTTTCAAGAATAATTTTACCGCTTATTCTGTGGTGAGACGGAGCTGCTCTCCCTCGGTATCCTCCGGCTTGGGAAGGGATCCCAGTGCGGGATAGGTGCGGGTACGATACCGGGCGGGATGTTTGAATTCTCCCTCCTCATAGGGGCGGAGACGAGCGGCCCGCTGCCCTTTCCGAAGTTTGAGAATGGAGATGCCCTGGGCAGACTTGGAAGTCTTCTCCGTTATGGACGCCGTGTTCAACAGAAGCTGCCGGCCGGCATTGGATTCCACAACAATGTCACAGTCCTTTGGGACATAAAGGGCAGACGCCAAAGGCGACTTGTCCGAGAAAGCGTTGACAAGCTTCTTTCTCCGGGTCTTTGTAAAATAGCTCTTCATCTCTATTTTGGCAATTTTGCCGTTCTCAAAAAGGAACAGCATGTAGCCCTTATACTTCTTGGTGACTGCCATATAGACCGGGTTCTCGTCGGGGTCAAACTCGAGGATAGAGGGAACATAGTCACCCAGCTGGGCAGCCTTGCCATAGTCAAATTCGTCGGCTCGGGACTTGTAGACCTGCTGATGGTCTGTGAAGAAGAGAAGCTCCTCATCATTTGTCGTCTCCACCTGCTGGGTGATGACATCATTTTCCTTGAGCTTCTGGTCACCGCTCATCCGCAGGGACTGGGGCGAGAACTTTTTGAAGTAGCCGTCCCGTGTAAAGAAGAGAATGACCGGGTCATCGTTGACCGTCTCCTCCTCTTCCTCCTCCTCTTCCAGGTCGGAGGCATAGATGATTTCACTCTTCCGGGGCTGGCCATACTTCTTGCCGACCTCCTGGAGTTCTTCGATGATGATTTTCTTGACCCGGCGGCGGTCATTGAGGATATCCTCGAGATCCTTGATTTTTCCCTCAAGGTCCTCCACATCCTGCAGCCGTTTCAGGATATACTCCCGGTTTAGGTGGCGGAGTTTGATTTCTGCCACATATTCAGCCTGGGTCTCATCAATGCCGAATCCAATCATGAGGTTCGGGACGACCTCGGCCTCCTCCTCGGTCTCACGGACGATTTTGATGGCCTTGTCAATGTCGAGGAGAATTTTTTCCAGACCCTTCAGGAGGTGAAGACGCTCCTTGGATTTCTGGAGGTCAAAATAGACTCTGCGGCGGACACATTCGGTCCGGAAGGCGATCCACTCCTCGAGAAGTTCCTTGACTCCAAGGACCCGGGGACTTCCCGCAATGAGGACGTTGAAATTGCAGGGGAATGAGTCCTCCAGCGTTGTCATCTTGAAAAGACGCCGCATGAGGCGATCCGGGTCTGCTCCCCTCTTCAGGTCGATGGTGATCTTGAGGCCGGACTTGTCGGTCTCGTCCCGGATGTCACTGATTTCCTTCAGGGAACCCGCCTTGGCCTTCTCAATGATCTTCTCAATGATGACCTCGGAAGTGGTTGTGGGCGGAATTTCCGTGATATCAATGCAGTTTCCGGCCTTATCATAGGTATATTTGGAACGAACTGGGATGCCGCCGCGGCCGGTGGCAAAGACTTTCTCCATTTTCTCGCGGTCGAAGATGATCTGAGCACCGCCGGGGAAGTCCGGAGCCTGCAAAGTATCCATGATGTCACAGTCCGGATGACGGATGAGATTAATGGTGGTGTCACAGATTTCCTTCAGGTTGAAGGAGCAGATGGAGCTCGCCATTCCGACAGCAATTCCCGTGTTGTTATTCACAAGGACCGAGGGAAATGTAACCGGAAGAAGCGTGGGCTCCTTCATGCTGGCGTCGTAGTTGTCCACAAAGTCAACAGTGTCCTTGTCAATATCCCGAAACAGTTCCTCGCAGATGGGGGCAAGTTTTGCCTCCGTATAACGGGATGCTGCCCATGACATGTCACGCGAGTAGGCTTTACCGAAGTTTCCCTTGGAGTCCACATAGGGGTGGAGCAGTGCTTCGTAGCCTTTGGAGAGGCGTACCATGGTGTCGTAGATAGCTTGATCGCCATGGGGGTTGAGCTGCATGGTGCGGCCGACAATGTTGGCGGACTTGATACGGCTTCCCTTCAGCAGCCCCATTTTATACATGGTGTAGAGCAGCTTGCGGTGGGAGGGCTTAAAGCCGTCAATTTCCGGAATGGCCCGGGACATGATGACGCTCATGGCATAGGGCATGTAGTTGATTTCCAGGGTGTCGACGATTTTCTGCTCGACAATTTCCCCGGCTCCCATGATATGGGCGTTGGGGTTCTCCTCCCGGTTCGCTGCGGGCGATTTTCTCTTCTTCGATGCCATGTAAGCTTGTTCCTCCAAACTTTAGTTTTCCGTTGAACTTATAAGAATCCTCATGAGAGATCCGTCATGTCGATGAAGCGATGGCCCTCCTCGGCAATGTGCTGTTTTCTCCCCGCAAGGTTATCTCCCAAAAGGAGATCAAATTGCGTGGCAGTGGCGGCGGCGTCCGATGGGTCCACCTTGATAAGACGCCGGGTCTTCGGATTCATGGTGGTGAGCCACATCATGTCGGCGTCGTTCTCACCGAGTCCTTTGGAGCGCTGGATAGTGTATTTCTTTCCCTCCAGTTCTTGGAGGACCTGCTTCTTTTCGACCTCTGTATAGGCAAACCAGACCTGGTCTTTGCAGTTGATTTCGTAAAGTGGAGACTCGGCTATGAAAACCTTGCCCTCATTGATGAGGGTGGGCATGAGACGATAGATCATGGTGAGGACGAGAGTACGGATCTGGTAGCCGTCCACGTCGGCATCGGTACAAATTATGATCTTATTCCAGCGGAGGTTGTCGAGACTAAAGGAGTTCATATCCTTAGTCTTGGCCTTGACCTCGACACCGCAGCCCAGAACTTTGATAAGGTCTGTGATAATGTCATTCTTGAAGATTTTGGTATAGTCGGCCTTCAGGCAGTTCAGAATTTTACCGCGGATGGGGATGACGGCCTGGAACTCCGAGTCCCGGGCCTGTTTGCAGGAGCCCAGAGCGGAGTCTCCCTCAACGATGAAGACCTCACGGCGGCTTACATCCTTGGTCCGGCAGTCCACAAACTTGGCGACCCGGTTGGACATGTCCATGTTTCCAGAGAGGGTCTTTTTCAGGTTCTGGCGGGTGGACTCAGCGCGGATGCGGCTCCGCATATTGACAAGCACCTGGTCGGTGATGCGGTCGGCATCCATCTTATTTTCGATGAAATAGACCTCGAGCTGGTGCTTGAAGAAGTCGGTCATGGCCTCCTGGATAAACTTGTTCGTTATGGCCTTCTTCGTCTGGTTCTCATAGGAGGTCTGGGTGGAAAAAGAGGATACGATAATGCAGAGACAGTCCTCCACATCCTGAAAGCTGATCTTCTTATCCTTCTTGTTATATTTGTTATTCTGTTTCAGATAGGCGTCAATTTGCGAGACAAAGGCGCTCTTGACGGCCTTGTCCGGTGCGCCGCCATGCTCCAGCCAGGAGGAGTTGTGATAGTACTCCTTCATGGTCTGTTTATTGGAGAAGCAGAGCGCGCAATGGATACGAACTTTATAGTCCTCCCTGTCTGCGCGGTCTCTTCCGACCCGTTCTGTGTCCCACTCCTGGATAGTGGAAAAGGCGTCAGCCCCTATTGTCTCTTTCATGTAGTCAGAGATTCCGTTCTCATAGTAGAACTCATAGGTCTGGAATTTTCCGGGCTCCGTCTCGTCTTTCAGCGTGAACTTCAGGCCGGAATTGACGATGGCCTGACGGCGGATGACATCCTGATAATATTCCAGCGGGATATTGATGTCGGTGAAAACATCCATGTCCGGCTTCCAATAGATATTGGTACCGGTCTGCTTACCTTCATAGGGTTCCTTTTTCAGTCTGCCGGAAGGGTTTCCACTCTTGAAATGGACCGTGTAGCGGGTCCCATCCCGAAGCACCTCCGCGTCCATAAATTCCGACGCATACTGGGTTGCACAGAGACCAAGGCCGTTGAGACCGAGGGAGAACTCATAACTTCCATTTTCCGAGTTCGTGTTGTACTTTCCGCCGGCATACATCTCACAGAATACCAGCTTCCAGTTGTACTCCTTCTCGTTCTCGTTATAGTCCATAGGGATTCCGCGGCCGAAATCCTGGACACGAATGCTCTTGTCGAGATACTTTGTGACAATGATTTCCTTACCATAGCCCTCTCTGGCCTCGTCGATGGAGTTGGAGAGAATCTCAAAAAAGGAGTGCTCACAGCCGTCCACTCCGTCGGAGCCAAAGATGACAGCCGGACGTTTGCGGACCCGGTCCGCCCCCTTCAGCTGGGAGATCTGGTCATTGGAATAACTTGCCGATTTTGCCATAACTTCCTCCGTACAAATCTAATGCAGATAATAATTTTAAAATATCTTCCAAACCCTTGTCAAGAATTGCCAAAACACCGCCCATGCTGGGGACATGGGCGGTGCAGATTTTGGAATAAACGGTATGATCAGGTTGCGGCGGGAACCGGAGCTGCCGTGCCCTCTTCGAGGAACGGGTCCGACTCGACGACGCCAAAGGCATCCTCCGTCATGATCTTCTTGAAGTCCTCGCCGTCGATTTTCTCATGGACGCCGAGATATTTGGCAAGTTTGTGGAGCTGGTCAATGTGCTCGCTGAGGATTCCCTCTGCCTGCGCATAGGCCTTTTTCATGATGTCAGCGACCTCGCGGTCAATGGCGCCGGCGGTCTCCTCTGAGTAGTCACGGGTACGGTTGTAATCCATACCAAGGAAGACCTCGTCGTTGTCACTGCCGTAGGTGACCGGACCAAGTGCCTTAGTCATACCATATTTGGTGACCATGTTCTTGGCAATCTTCGTGGCGCGTTCAATGTCATTGGAGGCGCCAGTGGAGATGTCGCCCATGATAAGGGCCTCGGCAACACGTCCTCCGAGCAGCGTGACCAGTTCGTCCAGCATACCCTGCTTGGTGGCGTAGCTCTTCTCCGTGGTGGGAAGGGACATGGTGTAGCCGCCTGCCTGGCCGCGGGGAATAATGGAGATCTGATGGACCGGGTCAAGGTTCGGGAGATAGAAGTTGGTGATGGCATGACCGGACTCATGGTATGCGGTCAGCTTCTTCTCCTTTGTGGACATCTTATGGGAGCGCTTCTCCGGGCCGACGACAACCTTAATGGCGGCCTCCTCAATGTCAGCGTTCATGATGGCCTTCTGATCCTTCTTGGCAGCGGAGAGTGCCGCCTCATTGAGAAGGTTCTCGAGGTCTGCGCCGGAGAAACCGGCTGTGGTGCGGGCAACAGCGTTCAGGTCAACATCCGGACCGAGCGGTTTGTTTCTCGCATGGATTTTCAGAATGGCCTCACGGCCTTTTACGTCCGGAAGGTTGACCGTGACCTGACGGTCAAAACGGCCGGGACGGAGAAGGGCAGGGTCCAGGATATCCGGGCGGTTGGTGGCGGCAATGACGACAATGCCGAGGTTGGCGGCGAAACCGTCCATCTCTACGAGGAGCTGGTTTAGAGTCTGCTCTCTCTCGTCGTGGCCACCGCCCATGCCGGCGCCTCTGTGGCGGCCGACGGCGTCGATCTCGTCGATGAAGATGATGGCCGGGGCATTCTTTTTGGCGGTCTCAAAGAGGTCACGGACACGGGATGCGCCGACACCGACATACATTTCCACGAAGTCCGAGCCGGAGATGGAGAGGAACGGTCTGTCCGCCTCCCCTGCCGTGGCACGGGCCAGTAAAGTTTTACCGGTACCGGGAGGGCCCACGAGCAGAACGCCCTTGGGAATTCTCGCACCGAGTTTGTCGTATTTATGGGGATCCTTCAGGAACTCGACGATTTCCTCCAGTTCCTCTTTCTCCTCATCCGCTCCGGCCACGTCGTCAAACGTGGTCTTTTTGTCCTTGTCGCTGTTCTGATGGACTCTCGCCTTTCCGAAGCCCATGGAGCGGTTGCTCTCGTTCATGATAGAGGAATTCATTCTCCGCATGATCCAGACAAGGACAAGAAGTGTGAGCACTGTGGAGAGAAGAACCGGCAGAACGTTGGTCAGCCAATTCGAGGACGCGCCTGCAATGTAGTTCATCTTGATGGGCTTGTCCGGGTGTGCCTTGTTGTAGTCTCTCACGTTCTCATGGACGTCCTTGACAAAGAGCTCAACATTGGGGACATTGTAGGTCTTTGCTTCCTTTTCACCCTTCAGATGATAGGTGAGCTTGCCATTGCTGAGGTTCAGAGAGTAGGACGTGACGTTTCCCTGATCAAACTGGGAGACGATCTGATAGTAGCCCTCCGTGCTCTTCTTTGTCGAGGTATTGAATGTAAAGTACATGGAAACAATAATGAGAAGCGGAATGAGGATCCACGCTATGGTTGCCCATATGTTGTTTTTTCTGCTGTTGGGATCCTGTCCGCCCAAATTGTTATTATCCGGCACTGTGTTTCCTCCTTTATTCGTAGACCCGGGGTTTCAGAACTCCGAGGTACGGCAGATTTCGGTACCTTTGCGAATAGTCGAGACCGTAGCCGACGACAAATTCGTCCGGGACCCGGGCACCAACATAGTCGGCGGCAATGTCTGCCTGCCGGCGTTCCGGTTTGTCCAGGAAGGTACATATTTTAATGGAACTCGGTGAACGCATTTTTAATATTTCACGAAGATTATATAAAGTGCGTCCAGTATCCAGAATATCCTCCACCAGGAGAAGATCCTGCCCCGAGAGATCCAGGTCGAGGTCTTTGATGATTTTGACCTTTCCACTGCTCTCCGTCCCGTTTCCGTAACTGGAGACCACCATAAAGTCGATGGACAGCGGAATGTCGATGGCGCGCATGAGGTCGGCCATGAAAACCACAGAGCCCTTCAGGACACTGACCAGGACGAGGTTCTTTCCCCTATAGTCCCGGGACACCTCTGCGCCAACGCGGGTGACGATTTCCTGGATTTCCTCTTCGCTCAGCAGAACTTTTTCAATGTCGTCCTGCATATTCTCACTGAACAAGATAAACACTCCTATTTGGCTGGCTTACGTTTCACAGACACAAGCAGGATATGCTTTGTCTCCGGCCCGGCGGCAAAACCCTCTGCAGGCCCAAAGCCCTCCATCCAGATGATTTTTCCCTGACATTCCATCAGAGTGACGGAACTGCGCTCCTCCGGAGGGATTCCCCTCTCCTGGAAAAGGGCCTTCAGCGACTTGGTGACGCCGCGTTTTCTCGGGCGAAAACGGTCCCCGGGACGTCGGTTCCGAACGATAAAATCACCCATTAGTTTATCATAATCAAGGGCGTTTTCCAATAGAACGGGCGCAATTTGTTCCCCGGCTGAGAACACCTGTGTCTCAAAGATGCCGTAGGGGAGTTCGAGGGGTGAATCGCCCACATAGGAAAAATCCGCGGTCTCCTCTCCGGGAACAGCAAGTAGGCCGTCGCGTACCCGGACCATGATTCCCGAGGAAATTTGAACCTGCCCGCTCCCCCGACGGACCAGATCATAGACCTCATGCAAATGCTGTTCATCCTGCTGAACCGGGGCGATTCGCTGGAGGATTTCCCCCACAGCCCTCATGCCAATGGCCTCCGCTGCATCGCAGACCGGCTGTGTGTAAAAGCACCTGCTCTGGCCGGGAACGGCAGCCTGTTTCAGGACTTCGGCGGTCTCCTGCTCCAGGAAGTCCTCATCCCGGGAAAAGTTGACGAGGGACCTTGCCATGCAGGACATGGCAGCGGGGTTGATCTTTTCCATTTCGGGCAGGATGACATTCCGAATACGATTCCTGGCATATTTCACATCCGAATTGGTGCTGTCCGTGCAGTAAGAAAGAGCGTTCCTCCGGCAGTATTCCTCAATTTCTGCCCTCTCACACTCAATTAGGGGGCGTATCACATTGCCGCGTACCGGGGGAATTCCGGTCATCCCCTTCAGAGAAGTGCCCCGTAGCAGATGAAACAGAGCTGTCTCTACTGCGTCGTTGGCATTGTGCGCCGTACAAATACGCACATCTCGGTCAGGAAACAGTTCGCCGGCCATATCTGAAAACCACTGGTAGCGGAGGATACGCCCGGTCTCCTCCTCTCCGGCTCCCCGCTCTTTGGCAATGGCAGGGACATTAAAGTGTGCTGCATAGAATGGGATATCTTGCTTCTCACAGTAATTCCTGCAGAAATTTTCGTCCCGATCCGCCTCCTGGCCGCGGATACCGTGGTTGACATGGAGAGCCACAATGGCCCAGCCATGTTCCGGAGCGAGCTGCTGTAAAACAGAGAGAAGCGTCATGGAATCCGCTCCGCCGGAGAGGCCGACCAGTGCGGCCGCCCCGTCGGGGAGCATACCATAACGCTTCATGGTGCTATCCACTTTTTTGGTGAACGGGTCAAAATTCATCATGATCCCTGTCAATCTCGTTGAATGTGGTGAACTCGCCGTTCCAGCCGAGTTCGACGGAGCCGGTGGGGCCGTGGCGGTTTTTGGCGACGATGATTTCCACGGTGTCGATTTGACGGTTCTCGTCGTCGTTGTCCTCTCCGGCCATGTCTGCGTAGTAGTCGTCACGGTATAGCATGAGGACAATATCGGCATCCTGCTCAATGGAGCCGGACTCACGCAGGTCGGAGAGCTGTGGCCGGTGGGACTTGCCGCGGGCCTCTGTACCACGGGCAAGCTGGGCGAGAACAATGACCGGCACTTGGAGATCCTTTGCCATGAGCTTGAGGTTTCTGGTGATTTCAGAGACCTCCTGTACTCGGGATTCCGTCCGGTTCGGCGATTTCATGAGCTGGAGATAGTCGATGATGACGCAGTCCACATCTTTCATCCGGATGATTTTCGCCTTCATCTCGTTGACACTGATGTTGGAGGTGTCGTCGAAGTAGAGCGGGCACTCATGCAGAGCATCTGCCGTCGTGGTCAGATTTTCCCAGTCTCCCGGTTCCAGATTTCCATTTCGCATTTTGATGCCCTGGATCCTCGACTCCATGGAGATGACCCGGGAGGCAAGCTGTTCTTTTGTCATCTCCAGAGAGAAGAAAAGGACCTTCTTACCCCGTTTGGAGACGTTGGTGGCAATATTCAGAGCAAAACTCGTCTTACCCATGGCTGGACGGGCACCGACAATGATGAGATCCGACCGGTTGAGACCGGCAATCATCTTATCTAGCTGGGAATACCCGGTTGGGATTCCTAAATAGTCCTCTTTGTTGGCGGAGTTCAGCTGTCCCAGCCGGACCATGACCTGATCCACAATGATTTCCCCGAGGCGAGATGCGCTGTTGCTCTCACTCCCCTGTCGGATACCATAGATTTTCTGTTCGGCCAGATCCAGGAGTTTCTCCGCGTCATCCTCCTCATTCCGGGCCTTTTCCAGGACGTCGGAAGAGGCGTTGATGAGAGCCCGCAGATAAAACTTGTCCCGGACAATGTTGGCGTATGCCTCGACATTGGCCGTGGTGGGAATGGCATTATAGAGCTGGTTTAAATATTGATTTGTGGCGTCCCGGTCGGAATTTTCGCCCTTGGTGAGCTCCTCCAAAACCGTGACGAGGTCAAACTTGCCATCTGCCGCGTCCCGGGTGAGGATGGCATTATAAATGCTGCGATGCTGGGGGACATAGAGATATTCCGCCTTGAACCCGCCAGACTGGATGAGGGGAAGGCAGCTCGGGTCCACAAGCAGACAGCCGAGCAGAGACTGCTCCGCCTCCAGGCTGTAGGGCTGGCCGGCGGGCTGCAGATATTCGGAATTTTCCTTAGCCATGGTTCCTCCGCTGAATTTGAAATCGAATGGACGGGCGATTTACTGTTCGGAGACCCTTACCTTTACTGTGGCACTGACCCCCTGGAAGAGGCGTACTTCGGCATCATAGGTCCCGAAGGCCTTGATCTCTGCGACCTTGATTTTTCTCTTGTTGACGGTGATACCGTAATCCTGCTTGATTTTCTCCGCAATTTCCTTGGCGGTGACGGATCCGAAGAGCTTGCCGTTCACACCGGCTTTTGCCTTCATTTCGAGTACAGAACCTTCCAGCTTCTTGGCATCTGCCTCTGCGGCGGCCTTCTCGGTATCATACTTGAACTGCTTGGAGTTCTGTGCATTTTTCATTTCCGTGACGTTCTGCGCGTCCGCCGGTGCTGCAAGGTCTTTGGGGAAAAGATAGTTTCTGGCGTAGCCGTCGGAGGCCTTGACCATGTCACCTTTCTTACCCAATCCGCGAACGTCCTGTTTCAGTATGACTTTCATGGGATTCACTCCATTTCTATATATTCATCGATGGATTTTTTGACCAGTGTGATGGCCTCCTCCATCGAGATGTCAGCTATTTGCGTGGCGGCCATAGTGAAATGTCCGCCTCCTCCCAGCTTCTCCATGATGACCTGGACATTCATCTGGCCCAGAGAACGCGCCGAGATATTGATTTTTCCACCGGATTCAAAAAGGACATAGGAGGATTTCACACCGGTGACACTGAGCATGTCGTCAGCGACCTGAGAGGCAATGACCCTCATATTCGGAACGACCTGATCCGTACTGGCAATGGCACAGTCGTGGTAGGTCTCCGCGGAACTCAGAATAGAGGCCTTGACCTTATAGTTGTCGAGGCTGTTGGAGAACAGCTGTTTGACCGCTACGGTGTCAGCGCCATGGTTCTTCAGATAGGCGGCCGCCTCAAAGGTGCGGACGCCGGTTCCGAGGACAAAATTACGGGTGTCCAGCATAATACCGGCAAGCAGTGCATTGCAGGTCATGGGATCCGGCTGGATATCCTCCGGAAAATACTCAATGAGTTCTGTCACCATTTCACAGGCGCTGGAGGAGTTGGGCTCGCTGTAGAAGAGCTCCGCATCCTTGATATAGTTTGCCGTCCTGCGGTGATGGTCCACCACACAGACAGTGTCAAATTTTTCGCTTAAGCCCGGATATTCCAGAGAGTTCGGCCGGTGAGTGTCCACGACGACCAGAAGGCTGTCTCTTCCGCGTGCCTTCCCTATGGCCTCGTCGGCGTCGAGAAAGGCGTCCTTGTCCACCGCCTCCTGAAAATGGTCAATGAGCAGCGTGGACATGGTCGTGTCCCGGTTTGCAATGATGTAGCAGGGTTTTCCCAGAGAACGCGCCATTTCATAGATGCCGATGGAGGCGCCAATGCTGTCCAGATCCGAGAACGTGTGACCAGTGGTAAAGATGACGTCATGACGTTGGAACTGTTCGTGGAAGTTCTGCGACATGATGCGGGCCTTTACTTTGCTGGAACTCGTTGTGCCGCCAACCGTACCGCCAAAGAACTCCATGTTGCCGTCTGTGTTCACAGTGGCCTGGTCTCCACCGCGGCTCTCGGACATTTCCAGGGCAAGTCGGGCATGATCATTTGCCTCTGCAAGGGTCTCTCCTCTTCCGGCACCAATGGAAATGGTGAGCTCCACAGGGTTCTCACCAAATTTATAGTCCCGGATCCGCTTCAGGATATCAAAACGGCCAGAGATCAACTGCTCCAGCCCCTGCTCCTCGAGAATCATGAAATAGTTGCCATCACTGATTTTTTTCAGCAGTCCTGGCAGTTTGGCAGCCCATTGTTCCAAAATGGTCTCCACACCGCCATTGATGACCTCACACTCACTGCTCTTGAAGTTCCGGCGGACTTCATCCATATTGTCGACACATAGGTAGAGAACCGATGGCTTTGAGCGGCGGTATTCCGAAGCAGCCCGTTTCAACTCCGTATTGTCGAGAAGGAACAGGCAATAGGACTGGGTTTTCTCATCAATTTGCCCCGCATAGGCGGTGAAGATGCGGTCGCCGACATGGATGTCGAGACCCTCCGGATGTTCCAAGAGATCCTGACTGGTTACACCGCCGATAAAATTACCTATTTTCCGAAACGGGATAACATTGTCGGGAATCAGTTTGTCTTGAAACGGGGCATTGTACCAGATGACGTCGCCATTTTTTCCGACAACAGCCATGGGGATGGGAAAGTCGTTCCCCTTCCCCTCGGTGTCAAAATAGGTGCCTGCCTTCTTAATAACATCCTGGTAATAACGGGTCTTGCGAAAATAGAATAAGAGAACCGCAAGAATCAGCGCTGCGAGAACGCATACCTGTATGACCCCTGCCATGGTGGAAAAATAGAACATGGCAACGGTGGATACGGCAGCGGCCAGCAGAACCACTGAAAAGAGAATTGCGGTATCTCTGCTCACGGTCAGACCTCCATAATAATAGGCAGGATCATGGGACTGCGTTTGGTGCGCTCATAGACGAGGCGGGAAATTTCGTCCCGGATATGGGATTTGATAGTGGACCAGTCACGGATGTCGTTGACCAGGCAATTTTCAATGGCCCACATAGCCATGGATTTGGCGTCCTCAATGAGGTCGCCCGCCTCACGGACATAGACAAAGCCGCGGGAGACAATGTCCGGGCCGGCAATGACCTCGCCGGTCTCGCTGTCCATAGTGACAACGACGGTGATGAGTCCGTCCTCTGCCAGACGGGTGCGGTCCCGCATGACGATGGAGCCGACATCGCCGACACCATAGCCGTCCACGAAGACACGGCCGGCCGGCACGGTGCCGCCCTGTTTCAGGCCGTTCTTGCTGATTTCCACAGTACGGCCAATATCACTGATGAGAATATTGCTGGAGGGAATGCCCATCTTCTCCGCCAGCTCCTTATGTTTCTGGAGATGCTTCTGCTCACCGTGGACCGGAATGAAATATTTTGGCCGGATGAGACCCAGCATCATCTTCAGTTCTTCCTGGTTGGCATGTCCGGAGACATGGACCTCATACATGCGCTCGTAGATGACCTCGGCACCATGCTTCATAAGCTCATTGACAACTTTGGTGACTGTCTTCTCGTTGCCCGGAATGGGGTTAGCCGAGATGATGACATAGTCGTTGGAGGTAATTTTCACCTTTCTATGCTCCGAAAAGGCCATGCGGGTCAGCGCCGACATGGGTTCACCCTGGCTGCCAGTGGTAATGAGAAGCAGCTGTTCCGGTGGGTAGCGGTGAATTTCATCAATGGAGATGAGAACGCCATCCGGAACATGGAGGTAACCGAGTTCAGTACCAATGGACATGACATTCTCAAGGCTCCGCCCGGAGAGGGCTACTTTGCGGTGCTGTTCTACGGCCACATTGATGATCTGCTGGACACGGTGGATATTGGAGGCAAAAGTGGCGACAATGATACGGCGCTTCCCGGCCCTTGCAAAAAGGGTCTCGAACGATTCGCCCACGGTTCGCTCGCTCTGGGAGTAGCCCGTTTTCTCCGCGTTGGTGGAGTCGGCAAGATAGGCGAGTACGCCCTCTTTTCCAAGCTCAGCAAAACGGGCCAGATCAATCATCTGTCCGTCGATGGGTGTCGTGTCAATTTTCAGGTCGCCGGACTGTATGATGACGCCTGCCTGGGTATGGATGGCAAAGGCAAGGGCATCCGGAATAGAGTGGTTGACGTGGATGGCCTCCACGTTGAATTTTCCCGCCTGAACGGTGTCGCCGGGATTTATGACACGGAGGTCACACTGATTCAGAATGCCGTGCTCCTCCAGTTTTCCCTTGATAAGGCCGATGGTGAGGGGCGTGCCGTAGACTGGTGCCTTGATTTCTTTTAAGAGGAAAGCAAGACCGCCGATATGGTCCTCATGGCCGTGGGTAATAAAGATGCCGCGGATTTTCTCCTCGTTACGCTGTACATAGGTAAAATCCGGAATGACAAGGTCGACGCCGAGCATGTCGGGCTCCGGAAATGCGAGTCCGCAGTCCACAATGATCATGTCCCCATCATAGTCGTACAGGGTCATGTTCTTACCGATTTCATTCAGACCGCCGAGAAATGATACTTTGACTGGGGTCTGTGCCGAGGCGTTCTTGGGTTTTCCGCCCCTTCTCTTGCGGCTTCGCTGATACCCGCCGCTATGGGATGCGCCATTTCTAGTGCGATTTCTCTGCTGATTACTGGTTCCGTTATTCGATCCTGAAGAAGAATTTGTCTGATTGTTTTCCTTCGGCATGGAACTCTCCTTTCATGTGAATTGTTACATTGCAATGCCGGCGGGAGCCCTGGACTCCCCACGAACCGGACTGTCGAATATAAAATTTTATCGGGTTTTAGATGCATTGTCAAGAAACCCGGACTGTGCTAACATTAGTCTACTATATTATATTACGGCCAGGAGAAAAAATGGAAATGGAATTGACAAAAGTGGAAATCTTTACCGACGGCGCCTGCTCCGGGAACCCGGGTCCGGGAGGATACGGAACCATTTTGCGCTGCCATGGCATTGAGAAGGAACTGAGCGATGGTTTCCCGGAGACCACAAATAACCGAATGGAGCTCACCGCTGTCATTGCAGGTCTAATAGAGCTGAGACGGCCATGCCATCTGGACATTTACTCCGACTCCCAATATTTTGTCAATGGTATTACGAAGGGCTGGGCCGAGGGCTGGAAGCGCCGCGGCTGGAAAAAGGCAGATGGAAAGCCGGCACTGAACTCGGACCTCTGGGACACCTTGCTCAAGGAACTCGCTAGACACGAGTACACCATCCACTGGGTCAAGGGACATGCGGGCCACCCGGAAAATGAGCGCTGTGACGCGCTTGCCGTGGCCGCCTATCAGAAATATAAGAAATAACAGTGAGATAATGAAAGACCGGATTGTCCAGCGGCAACCCGGTCTTTTTGTTATCTTTTTTTTCTTAGTCCTCGTCCTTGACGAGACCGAGCTCATGGTCCAGGACCTCTTTGATGTCGTCTGGGTCAAGTCCATGTACGACACAGGCCTCGGAGAGAGACTCATAGAGGGCAGATCCACAGGTCACGCAGGACATTCCGCAGCTCATGAGAATATTGGCGGCCTCGGGGTAACGCTCCAAAATATCAATGATGAGCATGTCGGTGTCAATTTCACCTTCTGCAGCAGCCTCTTTCTTCGCAAAGAATGCGGCGGCATCCTCAGCGGGGTCGCCGGGAACCGTGAGGCCAAAATTCTTCTGAAAAATACCGAAGATATTCTCTGTCATGAAGTCCGGCACCTGAGGGCCGACACTGATTTTTTTGGCTCCAATATAAGTAAGTACCAGGAATGCCAGAAGAGAGCGCTCGTCGTTGATGGCGACGCAGAATGTGACAGGGACACCATTCAGGTCAAATTTTTCCAGGTCCGCCTGGAACTTCAGAGCCGTCATGGCAATAGAGTACATGTCACTGATTTGACCGGCATGCATGATACGGGGAATGCCGTGAACCGTTCCCAGGTTCAGCCCGTTCACACGGTAAGCAGAAGAACCTGCCGTCATAATGGCGGAGTTTTTCGGAAGTGCCTCAGCCAGTGCGGTATAGTAGCCATTCAGGCTGTCGTCACCGTCCGTACCGATAAGGGCAATAATGCGCTCCACCGAGTTGTCCTTCATGCTGCCGACGATGCGGTCGGACATATTGTAGAGGGTGTCATGGGCAAAGCCAATAATGAGTTCCCCTTTCCGGAGCTCCTCCGGCGGTTCGCAGGTTTTCGCCTTTTCCACAACACTTGAGAAGTCATAGCAGAAGTCCTCGTCCGGATCAAAATGCTCGGCGCCTGGGACATAGGTCTCTCCTGCAGTATAGAAACGGTCTTTATAGGACTCTGCCGGCTCCTTTACACCGGTGCCGGCGTAGATGACCGGGCCGTGGAAGGAGGCAAAGTCCTGCTCCTGGGTCTCCGGAGAACCGCCGTAGTTTCCGGCAAAATGGTCCAGATTCTGCAGTGTGGTGAGCGCCTGCGCAGAGAGCAGTTCACCGTGGGTATAGACGTCAACGCCAGTGCCCTCAGCCGCCTTCAGTACACATTCCAGAACACGGGTATTTTGACCTGCCACCAGAATTCCCGGGTTCTTCCGGACACCGAGCTCCACATTGGAGAGTTTCGGGGCTCCGTAGCGCTCCGTAATTGCCTTATCCAGAAGGCCCATGGCGCGGTAGCCAAAGCCGCCGACCTCCATGGCCAGATTAAACAGCAGGCCGACACTGAGCGTAAACTTGAGGGTACGCTGCAGAACCCGCTGCAGGAACGGGTCTATTCCCTCGTCCTCGTAGCCGATCTGATAGGCGGCATTGGAGATTTGGGCGACGCCTTTCAGACCGCGGGTAATGAGGGTGCGAAGAGAGTGGGCATCCATATTGTCCGTCTCACTGGCACGGATCTCCGTGAGCTTGTCTGCATACTCATCCGGAGACTCTGGATTCCACTGGGCGGCCGGTGCAAGGACACGGGTGGCCTTCAGCTGCCCCATAAGTTCTTTCTTCTTGGCAAAGGTCTTGTCAATGCGGTTCCCGAGAACCACCGGGTCCAGACATGTCTGGTCCGAGGTAAGACAGAGGTTCTCCACAACCATGCGGTCCACGTCTTTCGGGACCTTGATGAGTTCCACGCGCATTTCAGTAGTCACGGCGCAGAGACTTTTTGTGGCAATATCAAGAAGATCTTTCAAATCTTTCAGTTCCATGGCTCGTTTCCTCCGAGGCGATATATCTGTTAGTCGTCGCTATTATACTCTACATTGCCCTCATAAGCAAATGTTCATTCATTTTTGGTGAAAATTTTCAGCGAAGCTGCCACTCCTTGAGGTCACGGACCTCCTCATACATAGCTTTATAACTCTCATGGCGCGATTTGCTTATGGTTCCCGCCTCCACTGCCTCTATGACGGCACAGCCTTTGTCCGCAACGTGGCTGCAGGAGGGATAGAATTTACACTGATCCATATAAGGACGAAATTCCGGGAAACACCATGCCAGATCCTCTTTTAAGATCATCTCATTCTTCTGGAGTTCCAGCGAGGCAAAGCCGGGGGTGTCCACAACATAACCACCGGCCACATTGAGAAGGGTGCACTCCCGTGTCGTATGCTTTCCCCTCCCCAACTTCTGGCTGATGGGTGCTGTATCCAGTTCAAGGCCCGGCTCCAGCCGATTCAGCAGAGTGGATTTTCCAACTCCGGAGTTGCCGGTAAAGGCAGAGGTCTTTCCCTTGAGCAGTTCCCGTACCTGAGGCAGTCCCTCGTCGGACATGCCGCTGGCAACTATGGTCGGAAATCCTGTAGTCTTGTAGATGTGGAGGAGTTCCTCCACATCGGCGAGGTCGCTCTTTGTGAGGACAATAACTGGATCAATTTCCGCCCGCACAGCCAGAACGGTGAGCTGGTCAATGATCAGGGTATTTGGACGGGGCTCACAGCTGGAGACAACGATAAACAGCTGGTCAATATTGGCCACCGGCGGCCGGCGCAGAGAGTTGCGCCGCGGTGCGATCTCGTCGATGGTGTTCTCGTGGTCCCCGTCATAGACGGTAATGGACACTTGATCGCCCACAAGCGGGGTGATTTTTTCCTTCCGGAACACTCCCCTCGCCCGGCACTCATAGACAGTACCGGCGGCCTCTACATAGTAGAAGCCACCGATACCCCGTATAATGATTCCATTTTCAAAATGGGTCTCACTCATAGATATTTTCCTGTTCCTCAGCCAACTGAGACAATGCGATAACGGTGTTCGTTGGAAACCGACGCAGGATTTTTCGTGAAGTCATAGGTCCCCTCGTAGAGCTTTGTCCCGTTCAAATAGACAGAGACAGGTACCGAGGAACCTGAACCGGTAAGCCGGGTGCTATAGGTCCCGCCGTTACAGATAACAGTGGCACGTTTATATGCCTCATTGTTGACATAGAGGACATATGTCCCTTCCCGGTTCGTGTCGGGAAGCGTCACGGTAACTGTGGCAGAGCCCTTGGACTTACGACCGCTGCTGATGATGATATCCACCTTTGTCCCCTTCGGAACGGTGGAATTTTTGGTGACACTCTGGGAGATGATAGTGCCCTTGGGCTCGGAGGAGTCCCGCTCCTCCACATTTCCAACGGTGAGGCCTACACTCGTAAAATAGTCCACAACACGGTCCTTCTCCGCCGCATAGTTGAGCCCTGTAAAGTCCGGAACGGTGACCTCCGAGTCATCGGATTCCGATGCGACATAGAGAATCAGGGTCTCCGCCGTATTGGCCTTTGTGCCCTGGGGCGGGTCACTGCGAATTACAGTATTCGGCTTATACTTTGTACCACTCTGCGTGACGATGTTGAAATGCAGGAACCCGGCGGCATTCAAAGTCTCCTCTGCCCTGGTCAGAGACATTCCGTTGATTCTGGGAACTGTGGCCGCCGTTCCGTTGGATACGACATCAATGCCGATGGTGGAGCCGCGTTTTGTCTTGGAGCCAGGCTTCTTGTCCTGGTTAATGATTTCACCCGGTTCCGCCGAAGTTGAGGAGACATAGGTGACCTCGAACTCAAACTCTTTATACTTGGCATTGCCCTCCACATCGGTGTAGTAGTTCTTTCCAACAAAATTCGGGACGGTGACCCGGTCGCCGGTAAAGAATCCGGAGAAAATTCCGAGAAAGACAAGGACCAGTATTACGGCGGCAGCAGCACCACAGGACACGCCGATAATGATGGAACGTCTGCGGCTTTGGCGATTCGCCTGTTCTTTGGTATCTGCAGTTGCTTCTGCACTGGGCTCCGGCTGCTGCGGAAGCTTACCGGTCACCGCATTCTTGGCGATAAACTTTGTGGGTTCGTCATCCACGAAGTAGTTGTAGTCAAATTTGATCGACGGATTTCTCTTCAGCTCATCCAGATCCAGGAGCATTTCTGCCGCGGACTGATAGCGGAGCCGGATGCTCTTTTCCATGGCATGGAGAATAATCTGCTCGAGGCCGATGGGAAGATCCTCATTGATTTTTGTCGGTGGCTTTGGAGGCTCCTGAAGCTGTTTCAGTGCCACTGCCACCGCACTTTCTCCCTCAAAGGGGAGCGTCCCGGTGACCATCTCGTACAGGACAACACCGACGGAATAGATATCCGCTTTGTCGTCGGTGATGTCTCCGCGGGCCTGTTCCGGGCTGATATAGTGGACCGAACCTATGGCGGATTCGGTCATAGTACGGGTTTCACCGCGGCTGAATCGCGCAATGCCGAAATCCGTCACCTTGATGGTGCCGTTTTTCAACAGCATGATATTCTGCGGCTTGATGTCCCGGTGGACGATTCCCTTATCGTGGGCGTGCTGCAGCGCCCGCAGAATCTGAGTCGTAAAATTCACGGCCTCCGGCCATGGCAGAACTTTCTGCTGCTCAATATATTCCTTAAGGGTGATCCCCTCGACATATTCCATGACGATATACTGCAGCGTCTCGCCGAAGCTCACGTCATAGACCTTCACAATATTGGGATGAGAGAGGACCGCAATGGCCTTGGACTCGTTTTTGAAGCGACGCCGAAATTCCTCGTTGGCCAGGAATTCCTCCTTCAGGATCTTGACGGCGACGGTCCGGTCATCGATGTTGTCATAGGCCTTGTAGACCACGGCCATGCCGCCGACACCGATGATCTCCTGGATCTTATAGCGCCCGTCAAGGGTTTGTCCTACATAACTATCCATGGAATGTTTCCTTCCCTGTCTGAAGATTTTCAGTTACTCTGCAATGACAACGACGGTAATATTGTCTCCGCCCCCGTGGGCGTTGGCAAGGTCGACCAGGGAATTTGCGCAGTCGCTGTCTGTGGACTCCATGACGAGATTTTGGATTTCCTCGTCGGTGACAAAGTTCGTAAGGCCATCGGTACAGATGAATACGACCTCGCCGCCGTGGAGGTCCTCCTCCCCGTAGTCCACCTGGATATTTTCACTGACCCCCAGTGCTCTGGTGATCAAGTTGCGGTTTGGGTGATTCAGAGCCTGCTCCTCTGTGATTTCTCCGCTCTCCACCATCTTCTGGACCACAGAATGATCCCTTGTCACCTGACGGATGGCGTGTTGGGAGATGAGGTAGGCACGGCTGTCACCGGCGTGGGCAATATACACCGTGTTTTTCCCCACAATAACGGCAACAACGGTGGTGCCCATTCCCCGGAGTTTCGGAGTGGACTCCGCCATATCATAGATTTCAATGTTGGAATTCGTGATGGCGGTAATAAGCAGGTTCCGTATAGACGCCGGAGACATATTGTCCCGGTAAGCGGTTGTAATTCGCTGTGAAATGGAACGGACCGCGGTGGAGCTGGCAATGTTTCCGCCAGCGTTGCCGCCCATGCCGTCACAGACGACAGCCCAGGCCACACCGTCACGGAATTCTCCGGCGGCATAGGCGTCCTGGTTGGAGGAGCGGACCATGCCCGTATCCGATTTGGCAAGAATTTTCATGCATTCTCCTTTTCGTGGTTCCGTCTTAGCTGGCCGCAGGAGGCGTCAATGTCCGGCCCCAGCGTGCGGCGCACTGTTGTGGTAATTCCCCGACGCTCGAGGATCTTGGAGAAGGACCGGAGCCGCTCATCCGAGCTCCTCACATAGTCGTTCTCCCGCACCTCGTTCGCGGGAATGAGATTCACATGGCACAGCATGCCCTTCAGCCGATCCGCCAATTCCTCCGCACACTCGTCAGAGTCGTTGACGCCACTCATCATGGCATATTCGAAGGAGATCCGGCGCGATGTGGTCTCTGTGTAGTCCTTGCATGCCTGCAGGAGTTCTTCTACGCTCCACCGGTAATTCACCGGCATGATCTTCGAACGGATTTCATCATTCGGTGCATGCAGGGACACGGAGAGCGTGAACTGTGGACGGGTCTCCAGAAGATCATAGATGCGGGGAACAATTCCACAGGTGGAGATGGATATATGCCGTGCACTGATATTGTCTCCTTTCTCGTCCGTAATGAGGTCGAGAAAGCGCATTACATTGTCATAGTTGACAAGGGGTTCTCCCATGCCCATAAGGACAATATGGGAAATCCGTTCCCCGGTGTCCCGCTCCGCGGCGTAGACTTGTGACAGGATTTCCGAGGCAGTCAGGTCCCGGACACATCCATCAATGGTGGAGGCACAGAAGCGGCACTTCATGTTACAGCCGACCTGTGAGGAGACACAGACGCTGTAACCATATTTATATTTCATAAGAACCGACTCAATGGTCTCCCCGTCGTTTAAGCGGTAGAGATATTTGACGGTCCCGTCCAGTTTTGAGACATACTTTTCCAAAATTTCCACATTACGGATTTCAAATTCCCGGTCCAGGTCGGCGCGGAGATTTTTTCCGAGGTTCGTCATCTCGGAAAAGGAGACCGCATGCTTATTGTGCAGCCAGTCGAAAATCTGCCCGGCGCGAAATTTGGGAAGCCCCATGGTGGCACAGGCATTCTGGAGCTCTGGGAGCGTCATTGATTTTATATCCTTTTTCACTGGGCAACACGCTCCGTTCGTTCCAGGACGGCAATGAAGAACCCGTCACAGTGGGATGTGCCCGGAAGCAGCGTCTCCTCAGAGAGAAGCGCAAACTCCGGATGGCTGTCCAGAAACCGCGCCACGACATCCTGATTTTCCGCCGGATTCAGGGAACAGGTGGAGTAGACCAGACGGCCGCCAGGCCTGCAATACTGGGCAGATACACACAAAATATGATATTGCACCGGTGTGAGGTTGTCAATGTCGGTAAGACTCCGGTAACGGATTTCCGGCTTGCGTCCGATGATGCCGAGACCGCTGCAGGGAACGTCACAGAGGATCCGGTCTGCAAGGCCGCGTTCGGGGTCATACTCTTCCGCATTTCCGCTGTCGGCATGAATGCACTGGATGCCGAGCCGCTCCGCCCCATTCTGTATAAGTCCTACCCGCTTTGGGTACAGGTCAAACGACAGCACGCTGCCCTTGTCCCCCATCCGTTCAGCAAGAGTGAAACTTTTTCCGCCTGGAGCAGCACACACGTCATACACCCTGTCTCCCGGCTGCGGATCCAGTCGGCTGCAGCACAATTGAGACGAGGCGTCCTGCACATGGTAAAGGCCCTGCAGGAACAGGGGATCCTGCTCCACCGAACCCAGATTGTTCAGCACCAGAGCATCCTCTACGAGCGGATGCGGCTCTGCCTGAACCCCCTCTTCAGCAAAGGCGTTAATCAGAGTGTCTGTGTCTGTTTTCAGGGTATTGACCCGGATTGTTATGGGTTCGGCGCCCAGGGCATGTTCCAGAATGCCCAGTGTTGCCTCTTCGCCGTAACTTTTCTGCCAGAGCTGAATGAGCGGCTCCGGACAGGAGTATTTGACACTCAGATACGGAAGCGAATCCGATTCATCCGGAAGCTGCAGGCCATTCCGATCCACATTATGGAGAACCGCATTGACGAGGCCGGAGGAATATGCCGCTCCGTTTTTCTTCACCAGCGAGACGCTCTCATTGATGGCGGCATGGCTCGGAACGCGGTCCATAAACAGGATTTGGAAGGCACCCAGTAGAAGTGCGGCATAGGTTCGGCGATTCAGTTTCCGGATGGGCTGCTTCAAGTAGCGGGAAAGCTGATAGTCCAGCGTGATTTTCCGCTCCACAGTCCCATAGACCAGCGCCGTAAACAGGGAGCGCTCCGGTCCAGACAGTTCACCGGAGCGGAGACCCGCTGCAACGGTAAGGTTGGAGTAGGAACTGTCCTTCAATATCTTGAGCAGTGCCTCGAAGGCGAGCTGTCTTCCGCTTTTCATGATTTGTCCTCCCGGATAAAAAAAGCGGCTCTTAAGAGTTCAAGAGCCGGATTGTTCTGTGTTATTCGCGGCGGTTGCCGAGAAACAGTATGATCATTCGGAACAGGTCTGCCAGAGAGGCCGCAACAGCCACCACATAAGTCATGGCGGCGGCAATGAGCACTTCCCGTGCCCCGCTCTTCTCTCTTCCATCCAGCAGTCCCGTCTCACCGATTACCTTCAGCGCTCTGCGGCTAGCGTTCAGTTCCACCGGAAGCGTAGCAAACTGAAACAGCGCCACAAAGGCATAGAGGGCAAGGCCGGCCAAAATAAGGGAGGTTCCGGTGTGGTTCGGAACAAACATACCCACCAGGGCCAGCGGGATGCCGAACCGGGAACCAAAGTTGCAGACCGGAATAATGGCGTTTCGGATTTTTATTGGAACATAACCCGTGGCGTGCTGTGCGGCATGCCCCGCCTCATGGCAGGCAACACCGATGGCCGCAATGGAGGAATGCCCGTAAGTACTCTCCGAGAGGCTGATCTGTTTGTTTCTGGGATTATAATTGTCGGTCAGCTTGCCGGCGATAGGTCGAACCGTGACATCGTAGACCTGATAATAGTCCAGGACCGCACGGGCAGCCTGTTCTGCCGTGAGTCCCCTCTGGCTCGCCACGCGGTCAAAGCGGGAATAAACATATTTTACTCTTGCCTGGGCGATAAGGGATGCAATAAAAGCAATGACCACAAGAATATAGGCCCAGGTATAGGAATCAAACGTGCCGTAGAGCTGATTTACAAAGTTCTGACCCATAGAATTGTCCTTTTATTCTGAGAAAGATTCCCCGGGTTCCGGGGCGTGGCCGCGCAGGAAGTCGGCGGCGGACATTTTTCGGGAGCCCAAGGGCTGAACCTCAGTGAGCTCCAGTTCCGCCCCGTCCCCGCAGACCACATAAAGATGGTCCTTCTGCACGATCAATGTGCCAGGGTTCATTCCGGCATGCGTTTTTCCGGTGAGAAGAGAGCGGTGAAGCTTGAAGTTCTTTCCCCGGTAGATGGTGACCGCTGTCGGCCAGGGGTTCAGACCGCGGATCTGATTGTGGATTTCCTGTGCCGACCGGCTCCAGTCCACGGCAGAGTCCTTTTTCGAGAGCATGGGGGCATAGGTCATCTTTTCATTGTCCTGCGGCACCGGATGAAGCGTGCCCGCCTCTGCCTGTTCAAGAGTCTCTGCAATGACATCTCCGCCCAGAATGGCAAGACGGTCAAAGAGTTCTCCCGCTGTCTCATTCTCTCCAATGGCAATGCTCTTGGAGAGAAGCATGTCACCAGTGTCCAGGCCTTCATCCATCTGCATGGCGGTGACGCCTGTGACAGTCTCCCCATCCAGAATAACTTTGTTGATGGGGGCGGCTCCCCGGTATTTCGGAAGCAGCGACGCATGGACATTGATACAGCCATATTTGGGGAAATGCAGCACATCAGACTTCAGAATCATTCCATAAGCGGCGACTACGATGACATCCGGCTGCAGTTTCTCCAAAATAGGCATGGCCTCGCCATGGCTTAGAGATTTCGGCTGATAAACGGGAACGCCGTGTTCCTGCGCGCACACTTTTACTGGCGGCGGTGTCAGGACCATATGGCGGCCCCGCGGCTTATCCTCCATGGTAAAGACGCCGACTACGTCGTGTCCCTCCTGAAAGAGCCGCTCCAGAGTGGCCACCGCAAAGTCCGGTGTGCCCATAAATACGATTTTCATAGATTACTCCCCCGGTTTGGTGTCCCGGATGACCTTGACGTCGTCCAGATCCGGAGTGAGATTTTCCTTTTCCGCCCGGCGTGCCCGGTAGATTTCATCCCACTCCTCCGGGGACTTCGGATTCGGGTTCAGGCGTTGGGTGAAGAGCACGCCCTCCAGGTGGTCGATCTCGTGGCTGAAGCACTGGGCTTTAAAGCCCTCAACCTCGTAGGTATGCCACTCTCCGTGGCGGTCCTGGGCCTTAACGGTCATTTTTTCCGGCCGTACAGTCTCGTAGTACTCGCCCGGAAGGGAGAGACAGCCCTCCATTTCACACTGGGTCCCCTCTTCGGAGAGGATTTCTGGATTTATGAGTTCAATGAGTCCATCGCCCACGTCCACAACAATGGCGCGGCGAAGAACCGCGACCTGTACGGCGGCGAGGCCGACCCCGTTGGACTGATACATGGTCTCCGCCATGTCGTCCAGAAGAATGCCCAGACGCTCATCAAATTTTTTGACCGGGCGGCTCTTGAGCCGGAGGATGGGGTCTTTCTTTGTTACCACATTTCGAATAGCCATGGATCATGCTCCTATGTTGATTAATTTCCGTCAATTTCCACGACGGTGGATATTCCGCTGCAGGACCGGTCGGCGGCGAAGATCTTGAGTGCTTTTTTGAGCATGCTTCGAAACCGCTGGTCGTTGCGGCACTTTATGAGAAGGCGGTAGCGGTAGCTGCCGCTGACTTTTAAGATACGCTCCGGCATGGGGCTGAGGACGATGAGATGGAGGTCTTTGAATTCGCCCTCCCCGGTGAGCTCTCCCCGCAGGATGTCGAGGAACCGGAAAGCGCCGTCCCGCACCCGCTGTTCGTTCTTACCGCGGAATTTCACAGCGGCAATAGTGCAATATGGCGGATAGACCATGGCGCGGCGCATTGTGATCTCTCTGCGGTAAAACGCCGGATAGTCCTGTCGGGCCGCCAGCCGGATGACCTCGTTCTCCGGTTCTATGGTCTGAATGATAGCCTTGCCCGGAGCACTGCCGCGCCCGGAACGCCCGACGACCTGAGTGATGAGGTCAAAGGTCCTCTCCATGCTCTTGTAGTCGTCATTGAAAAGCTCACTGTCCGCGGACAGGACGCCCACCAGCGTGACATTCTCAAAGTCAAGGCCCTTGGCCACCATCTGCGTTCCTATAATTATATCATACTCGCCGCGGCGGAATGCCCCCAACTTCTCATCAAAGGCATATTTCTGCATGGTGGAATCGGCATCCAGACGGAGGATGCGGGCCTTGGGGAAAATCTCCTGGAGCTCCTCCTCCACGTGCTGAGTCCCCTTACCGGAGTACCGCACGCTTTCCGCACCGCATTTTTCACAATGGGTCGTGAAAGGAACGGAATATCCGCAGTAATGGCAGAGCAGCCTGTTGCTGTCTCGATGGTAGGTCAGAGAGATGCTGCAGTTCGGGCAGGTCACCGGCTCGCCGCAGGTGTTACAGGCGGCATAGGTGTTATAACCGCGCCGATTCATGAGGAGAATGGACTGATGTCCCTCTTCCAAGTTCCGCTCTAGCTCTGAGTAGAGTTCCCGACTGATCATGGTGCGGTTGCCCGCAGCCATCTCCCGGCGCATGTCCACAATGCGGACCTGCGGAAGATAGGCGGTACCGTAGCGCTGCGTCAGCGTCATAAGATCATACTTTCCCGCCTCTGCCGCCGCATAGCTGGATAGGGACGGCGTTGCCGAGGCCAGGACCAGAAGGCCCTTGCTCTCCGCGACCCGGTATTTTGCAATGTCCCGGGCATGGTAGCGTGGGCTCATGTCGGACTGATAGGTCCCCTCCTGCTCCTCGTCCATGATGAGAAGCCCGAGGTCCTTCACCGGAGCAAAGACAGCGGAACGAGTCCCCACGGCAATGCGGGCTGTTCCCTCCTGCACCCGAGTCCACTCGTCCAAGCGCTCTCCGGCGGAGAGGGCGCTGTGGAATACCGCAACAAGGGAGCCATAACGGGCATAAAAGCGTTTCAGCGTCTGAGGCGTCAAGGAAATTTCTGGAACCATGACGATGGCCCCTTTTCCCTGTGCCAGAGCCTGATCAATGAGCTTGATATAGACGCTGGTCTTCCCGCTTCCGGTCACTCCATAGAGGAGCGCAGTCCTCCCGGTCCCGAAGCGGGAGAAGAGCTCTTGATAGGCCTTCTCCTGCTCCTCAGAGAGCACGATGGGCGCCGTGTCGGTCTTCTCGTATTTTTCATAAGGCCGGCGATACGCTTTCTTTTCGTAAGAAACGACAACATTTTTCCGGAGCAGGGACTTTACGACTGCTTCCGTATAACCTGTGAAATAGCAGAGTTCTTTTACAGAGAGCGGCCCCTGGGTAAGCAGGATCAAAGCCATGTCCCGCTGCTTTTTGGTAAGCTTTTCCGGGAATTTCTCCAGGTCTTCCTCTCTCTTGATTTCGTCAGCAAGACGGATCATGCGTACAGTGGAGTCCCCCACATTGCGGGAAGCCCGCTGCCGTTCATCCAAGATACCCTCTTTCACCATCCGTTCCGGAAGATCCGAGTTGGATGGAAGCTGCAGTGCGGCCAATAGAACCGGGCGCTTTACAGCCCCCTTCCGGCGCATCAGGTAAGAGACTGCGAGCTGTTCTGCGTCCGTCAGCTGCTGGCCATGATTCCAGCCTTCTGCCAGGGAATACTCCGTCATCTGTTTCCAGTTGAGACCTGCAGGGAGCATAGTCTTCAAAGCGTCAAAGAGAGTACAGAAGGTGTGCTCCCTCATGTACTCTCCCAGTCGTATCATCTCTTTCGTGACGATTGGCTTCTCGTCCAGGAGAGCCGCCACCGATTTGAGTTTCTTATCCGGCTCCCCCTCCTGCAGTTCAATGATGACGCCCTGTCGAAGGGAAGTCCCCCGTCCAAAGGGCACCAGGACCCGGCTTCCAACGGAAACCCGGTCTGCCATGGGCGGGGGAACAAGATACCGATAATTTTTATCCACGGGGAAAGAGACATTCTGCACGGCGATGCCGGCGATGAGACCCGTGGCCATATCAGAGATACTTGATTTCATCCGGCTCGACGATGGTGTACTCGCCGTCCAGGATCTTATTCAGAGCGGTTGTGACCGGCTTCTCGGTGAGGATTTCACCCTCCTCGCTGGCCTTGTCCGCAATTTGCCGGGCAAGATGGGCCGTGGCAGTGCAGAGAGAGTAACGGCTGGTACGTCCGCCGCCGGGTTTTCCCTCCAGGACAGGAGAGAGATCCGGATTGAAGTTTCTTTCTTCCTTGATTGTCGTTTCCTTCATAGTGCAGGCTCCTCTCAGGACTCAGCGGCAGTGGCAGCGGGCTCAAAGACATCCTCTGAGTAGTCCCGTATCATGCCGCGATAGCGGTTTATTACTTCTAAAATGTTGTCAACGGCCTCATCCACACGGTCATTGACAATGATGTAGTCATAGTCATAGGAGCGGGAGATCTCGCTGCGGGCAATGGCGAGACGCTGCTCGATTTCCTCCTCGGACTCTGTGTTGCGCTCCTCCAGCCTCTGGCGGAGAGCATAGACAGAGGGCGGCATGAGGAACATGGTACAGACCTCCGGCCACTTCTCTTTGATTTTCGATGCCCCCTGGACCTCGATCTTCAGAAGAACCGTCTTGCCCTGCTTTGTCCACTCCCGAATGGGCTTCATGGGTGTGCCATAGTAGTTGTCACCATACTTGGCATATTCCAGCATTTCGTCCGCTTCGATATTTTTCTCAAACTCCTCTTTGGTGACAAAGTAATAGTCCTTGCCATCCACCTCTCCGGGACGCGGTTTGCGCGTCGTCATGGAGATGGACACGATGGTATCTTTATCCTTTGTCAAAAGGGCGTCGATAACGGTGTCTTTTCCGGCACCGGAAGGACCGGACAGGACCAAAACAAACCCGCTGCTCATATTTCGGATGCCTCCTCATTCTCCTCTTCCCCATTGATGCGGTGCATGAGCGTCTCCGGCTGAAGATAGGACAGGATGACATGATCCGAGTCGGTCAGGATAACGGTCTTGCTCCTGCGGCCATGGGAGGCGTCAATGAGATTCCCCTTCTCCTTGCACTCCTGGACGATCCGTTTGATAGGGGCGGAGTCCGGGCTCACCATAGCAATGATGCGGTCTGTGTTGACACTGTTTCCAAATCCGATATTCACTAACTTCAAAACGATAACACTCCTGACGGGGCAGTAATTTACTCAATATTCTGGACTTGTTCCCGAATTTTCTCAACTTCTCCCTTAATGGAGAGGACCCGTGAGGTGATCTCAAGATCCGAGGCTTTGGAACCGATGGTGTTGGCCTCGCGATTGATCTCCTGAACCAGAAAATCCATTTTTCGTCCAATGGGACCCTCGTCGTCAAACATGGCCTTCAGCTGGCTGATGTGGCTGTGGAGACGGACGGTCTCCTCATCCACGGCGACTTTGTCCGCATAGATGGCGGCCTCGGTCAGAAGACGCTGTTCATCCACTTTTGCGTCCCCGAGGAGATCACGGATGCGCCCCTTCAGCTTTTCATTGTATTCGCGGACCGTCTCCGGAGAGCGCTTTTCAATAAACTCCACCATTTCCAGAATGTTATCCGCCTTGCTGCAGATATCTTCCTTCAGCTTTTCGCCCTCGGTCTCCCGCATGGCGACAAAATGGTCGGTGGCCTCCGCAAGAGTCGGCTCCACAGCTTCCCAAATGGCGTCCTCGTCTGCCTCAGCCTTATGGACGGTGAAGACGTCGTTGAACCGGGTCAGCGATGCAGTTGTGATGTCGTTTCGGATACCATAGGTGTCTGCCAATTCATTTAAGGCGCTGATATAGGCCTTGGCAAGAGGATGGTTTACCTGGACGTCTACCGCCCCGGCACACTTCTCCTCAATGGTAATGCAGCACTCCACCTTGCCCCGGGCGATTCGGTTTTGGAGGTAACTCTTGATCTTCTCCTCCAGAAAACTGTACTGCCGGGGAACACGCGTCGTGAGCTCAAAATAGCGGTGATTGACGCTTTTGAGCTCCACGAGTACCGACCGCTCCTCCGTGTCCGTCTGGGCACGGCCGTAGCCGGTCATACTTTTTGTCATATTGTTGAAAACCCCTTATTTCAGGGCCATGGAGCACAGAAAAAGCCCCTTTTGCCCTAATAATACAATTTAATATTATACTCATTTCAGGGGTCATATGCAAACCGTGGAAAGAGTTTATTTTGCGGTCCTTTTCAGGCTCTGGACCTCCTCGTGGGTCAGCTCCCGCCACTTGCCGGGCTGGAGCATGCCGAGCTTGACCGGACCCTCGGAGATTCGCTTTAGGCGGGCGACTTCGAGGCCGAGCTGTTCACACATCTTTCGGATCTGCCGATTTCGGCCCTCACAGATTGTGACCTCCAGAACCGTGCGGTTTTCCTCTTTGACAAGAACCTTTACATCGGCGGGGAGAGTCTGCTGCCCATCGATCATCATACCCGTCATCATCTTGGTAATCATATCGTCGGTGACCTCCGGGCGAACTGTAACACGATAAGTCTTCGGTACGTGCTTGGACGGGTGCATGAGACTGTTGGCAAATTCTCCGTCATTCGTGAAGAGAAGGAGACCTTCGGAGTCGCGGTCCAGTCTTCCGACCGGATAGACCCGGGTGTCCACATCTGCCACGAGCTCCGCCACACAGCGGCGGTCATACTCGTCGCTCATGGTGGAGATAAAGCCCCACGGCTTATTCAGCATCAGGTAGACATGTTTCTGGTCTTTCTGGACTTTACGTCCCTCCACAGAGACAACATCCTTTTTCGGGTCAATTTTTCGTCCGATTTCAGCGACCTCGCCGTTGACGCGCACTTTCCCCTCCCGGATGAGTTCCTCGCTCTTCCGGCGGGACGCGATACCACATTCCGCCATATATTTCTGAAGTCGTTCCTCTGCCATAGTAACCTCCAAGATTTTGGACAGACTTAAGACAGCCATCCTTTTTCGGGATGGCTGTCATCAGATCCATTTGCTTATTTTTCGATGATGCGGTCCGGCTCATCGGCCTTTCCGTCCTTGTTTTTATCCTTCTTGAAGAGGTCCGTGACCTTGTCAAACATGTCGGGGACAGCATTGACCGCCTTCTCTGCAGCGTTGTCAAACGTACCGATATTCTTGATGGAGACCTTTCCGTTCTGGATGATCATGAAGGCGATGGGGATAATAGAGACACCTGCGCCGCCTGCACCGCCAAAAAGCTCCTGATCACCCTTGGAGGGGAAGTCGGAACCGCCGCTGGCGAAGCCGTAGGTCACCTTGGAGACCGGGATGATCGTGAGACCGGACTCGGTGTAGATTGGCTCACCGATAACGGTGTTGACGTCGATCATGTCCTTGACTTTGGAGAGCGTATCGCTGAGGAGAGCAACTGCGTTCGTTCCCTTTTCCTTCTTATCTTTCATGAGAAGCACCACCTGTCAATAACCCAGCTGCTCAGCAGTCTGGTCAAGTAATTTATCTTTTGTCTCTTTCTGGAGTTTATCATGCACTTCACCGGCCTTGGTCATGCCCTTGTCCAGGGTCTTCAGCGTCCGGAGACCGGACTTCAGGGAAGACTTAACAAACGGGTGCATGATACGCAGCGGGGTAAAGGAGATTGTACAATGGAGTTCTGCCTGATCCTTGGTTCCAAGGAACCAGGGAACCAGTTCCACGTCATAGTTCCGGACGTTGGTATTGGACACCAGAAGGCTCATGGCCGGGAATACAACGGAGGCGACCGTTCCATATTTCAGTGCGGTTGCCGCTGCGTCCTTCCCATGGACATACAGCTTAACTTCCGCCTGTTTTATGGTGAACCGTTTCATCGTCTTCTTCAGACTGTCCACGGACTCATCCTTAATAAACTGCAGGAGGGAGAGGATGGAGCGGAAGGAAAAGCCTTCCATAAAACTGCGGGCAAGATTGATGGCCCCTTCAATGTCCCAGCTGTCCACCTTGTCGCGGATTTGCCGGAGCTTGGAGACCTCAGCCTTATCCACAATGTCCGGGAGAGGATGTCCGGAGGCAGCAGCTTCCTTTGCTCTCTTCTCATCTTCCTCCGCCTTGGCCATTTCTGCGTCCAGACGGGCGGATTCGCTGTCAAGATGCTCCTTTTTGAGCTGCAGCTCCTCCTCCTTCTCAATTTCCTTCTCGAATTTTTTGACCTGGACCATTTCCCGGCCCTTTTCCTTGGCCTTTTTCTTCAGGAAATCTGTACTCTGGTGTTTCTTCTTGGGCTTTTTCTCCTTCTTCTCCTTCCCGCCCGGGGAGAAGTTCAGGAACCCATAGCCAAAGCGCAATTTTACACCATTGTCCTCGTCATAGTCCACACCGACGCGGGCTCGAATTAAGAGCAGCGTCAGAATGAGCAGACCGGTCAGCACCATGAGTGCCAGGATTATGAGGAAGATCCAAAGGATGACTTTAAAGAATCCCAATCATCACACCTCCTGATGGTTATCATTCATGTCTGCAAGCTCTGTCTGCGGCTCGTCCGCCTCTTCCCCGCCGGGAAGCTCCGGAAGATCCTCGAGAGATTCCAGACAAAAACATCGTAAGAACACCGGTGTCGTCCCATACAGGATGGGCTTTCCTGGGAGGTCGAGCCTTCCCTTCTCCTCAATGAGACCTTTGTTCACCAGAGAGGAGATGACGCCCGAGCAGTCAACACCCCGGACCTGGTCCACAAAGGACCGTGTCACCGGCTGGTTATATGCCACGACTGCCAGCACCTCAAAGGCGGCGCTGGACAGCGGAGTATTCTTTTTCATTTCCAGAACACTGCGGACTGAGTCCGAGTACTCCGATTTCGTACAGAGCTGATACTGGTCACCCAGCTTCTTAAGACAGATTCCGCTGTCCTCCGCGGTCAGGTGCTGTTCCAGCTGTTCCAGAATGTACTGCATTTCCCCGAGATCCGTTTTCAGAGACTCGGAGAGCTTATTCAGTGAGACCGGTTCACCGGCGGCAAAGAGAACCGCCTCCGCTGCAGCCTCGAGTTTTTCATAGTTCAATGGGTACCCTCCTGCTTCAGCGTCAGATGAAGGTCATCCCCCTCCCCTGTCGTGGTCACCTTTTTGTCTTTGATGAGTTCCAGGACAGCGAGGAAAGTGGCGACGAGGTCAGAACGGGTCTCCGAACGGCGCAGGAAGGAGCTAAGACTCCATTTTCCGCCGCCGGACAAACTCTTCAGAAGCTGACTGATCTTCGAGGAGACAGAGACCACCGGTCGTTTGACGATTTCGGTGAACAGTTCCACCGGAGGGGGAAGTTTTCTACGCCCTTTGCCAAGGACATTTCGGTAGGCACGCAGGAGCTCATCGGGTTCATGGAAGAGCTGATATGTGGGGTCCACCTCCAGCTCATCCGGCTGTTTCACATAGAGGTCAAAGCCGTCGGCAATTTCGGCGAGTCGGCCTGCCATGATCTGACAGTCCCGGTACTCCAGAAGTTCCCCGGTCAGTTCCTTTTTCAGCTCCTCCGCCTCCTCCTGGGAGGGAAGCAGTGAAACGGTCTTCATATAGACCAGGCGGGCGGCCATTTCCAGAAATTCACTGGCCACGTCCATATCCGCCTCCTGCATTTTCCGCACATAGTCCATATACTGGTCCACAAGCTCCGAGATGGGGATGTCGTAGATGTCCAGCTTATGTTTGCTGATGAGAGAAAGGAGCAGGTCCAGCGGTCCCTCAAAGACTTCGAGTTTGTAAGATGGTTCCTGCATGGGCGTCACCCGTACATGAGGGAGACCGGGTCGTAGATGGCCACCACCCCGCCGAAGGGAAGGTTGGAGATCCACCAGAAGAACCGGGCTACAAACTGTGAGAGCCAGGAAATAGGATAGCTCAGTGCGCCCACAATGAAGAGTACAAATATGATGATGGAGAGCACACCGCTGTGGGTGCGGATCCAGTGATTGGCGTTTTCCGGGAGAACCGCCTCCAGGAGTGCAAAGCCGTCAAACATGGGAATGGGGAGAAGATTTACGACTCCGAGGAAAATACTGATGATTCCGGCATAGGCGAAGACGTAGTAGAGAATCATCTGAAGATTGGTCCCATAGATGGACGAAATATGGGTAAAGCAGGCTGAGAGGAAAAAGGACAGCCAGCCCATTAGCAGGTTGGACATGGGCCCCGCAAGAGAGACAAGCACATTGTCCCATTTCGGGTGCTTAAAATTATTGGGGTTGACCGGGGTCGGTTTGCCCCAGCCAAAGCCGGTGAGAACGATCAGGATGGCGCCGAGGACGTCGATATGCGCAAGGGGGTTCAGCGTCAGACCGCCGGCAAGCTTCGGGGTATTGTCCCCGCATTTGTAGGCGGCGATGGCGTGGGCCCACTCATGGATGGGCAGTGCCACAAACACCAGAAACAGATCGGCAATAATGACAGAGATTATGGCCAGACTGCTCCCGGAACGGAGCGCATTGATCAGCATAAAAAATGAAACACCAGCTTTATCAGACAAAATAGTTCAATATAGTAAAAGAATACTAAAATTTATGAAAAACGTCAATAAACTGCGCTCACCGGATGGCGGTCACGCCGCGCGGGAGGCCGGCATAATCCACATAGCTGCGCGCCGTCTGAACTCTGCCCTGCAGTGAGCACAGGATTTTCTGCGTCTGATTCTCCGCACACTCCAGTGCAAGCATTCCGCCGGTCGGCAGAAGTACCAGCCAAGAGTCTGTGATGGCACGGTAGAAGACCAGTCCATCGCCCCCGCCGTTCAGCGCCATGACCGGCTCAAAATGGACCTCTTCCTGAAGCCCCGGGAGTTCTCCCTCCGAAATGTAGGGAGGATTGGAGACAATGACGTTGGGGCGATATCCCGCTGGGAGCTGGGCTGGGCCGTCGAACAGGTCGCCGGGCACCGGAGTATACCGGTCTGCCACGCCGAGTGCCTCCGCATTTTTGGACAAATATGGGAAGGCCTTGTCAGACTTTTCCAAGGCAGTCACATGGCTGTTCGGAAAGTTGACCGCCACGGAGAGGCCAATACAGCCGGATCCCGCACACAGGTCCAGCACCTCGGGATGCTTTTCCCCACATGTCTCAAGATACTCGAGCACAGCGGTCACCAGTAGCTCCGTCTCCGGACGGGGAATGAGCACACCGGGGCCCACATGGAAGGTCAGGCCGTAGAAGTCCCATTCGCCGAGGAGGTATTGGAGCGGATAATGGGTACATCGCCGGGCGATGCAATCCTGGTATGCCGCTACAACCTCTTCCGGGGCTTGAACATCCGGGCCCATCAGAAGCGCAGTCCGCGAAAGCCCGGAAATTCCAAGCAGGAGTTCCCGGGCATCAAAGTCAGAATCTTCAATTTTTGCGTTTTCCAGCTCGGCGCGGCCGAACTGCAGCAGTTCACCGTATGTCATCAGCGGATTGCGTCGTCCTCCGGATTGTCGGTCTTGACCGCATTGAAAGCGGCAATGGCGGTCTCCATCATCTCATTGCCAGGCTCCACGGTGGTTATTCGCTGCATCCACATACCCGGGGCCACAAGAGCACGGGCAAACCAGTTGTCGTGTTTGCCGGCGTAGCGGATGATCTCATAGCCGAAGCCCATGACGAGCGGAATGAGGCAGAGTTTGATGAGGATCCACAGCCAGCGGGGATTCTGTACGCCAGGCCAGATGACCGCCACAATGGTGGCCAGAATAATGGCGATGAACAGCATGAGGAACATGAAGTTCGTTCCGCAGCGGGGATGGAAGCGGGAGCAGCTGCGGACATTGTCCACTGTGAGCTCCTTCCCCGCCTCGTAGCAGGCGATGGTCTTATGCTCCGCACCGTGATACATAAACACCCGGTGAATTTCACTGTTCTTGCTGGTGATCCACATATAGAGAATCAGGATGATGATTCGGATGATTCCCTCAAACAGAGGGTGGAGATTGTGGTTGTCGAGGACGTGGTTCGTGACATGGAAGTCAAAGAGGTCCACAATCCAGGTCGGGAACCACATAAAGAGGACAAAGGCCAGGGCAAAGCCCAGAATCATGGATATGATGCTGATAACTGTCATCATCTTGGGACCGAAATGGTCCTCCACCCACTTGTCCAGCTTGCTCTCCGTCTCATAGTCCTCGCCGTCGTCCAGCTCGATCTGGTTGGCGGAGTACATGAGATATTTATAGCCATACTTCAAGGATTCTATAAATGCGACAACACCGCGGATGATGGGAAGCCGGGCCCATTTGTGTCTCTGGCCGAACCGCTTCTCCTCCTCCAGCTTGACGTCAACGCTGCCGTCCGAGTGGTGGATGGCGACGGCGGCACCCTTGGGTCCGCGCATCATGACGCCCTCCATGAGGGCCTGTCCGCCGATGCTGGTCTTATGCTGTGTATTGCTCAATATTGATCCTCCTTCTGGATGGATACAAAAGAAATTATGTTGCTGCCGGGGCCCCATCGGTATCCTCCGGGACCGCCAGATCGTTTATTCTAACATAATCCACAGGGAACGTCAAAATGACACAGGTCCCCACACCCAGTTCACTCTGGATATCCATGTTGCCGCCGTGCATCTTTACGATTTCATCCACGACCGCCAGACCGATTCCGCTGCCGCTGACGGAGATGTTGGACTTATAGAATTTCTTCCGGATTCGCGGCAGGTCCTCCTCCGAGATGCCACAGCCGGTATCCTCCACAAAGATCTTCAGCTGGGCCTTCCCCCCCTCTTCCACCGGCGGGATCTCCTCGGCATAGACTGTGATCTTTCCTCCCTGATCCGTATATTTGAAGGCGTTGTCCAGGATATTCACGAAGACCTGATCAATACGGTCCGGGTCGCCCTCGGCAGGGGTCGGGATATTCGGAACATTGTAAGAGAGGCTGATTCCCTCCCGCATGGAGCGGTCCTTGAACATGTAGATGGTCTGGTCCAGCTCAGCGAGGTAGTCAATTTTCTCGTACTTCAGGGTAAGCCGTCCGTTTGCAATCTTGGAGAGATCCAGAAGGTCGTTGACAACACCGGTCAGACGGGTCGTCTCATCCACGATGACCTCGAGTCCGCGCTTTGTCAGAGCCGGGTCGGAGCTGTCGGTGGCCATGAGGGTCTCCGCCCAGCCCTTGATGGCCGTGAGCGGCGTCTTCATCTCATGGGAGACTGTGGAGATGAAGTCATTCTTCATCTTGTCGGTGGAGCCCACCTCCTCGGCCATGAGGTTGATGTTCTCCGCGAGGTCACTGATCTCGTCGTTGTACTCCTGGGGCTCAATACGGGCATTCATATCTCCCTGGGCGATTCGCTTTGTGACATCCTTCATCTGGTTGACCGGAGCCACAATGGAGTCGGTGAAATAGATACCGGATATGATGACCAGCAGAATCAAAATAAGGTAGAAAAGGAGCATCATTGCAACAATAATCAGCAGCTGCTTATCGATTTCCTTCAGCGAGATGATGTACCGGATGGCACACTTTGACTGGCCGTCACTGTTCACCAGGAACGTGGCAGCCTTGATTTTCTCCCCGTTGTCGTCTCGTCCAGTAAACGTCCCGCTCCGGGAAGGAGACCGAAGTGCCTCCTCATAGTCTGGAATTTCCGTGGGATCCACGGCGAATCCGCCGGAGGACTCCACGACCTTTCCGTTCTGGTCAATGGCCCAGACCTCCACCTTGTCCTTCTGGTTATAGGAGCGGATATAGTCCTGGGCGAGGTCCTCAAAGGAACGGGAGCCCCGGTCCTGTGAAAAGTAGGAGTTGACCATTCCCGTGAACTGGGAGTTCAGTTTCAAGTCCACCGCATCATAGTAGTAGTTGCGGATAATCAGAATAAGGAATATAGCAAGGACCAGATACACGACGAGAATGGCGGAGAGTGTGGTCCGGAACCAGCGTTTTGTGATTCCGGAGATCCGTTTTCCATCCCTTGTAATCCCCTGCCAATGTAAAGGATGTTTCATTTAAGTAACCCACTTGTACCCGATACCCCAGATGGTCATCAGGTGCTTCGGAGAGGACGGGTCGTCCTCCACCTTTTTCCGCAGTCGGCGGATATTGACGTCAACGATCTTGTCTTCCGTATAGTAGGCACTGCCCGTGCTGCTCCCCCAGACATGCTGTAGGATTTGTGAACGTGCCAGTGCGGCGCCGGGGTTCTGGAAGAAATACTCCATAATTTGAAACTCCACCTGGGTCAGCTCAATATTGCGGCCCCCTTTGGTGAGGGTACGGCTGCGCAGGTCGAGCACAAATTCTCCAAGGGCGATCTGATCCCGGGAGGCAGCTCCTGTCTTCTCCACCATGGCGACGCGGCGATACACCGAGTCGACCCGCGCCATGAGTTCTGCCGGGGAAAATGGTTTTGTGACATAGTCGTCTGCACCGACCAGCAGGCCAGTGACCTTATCCATTTCCTCCGTCTTGGCGGTGAGCATGATAATGCCGACGCTCTCACTCCGCTTGCGAAGTTCCTTGCAGACTGTGATACCGTCCATTTCCGGCATCATAATGTCGAGGAGCACCACATCGAAGTCTCCGCCGCTGGCATCGTAGAGTTGCAGAGCCTGTGCGCCGTCCTCTGCCTCTGTGACATCGTAACCGCTCCGCTTCAGATTGATGACGATGAATTCGCGGATTGCGGACTCGTCCTCCGCCACCATTACTTTTTTCAAGAGATCACTCCCAGGGTATTAATAAAAAACAATATTTTTCTCAATTTCTTTATTGGACATGCCATATTGCTTTCCCGCACTGGTCAGCGTACCGTAGGCGACCATGGAGCCATGGTCTGTCCGGAAAGAGTAGGTGTCCGCTTTGCGCATACGGTCTTTCGGCTTGGCCACAATGCTGAACAGCGGCTTGTTTCCGCCCCCGGCCGTCTTGAGGGTCAGTACTCCTGTATTGTCTCTCACGGCCACGACTTTACTACTGTACTCTTTCGGAACCCGGAGATAATATCTGCCAACCTTATTCACATAAGTATAGACAGCAGGAGAAAATGCAATGTTTTCCCCGGAGACCCCGGGAGAGTACCAGCAGATAACCGGGAGCTGCGTCATGAGATTCTGTTCCGTCTGCGGAATTTGATATTTCTGCTCCATGGCGAGCGGAATGTCAATGCGGGAGTCCCCGTCCACGTCCCATGAGGGAATGCGGAATGGACGATACGTCTTGGTGTTCGTCAGTGAGTCATTTTCTGTCATAGGGGCACAGAGTTTCTCTGCGGCCTTGTCCCACCAGATGATCTCCGTGATCATTCCATGTTCGCCCTTTGTGGCATCGAGAAATGCGAGGCACTCGTTCTTTTCCCGCTGGAACTTCAGCGAGGTATACCCCGAGACATTAGAGTCCAGTGCAGCCCGTTTTCCAACGGTCGTAATGGTACCGTCATTGTTCATCTTGAAGAGAGAGACATAAGTATTCGGCGCCTTGGCGGAATTGTCTCCCCAAATGACGAGGAGATCGTCCTTGCCGTCACCATCCATATCCTCTACGCCCATGTCGTTGTACTGCTGATCCATTAGGCAGTCCAGCTGGAGATGGGCATGTTCGTCAATATTGAACTGGTTGACAGTGAGCCGCTTAATGCTGTTATCGTTTAGGAGATCCCATCCGAGAATGATTTCCGATTTTCCATCGCGATTCAGGTCATCAAAGCGGATAGAGTCCACCCCGGAACCATAGCCCTCGGTGTCAAGGACACTGACCCACTCTTCTCCCTGCTTGTCCAGGACATTGAGGCGGACGGTGGGCTCGGAGGCGTCGGTGGAATAAAAGACCAGTACTTCCCGCTCCCCGTCCCGGTCAATATCGTTACGGATGAAGGGGTTGTGGTATGCCCCGGAACGGGGAAATTGCAGCTGATAGGCGGTATTTTCCCCGATGGAATTTTTAAAGGCTTGCAGGATCTCCTCGTTCTCCGCACTGGGCCCGGGAGGCGTCATGGCGTTCTCCGGGCTCTTAAACTTGGAGGAAAACAGGAGGAAAACCAGAATAAATGCCACAGCAGAGGCAATGATCAGAATTACATTCTTTTTCACAGAATTGTCCTTTTACTGTTTCACTGCAGTGACGACCGCAGTATGCGTACCAAACGACCAGCATGTGTTGCTGTTTACCACGATCCGTAGCGGAACATCATTGGCACCGGCCACAATGTCCCGGGAGCGGAGGTCGGCAACGACCTGGATATCTTTGGCGGTGATTCGGTCAAGGTCCTTCTTGGGACCGTACAGTGTAAGCGTAATAGCTGTATTCTTCGGTCCTGCATACCGGAAACCAGCTGGACCGTTTCGAATGGTCATGCCGCGAAGATCCACCGAGAGCTCTTTCTGGGCCATTTCGCCCACTTTCACGGTGACAGTGAAAGTCTGGTCATTGTTCAAAGGCTTGCCGTCCACAATATCGCTGGAATGGAATGTAAAGGAATTGATACCCGGTGCAAGACGACTGAAGTCAATGGTGCCGAGAGAGATTGTCTCCAGGTCACGCAGCTTGGACGGGTCCACCGCAATGTTGATGTTGGATGGCGAGATGGAGAACGAGGGGAGGTTCTTCAGATATGCCGTAGGCACATTGGAGAACTCCACAGAGAGCGGCATATTGGTCTTCTGGTAGACCGGAATGGTGAGCGTGACATGATTGGTGCTCATATTGGTGAGATAGGTCACCGGCTGACCCTTGTCGTCCACAAATGCAAGATTGGCGACCTGGGTCTCGGAATGCCGAAGCATGCCGTCCGTATTGACAATAGCATAGGCATGGGCAAGACGGTCAATCTGCGTCTGGGGGCCATACAGGGTCAATTTGTTTCGGGAGAGTACCGGACCTTCTGTCATGTATTCCTTACTGTAAAGTATGGGATTGGAGCGGCGAACGACCGGTTCCAGCTCAATCTCCGTAGTCTTGGGCGTGTCAAAATAGACATCCACATAGTCCTGGGATTTTGAGACAATTTTGAAGTCCGCATTGGTTTTTTTGGAGGAAGCCCTCAGCTGGAGCGTATATTTGCCCGGAGCATCCACATAAGAGGTCACCGCCACAACGCGGATATCACTGGCTGAGAGGACATTGTCCCCTATTTCATAACGGCGGCCGGAAACAGTGACATCCACCCGGAGATCATCGGCGCCGAAGGCCTGATAGCCGAGCTGTTTCGGGAGACTCTCATCCACCTGGACCCTTACATCCTTGATGGTACGTTCCACCACCGGGGATTCGTTGATGGAAATGGCAAGCCATGTGATGAGGGCAAGGATAACCGATATGATGATGAGGGAACGACGGTTACTGAGGACCTGGGAGAGCCGGGAACGGTTATTGCTGGCCATTGTTCTCCCCTCCCTCCTTATTCTTTCGTTTTCTCTTCCGCACCTCACGGCGTTTCTCCGGGTCCGGGATATCCAGCAGGAAGGCATTTAACAGAATTTCTCTGACCTCTCCGTCGGAGAGATCCCGCTGAAGAGTGCCACCCTGTGCAATGGAGATGGCGCCGGTCTCTTCCGAGACCACAAGAACAAGCGCATCACTCTGCTCTGACATGCCGATGGCAGCCCGATGCCGAGTGCCGAGTTCCTTTGCCACCTCTTTGTTACGGTCTGTGAGAGGAAGAATACAGCCGGCGGCGTAGAGCCGGTTATTTCGAATAATGGCGGCGCCGTCATGAAGAGGAGCCTTCGGATAGAAGACGTTCCCAATGATTTGGGAGGAGACTTTTGCATCCACAACAGTACCGGTATCAATGATTTCTCCGAGGGGAAGGTCCCGCTCAAAAATGATGAGGGCTCCGATTTTCTTGTCACTCATGTCCACGGCAGCCTTGCAGACGGAGTTGACGGTCTTGGAGACCGCCGCATTGTACTGGAGCGCTTTCTGGGAAGGCCCTCTTCCAAAGAAGGAAGAAAGCCGCATAAAAGACCGGTTCGTTCCGATTTTTTCCAGCAGTTTTCGAAGTTCCGGCGCAAACAGGATCACCAATATTACGAGGATATTGTTGAAGATTTGCCGGAAAATAAAGACACTGGACTTCATGTCCAGCAGCAGGACCACCAAATAGGCGAGGACAAAGATAACCAGACCCTTGGCAAAGGTCACTGCGCGGGTGTCCCGAATGAGTTTCAAGACATAATAGAAGCAAAGTGTGAGCAGCAGAATGTCCAGCGTGTCACTCAACCAGTCATAGGTGGAGAAGACACTCACCATCTTACTGAACACAGATGTAATTTCAAGCCACACCGGCCGGTAAGCCCCCTTTCCAAAAGCGGGAAAAAAACACCAAAAGGCCGGACCCGCTGGGGCCGGCCGAGGCATCAGGATTCTTTCTTTTCAATGAGAGCCACCGCGTGGGCCGCAATTCCCTCACAGCGCCCGGTAAAACCGAGGTGCTCTTCGGTCGTCGCCTTCACGTTGACGGCGTTCTCCTCTACCCGGCAGACCCGGGCAATATTCTTTCGCATCTGCAAAATATACGGGGCCAGTTTTGGCTTCTGTGCAATGACCGTTGCGTCAATATTTCCTATGGAGTATCCCTCTTCCGAGAGCCGGTCCACAACAGCACCGAGGAGCTTTAAACTGTCAGCGCCGAGAAAACGGTCATCGTTGTCCGGAAACATTCCCCCGATGTCACCGTCTCCGGCGGCGCCGAGCAGGGCGTCGGAAATTGCATGGAGGAGAACATCTGCGTCGGAGTGGCCGAGGAGGCCCTTCTCCGAGGGAACGTCTACCCCGCCGAGGATGAGTTTCCGGTTTTCCGCAAAGGCATGGACGTCATATCCATGGCCGATTCGCATTTGCATAAGCCCTCCCAGACTTATAAAGTCTCGACGTCGATGGAGAGGATTTTTACATCCTCAAGAGGTTTGTCTCCGGCGCCAGTCGCCACATTGGCAATGGCGTCGACGACGTCCATTCCCTCATAGACCTGACCGAAAACAGTGTGGTGGAAGTCAAGCCACGGCGTACCGCCAAGTTCCCGATAGTTGGCTATGACCTGGTCGTCAAAGCCGCGATCCTTCAGCTGTTCCATCTGGTCGAGGAAACGCTTGTCACAGGAGTCCGCCTGTACGATGAAGAACTGGCTGCCGTTGGTATTCGGACCGGCGTTGGCCATGCAGAGAGCACCGCGGATATTGTGGAGGTCCGGGTGGAACTCGTCCACAAACGGGGTACCCCAGATACTCTCACCGCCCATGCCGGTGCCCTGAGGATCACCGCCCTGAATCATGAAATCTTTGATAACACGGTGGAAAATGAGGCCATCATAATAGCCATTCTTGGCATGGGTCGTGAAGTTCTCAAAGGTCTTCGGGGTCTCATCCGGGAAAAATTTGACTTTGATGTCGCCCTGGGTGGTCTTGATAACGGCGACGGTGTCGCCGGCAGCCGGTTTGGATATCTGATTTGCCATAAAATGACACTCCTTAAATATTTCGATTTTACGAGACGATGTCTGTCTCAAGCGAGGTGTAGAGTCCCTCATACTTCTCCGCCAGTTCAAGAAGGTATTCGTCGACATGGTCGAGAAGTTCAATGTCAAAGGGAAGTTCCCTGGTAATGACCAGATGATGTCTGGGGAGAACGAGTCCAGCCGGCGCAGGCTGTTCCTCTAAACTCTTCAATTTGAAACCGCGTTCGGCAGTCTCCGCATAAAAGTCCATGGCCGCTTTCCGGTTTGGAAAGACCACATGAAATTCCACGCTGCGCGGCTCTTCGCCGCTGTCCCCGTAGCCACGGAGGGTGTTGAGTATCTTGTTGTTCTCCACCTGTTTGATCTGCAGCGTGTTTGGATAAAGATACTTGAGATAAGTCTCTCCGTCCGGGTCATAGGAAATACTGTAGTCCGTGCTGCGGAACGTGCCGGTCAGCGCACTGGCAAGCATGCGCTTAGTGGGTTTGACCATTTTCTCCGGGAGATAGTAGATGAGAAATGCCATGTCCTGGGCAGCTACAACGCCCTGCCCCACAAAGCGGCCTCCGATATGGTCCCCCAGAAGAGTCCGGAGTGCGGCAATGTGCTGGATTTCCATGTCACTGATGATATCCTTGTTCTCCGGGTCCGGGTAGACCTGGAGCTGAACTTTGACACAGAACGGACGGACGCCGTTGGGAAGTGTGTTCCGATAGTTCATGTCACAGGTGATATTGACTGGCTTGTTGGAAAAACTCTCCCGATATTCATAGAAGACCTGATCATTGGCGTCCAGTGACGCGGCCTTTTTGTCGGTGGTGAAGATGCTCATAAAAAGTGCTCCTTCGGAATTACTACACTAGGAGAAAATTTTATCATAAATAGACGCCGGGTTCAAATCCTCCGGCATTTCCCCAAAAAGCAAAAAAGTGTCCCTGAATTCAGGAACACTTTATGGTGCTGGTTACCGGACTTGAACCGGTACGGTGTTGCCACCGAGGGATTTTAAGTCCCTTGCGTCTGCCAATTTCGCCAAACCAGCGAAAATTTCGACTGTTATGGTATCACAGAAAATCCGGCGATGTCAACCGCTCCTCGGACGTTCCCACGCAAGAAGACTGTCGAGGTCCGGGAAAAGGTTCAGGTGGTATTTCCTGACAAGCTCCATCGCCTCTGTAAAACCAAAGAGAATATTCCGGGTGCTGTGGGCATCACTGGAGAGGATGACCGGCACGCCGCTTTCTCCAAGTTTCTGGAGGATCCATGCAGCTGGATAGGGTTCGGTCCGATATCCGCGCGATATAGCCCCTGTATTGATTTCCAGAGCCACCGGCTGCCCTGACACTATTTGCAAAGCACGCTCTGCTGCTTCCCGGTAGCGCCGGTCTTCCGGATCAAATGTGGGATCTTTCTCCACAAACTTTGTGATCAGATCAAAATGGGCAATGATATTACAGCGGGTCTTGGGATAGAGGTCTGCCACTAACTGATAGTAGTCCTCGACAAAGGCATAGGCGTCACCGCCATACCATTTTTCAATGCCCTCTCTCTGTTTTTCTGCGTCCCCATCCACAGAGATATAGTGGCCGTCTTTGAAGACACAGTGGACACCACCGATGACATATTCAAAACGTTCCAGTCCCGCAGTGTCCGAACAGTAATCCTGTTCCGTGCCGAGCCGGATAGACATTTTTCCGGCATACTGCTCTTTTAATTCCGCAATGCACTTGCAATAGCTTTCAGTGGCCTCTGGGGACATGGTCCACTCCGTGTCAAAAGGGAGGTAGGAATGGCCGGAGAAGCCGACTTCCGGACAGCCGAGATCATAAGCTGCCGCAGCCATATCTGCGGCGGAGTTCGCCCCGTCACAGAATGTGGTGTGCATATGATAATTGCAGTACTTACTCATTGGTCTCACTCTGAAATAATGGGTTGTGGAAACAGGAGTCCGTACCCATGTGGCATGCTGGGCCGTCCTTGTTCACCATGACAACCAGGGCATCCCGGTCACAGTCCGCCGTAATGCTGACAATGTGCTGATAATTTCCACTGGTCTCCCCTTTGAGCCAGAGCTCCTGGCGAGAGCGGGACCAGAAACAGGTGAGTTCCCGTTCCAGTGAAATTTCAAGACTTTTGCGGTTCATATACGCAAGAGTCAGGACATCCTTTGTGGTGTTGTCCACGACGATGGCGGGAATGAGTCCCTTCTCATCAAACTTGAGCTCATCTAAAGAGAATTTTGCGTCTTTGATAGCCATGGTATTCTCCTCTCAAAGCCTTACGTTGATATCGTTATCTGCCAGCGTCTTCTTCAGGTCTGGAATGAGGACCTCCTTGTAGTGGAAGATGGAAGCGGCAAGGCCGGCGTCCACCTTGGGAAGTGTCTTAAAGAGAGTAATGAAGTCCTCCTGACAGCCTGCTCCGCCGGACGCAATAACAGGTACATTGACCACGTTGCAGACAGCGTCGAGCATTTCAAGGTCAAAGCCCTGTTTGACACCATCCGTATCGATACTATTCAGTACGACCTCGCCGGCGCCATTGTCGACACAGCGGCGAATCCATTCGATACCGTCCATGCCGGTGTCCTCTCGTCCGCCCTTGGCAAAGACATGGTACTCCCCGTCCACCCGCTTCACATCGGCGGAGATGACAACACACTGGTCGCCATATTTCCGGGCGGCCTCCCCCACGAGATCGGGGTTTCGGATGGCGCCGGAGTTGACGGAGACCTTGTCGGCACCGCACTTTAACACACGGTCGAAGTCGTCCACGGTGTTGATTCCGCCTCCCACGGTGAGAGGAATAAAAATCTCAGAGGCGACACGGCGCAGGATGTCAGTAAAGAGCTTTCTGCCCTCCACCGACGCCGTAATATCATAGAAGACCAGCTCGTCGGCGCCGCTGTCACTGTAAAAATGTCCCAGTGCGACCGGGTCGTCGACGTCGTTCAGACCAACGAAGTTTTTTCCTTTTACAACCCGTCCATCGCGAACGTCAAGACAGGGAATGATTCTCTTGGTGATCATATGGATGCTACCCCCTGATTCCCGGCAATTTCCACCGCCTCGGGGAGCCGGATATCCCCGGTGTAATAGGCTTTTCCAATGATGGCATTCTGGATGCCCATCTCGGTGAGTGCACGGATATCATCGAGGGAGGAGATTCCCCCGGAGGCTGTGAAATTCATGGAATAGTCGTTGAGGAGCCTCTCATACATGGCGCGGTTTGTGCCGCCCATGGCACCGTCCTTGGAGATGTCCGTGCAGATCAATGTGTCGACGCCGATATCCTGCATTTTCTGGCAAAATGCCTCCAAAGTATAGGAGGACTGGACTTTCCATCCTTTGATGGAGACATAACCGTCCCGGATGTCAGCACCCACGGCGATTTTCTTTCCGTATTTCTCCACAGCATTCCGGAGAAAAGACTCATCCTCCACCGCTGCCGTGCCAAGAATGACCCGGTCAACGCCAATGGAAAAATACTTCTCCACCGTCTCCATGGAGCGGATGCCGCCGCCGATTTCGACGAAAAGTCCGGTGTTGCCTGCGACACGGCGAACTGTCTCAAGATTGGGAGTGCCGCCGTCCCGTGCCCCCTCCAGATCTACCATGTGGATGGCCCTGCAGCCGGACTGTTCAAAATCCTTGGCAACTGCAAGCGGGTCGTCGTTGTACACGGTCATTTTGTCGTAGTCGCCGCGCAGAAGGCGGACCGCTTTTCCACCGATGATGTCAGTGGCGGGAAACAATATCATGACTGGGCCTCCATCTGGCAGAAATTTTTGAGGATCTTCAGTCCGATCTCCCCGCTCTTCTCCGGGTGGAACTGACAGCCGATGACATTGCCATTGGCGACTGCAGCAGTGAGTTCCTTGCTGTATTCTGTCGTAGCTATGGTGTGATCCTCGCATTTGCTGGCGTAATAAGAGTGGACAAAATAGACATAGTCCCCCTCTTTCGTATCCTGAAATACCGGGCATTCCTTTCCGGTGAAGTGGAGGGCGTTCCAGCCAATCTGCGGAATTTTGAGAGAGGAGTCCACATATCCCTCCATGGGTACCACATCCCCGGGAACCAGTCCAAGGCCTTCCCACTCACCATATTCAAAGGAGCGGTCAAAAAGGAGCTGCATGCCAAGACAAATTCCCATAAGGGGTTTACCGGCAGCGGCCTCCTCCTTTATGACCTGGGCAAGCCCTGTGCCATAGAGACGTTTCGAGGCGTCCTCAAAGGCGCCGACGCCCGGGAGAAACAGGCGGTCAGCCTTCCGGAGATCCTCCGGGTCCCCGGTGACCTTCACATCCTGCCCCAGAGATTTCAGGGAGGAAGACAGGGAAAAGAGATTTCCCATGCCGTAATCAATTATTGCAATCATGGTGTCACTCTCCTCAAAGAAGGCCCTTGGTGGACGGGATTTCGTCACGGTATTTCTCGTCGATGGCGACGGCGTCCCGAAGCGTCCGTGCAGCGGACTTGTAGATGCCCTCAATAATGTGGTGTGAATTCTCTCCGGAGAGTTCGCGGATGTGCAGTGTGCACTCACATTTCCGGACAAAGCCCAGGAAAAATTCCTTGGCAAGTTCGGTGTCAAAGTCGCCGACCTTGGCGGTTGGGAGCGTCACATCCCATTCCAGGTGAGCACGTCCGGAGAGGTCGACGGCGGTGAGAATGAGCGTCTCATCCATAGGAAGAATCGTACTTCCGTAACGGACGATTCCGCGCTTCTCGCCCAGTGCCTCGGCAAATGCCTCGCCGAGGGCAATGCCGATATCCTCTGTGGTGTGGTGGCCGTCCACATAGGTGTCGCCGTCACACTTGACCGTCAGGTCAAACCGGCCATGCCGTGCAAACAGTGTAAGCATGTGATCCAGAAAACCGACACCGGTGTCAATATTGCTCTTGCCGGTGCCATCCAGATTCAGTGAAAGTTTTATTTTTGTCTCTGCGGTGTTGCGCACGATTTCGCTCGTTCTCATTTCACACCTCCGAAGCCGGATTATTCCTCCGGCTCATAGATCTCCTTATAAATTTCTTCAATGGCCGTAATGAGCTTATCCATTTGGGTCTTCTTGCCAATGGTGATGCGGTTGTAGTCCCGAATGCGCTCGTCGTCAAAGTGGCGCACCAGAATGCCGTGGTCCTTGAGGCGAACATAGAGTTCTTTGCCGCTGATCCACTCAGAACGGACAAACAGGAAGTTGGCGCAGGACGGGAGTACCGTAAAGCCGCGCTCCTCCAGTGCTCTCTGGGTGTATCGGCGATTGAATTCTATTGCCGAGCAGCTGTCGTGGAAATAGGTGCTCTCATTCATTGCAGCTATTCCGCAGGCTGCCGTTGTACGGCTGATATTGTAGGGGTTGCTGGAATAACGCAGCGTGTTAAGGTCCGCAATGAGGTCGGCATTGCCCATGATCATACCAAGGCGCGCACCTGCAAGAGAGCGTGACTTGGAGAACGTCTGGGTGACCAGGAGGTTCTCATACTTGGCAATGAGACGGACGGAGCTCTCGCCTCCGAAGTCCACATAGGCCTCATCGATGATGACAATGTTGTCCGGGTTGCTGCGGACGATCTGCTCTACTTCCGCCAGAGAGAGGGCTACACCAGTGGGTGCGTTGGGGTTGGCAATTACAATGTTTTTGCCAATTCCGCTGTAGTCCGCACAGTCGATAGTAAAGTCGTCATTGAGCTTGATGGTGTCATACGGAATGCCATTGAGCTCGGCAATGACTTTATAGAAGCCATAGGTGACGTCCGGAAAGACGATGGGGTGATCTTTGTCACAGAATGCCATGAAGGCGTAGTTCAATGCCTCATCCGAGCCATTGGTCATCATGACATTTTCCTTTGTCAGATTGAAGTTCTTTGCCACGGCCTCGGTAATGGCGGTATTGTCCGGGTCCGGGTACAGATAGAACTTCCGCGCCTCCTCCTTGGCCGCCTCAAAGACCGAGCGGGGCGGCGGGAACGGGGACTCATTTGTGTTCAGTTTGATATATTTTTTGTCCTGGGGCTGCTCCCCGGGGACATAAGGGACAAGATTGTCATACTTGCTGCTGAAATAACGACTCATATGGAAAAGACCTCCCTTATTTTACGTCGTCTTCGAAACGGCTGAGGACGCTCCGGGCATGGCCATGGAGCCCCTCACTGTCAGCAAACTCCGCAATATCCTGATAGACATTGCCGAGTGCCTCCTTTGTGAAATAGGTGTACTGCGTCTTCTTCGTAAAGTCGTCAACGGAGAGCGGGCTCGAGAACTTGGCGGTGCCGCTGGTGGGCAGCGTGTGGTTCGGGCCGGCAAAGTAGTCACCGAGGGCCTCGGGGCAGTTCTTGCCCATGAAGATGGAGCCGGCATTCTTCACCTCAGAGAGGTAGGAGAACGGGTCGTCCATGCAGAGCTCAAGGTGCTCCGGTGCAATCTCATTGGCAATTTCAATGGCCTTGTGGATGTCGTTTTCCGCCACAATGATTTTACCATTGTTCTCAATGGACGGAGTGGCAATTTCCGTACGGGGAAGGGTCTTCAGCTGACGGTCAATTTCCTCCGCCACTTTCTGCGCCAGCTCATAGCTGTCTGTTACCAGCACAGCACTGGCGTTCTTATCATGCTCGGCCTGGGAGAGCATATCTGCAGCCACATAGTACGGGTTGCAGGTGGAGTCGGCCACGACCAGAATTTCACTGGGACCGGCAATCATGTCGATGGAGACCGTTCCATAGACCTGCTTCTTTGCCTCCGCAACAAAGGCATTTCCCGGGCCAACGATCTTGTCGACCTTCGGAATGGTCTCAGTGCCATAGGCTAGTGCGGCAATGGCCTGAGCACCTCCCACTTTAAAGATGCGGTCAACGCCGGCCACGCTGGCAGCGGCGAGGATGTACGGGTTGATCTTTCCGTCCGCCTTCGGAGGAGTTGTGATGACCATCTCCCCGACTCCGGCAATTTTCGCCGGAATAGAATCCATGAGCACAGTGGAGGGATAAGCTGCTGTACCGCCAGGAACATACAGTCCGGCCTTGGCGACCGGCATGACCTTCTGGCCCATGACAACGCCTTCCTGGTCGTTGATGATGAAGCTGTTGCGGACCTGGCGCTCGTGGAAGTGCCGGATGTTGGCGGCGGAGCGCTCCAGAATTCCAATATAGTGCTCGCCGACAATAGTGCGGGCCTCGGCAATTTCCTCGGGTGTGACCTCGAGGGCGTCAATATCTGCCTTGTCGAATTTGCGGTTGTAGTCGAGAAGGGCTGCATCGCCATTCTTGCGGACATTGTAGATGATATCCGCGACGATGTCCTCTACCCCGGTCTTCATGTCGGGCCGGGCAAAGATTTCGCTGTTGGGGACTTCGCCGTACTTGTAAATCTTGATCATTTGCGATCCACCTGTACTTTCATTGCCTCCACGAGATCCTCGATCTGCGAGGTCTTGAACTGGAAGCTGGATTTATTGGAGATCAGCCTTGCGCTGATGGGAAAAATGTCTTCGTAGACCTTCAGGTTGTTCTCCCGAAGGGTGGTTCCGGTCTCGACGATGTCGACGATGACGTCGGAAAGACCGAGGATGGGGGCGATCTCGATGGAGCCGTTGAGCTTGATGATATCAATGTCACGACTCTTGGAGGCGTAATACGTCCGAGCGACGTTTACAAACTTTGTGGCGACCCGGAGTGTCCGGCTCTTGTCGTCATGGAAATTGGCCGGAGCTGCCACCATCATCTTGCAGATGCCGGTGTTCAGGTCGAGGAGCTCATAGACATTGGGCTCGTACTCGTTGAGAATATCTTTTCCGGCAACGCCGATGTCCGCTGCGCCGCGCTCCACATAGATGGCAACGTCGGAGGGCTTGACCCAGAAATACCGGACACCTTTTTCCTCGTTCTCGAAGATGAGCTTGCGGTTTTTCTCATGGATGGAGGGGCACTCATAGCCGGCCTTCTCAAACATGGAGTAGACCTTTTCCCCGAGACGGCCCTTTGGAAGGGCTATATTCAGCATTTCCTTACTCATAGGGGACGATCTCCTCTCCATTGAAATTCATCAGTTTTCGGAAGTTGAGATGGCCCGGGATCTCGCGCTGGACGGAGACGGTCTCCCCTTCACTGCGGAGCCCTTCCACGGCCTTCTCAAGTGCCTCACGCTGGGTGTCGTCGTTATAGAGCACGACGACATCCACATCATAGTCCCGGGGGTCCTGATGGAGATAGTCCAGAAGGTCGAGATAGATGGCAAAGCCGAGGCCGCTGGACTTCCGTCCCATGCGGGAGAGAAGCCGGTCATACTGTCCGCCGGTCAGGACCACCTCGGGAATACCGGCGATGAAGCCCTGGAACACAATGCCGTTGTAGTACTTCATGTCGTTGACGAGGGAGAAGTCGAAGCGGACTTTGTCGGAATAAGGGGTCTCGTCAAATACGTCCGAGATTCTCTGGAGTTCCTCTTTGGCGGCGATGAGTGGAACCGTGTCGCAGAACGCGTCGAGGTCACGCAGGACCTGATGCCGCTCTCCATAGATGTGGACAAATTCCAGAAGCTTTTCCCGGAGTGTGTCCGAGACCTGATATTTGCGGCAGATGCGGGAGAGCTCATGGGGGTTCTTCTCGTCGAGGCAAGAGGTGATTTCCTCGTTGAAGCGGTCCCCGGCATCCTCCTCTTCCAGAAGGGCATTCAGGATGCCCATATGGGAAATTTCAAGAACATAGTTGGGAGAGAGCGTCTCGAGGCTGCGGGCCGCCAGCTTCAGCACCTCTGTGGTGTTGAAGAAGTCGATGATGCCGATGCACTCGAGGCCGGTCTGCATGATCTCCTTGAACTGGTGAGTGTCCCCGGAAATGCGGTATACATTTTCATTGTAGTAGACGCGCTGCGTACAATGCGGGACATCTTTGCTGTTTTTCAAAATGGAGAGTGTGACGTCGGGCTTCAGAGCCATCAGCTTTCCGTTGGTGTCTGTGAAGGAGATGATGCCATCACTGACAAGGAAGTCCTTGTTTCTGGCGTAGAGGTCATACTCTTCAAATTTACTCATCTTGTAAGGCTGATACCCGTAGCGGGCATACAGGGAGCGCAGGTTGTAGACTGCCTTCTCCTCGGCCTTCAGAATGGATTCGTCGATCATGGTTTCCTCGTTTCCTGAAATTGTTGTTTAGTATATTACCGTGGTAGCAGGCTAAAGTATACAATACTTCCGCCAACTATGTCAACCCAAGTATTTTAACATAAATATAGCCCTCTACCAATAAGGCAGAGGGCTATAAGTGTATCAAATTTTTTATATTGCGGGCTCAGGCCTCCCGCTCGCTGTAATGATGCGCTTCCTCCAGCATCATGTCCTTGACCTTCATGAGTCGGGTCGTGGTGCTGCGCTCGTTCTCGTCCAGTTTCATCTGGATGTACCGGATGGTATCCTGGTAGTTCGGAATGAGCACGTGCTCCAGGGCATTGACGCGGCGGCGGGTCTTCTCGATCTCCGTGGCCATGAGCTGGCAGGATTTTTCCATCTCGGCCAGTTTCATGAGCTTCGGCATGACATCGGAGAGGGCTTTGACCGCATCATCCAGGTCACTGGATGTGAAGGCGAAACCGTAGGAGTAGATGTCGCTGGCGTCGGCGGACTTGAGTTTAGTCTCGAAGACCGGAATCTTGACGCTCATGACATTCTTCTCGCTGATGTTCAGAGACATCTCCTGGATGGGGAGCATGAGAGCGGTGTTCAGGGCCTCATCGGACATGATGGAACGGGCCACCTGCATATGGGCATTGGCCTCGGCAATTTCTGCCTCCACCTCCCGGCGGAGCTGCTTGTTCTGCCGGACCAGTTCGATGAATTCCCGCATCAGCTCATCACGCTTATCTTTCAGGAGCTTGTGGCCGCGGGTCGCGGTCGTGAGTTTCCCCTTCAGGTTGCTGAGCTCCATTCGCGTCGGGTTGACGTTTAGAATTGCCACAGCTTACCACCTGCTTTACTTTTTATCATAGTACTCATCCAGAAGAGCGTCGGAGATACGTTTGAGCTCTGCCCGCGGAAGAAGCCGGAGCAGCTCCCAGCCGATGTCGAGGGTCTCCTCGATGTCACGGTTGGTCTCATATCCCTGGTTGACATACTTCTCCTCGAACTTCTCGGCAAAGTTTGCATAGAGAAGGTCGGTCTCGGTAAGGGCGTCCTCGCCAAGGATGGTCATGAGTTCCTTTGCATCTTTACCGCGGGAATAAGCGGCAAACAGCTGGTTCATGGTATTCTTGTGATCCTTGCGGGTCTTGCCCTCGCCGATACCCTTATCCTTGAGTCGGGAGAGGGACGGCAGTACGTCGATGGGCGGCTGGATTCCCTTCCGGTAGAGGTCACGGGAGAGGATGATCTGTCCCTCGGTGATATATCCGGTGAGGTCGGGAATGGGATGGGTCTTATCGTCCTCGGGCATGGTCAGGATGGGAATCATCGTGATGGAGCCCGGTTTGCCGAGCTGACGTCCGGCACGCTCATAGAGGGTCGCAAGGTCGGTGTAGAGATATCCGGGATATCCGCGGCGGCCAGGAACCTCTTTCCGTGCGGCGGATACCTCACGGAGGGCGTCGGCGTAGTTCGTGATATCGGTCAGAATGACGAGGACATGCATGCCCTTGTCAAAGGCCAGATACTCGGCGGCGGTGAGCGCCATTCTCGGGGTGGAGATACGCTCTACAGCCGGGTCGTTGGCCAGGTTCGTGAACACGACAGTACGGTCCAGGGCGCCGGATTCGCGGAACGACTCAACGAAGAAGTTGGCCTCCTCGAAGGTGATACCCATGGCGGCGAAGACAACGGCGAACTGCTCGTCCTTGCCGCGTACCTTTGCCTGACGGGCAATCTGTGCTGCGAGTTCCGCATGGGGAAGTCCAGATGCGGAGAAGATGGGCAGCTTCTGTCCACGGACCAGGGTGTTCAGGCCGTCGATGGCCGATACACCGGTCTGAATGAACTCAGACGGATAGGCACGGGCGGCCGGGTTGATGGGTGCACCGTTGATGTCGAGACGTTTTTCCGGAATGATGTCCGGGCCGCCGTCGATGGGCTTTCCAAGTCCGTCAAATACACGGCCGAGCATGTCCTCGGAGACTCCGAGTTCCATTTGGCGTCCTGTGAAGCGGACCCGGGAATTGGAGAGGTTGATACCGGTGGAGCTCTCGAACAGCTGGACAACGGCGTTGTTGCCGTCTACCTCGAGGACTTTGCAGCGGCGTACCTCGCCGTTTTCAAGTTTGATTTCACCGAGCTCGTTGTAGGTGACATTCTCTACATCGCGCACGATCATAAGAGGACCGGAAACCTCCTGAATGGTACGGTATTCTTTTGGCATTAGTAGTCCTCCCCCTTATTCAGTGTGTCGGCGAGCTGGGTATCCAGTTCATGCTGGATCTTCTCGTAGGCCTCGGAGGTCTTGTCCTCCTCGACATATTTGAAACGGCCGATGTCCTCGCGGACCGGCAGGGAGATGATGTCCTTGATGTCGGCGCCGCGGTTCAGTGCGTCCACAGACTTGTCATAGTAGTCCATAACAAGATCCATGAGCTCATAGCACTTCTCCGGAGAGGTGTAGGTGTCAACCGGGTCGAAGGCGTCCTGATGGAGGAAGTCCTCACGGATGGAACGGGCGGCCTCGAGTTTCAGGCGGTCTGGGTCGGACAGGGCGTCCATACCGACCATCTGGACGATTTCCTTCAAACGGGCCTCATCGGTGAGGATACTCATCATGGCGCGGCGTTTCTTCGTCCACTCGCTGTTTACGTTTGCGTCAAACCACTTACCAAGAGTGCTCTCATAGAGAGAGTAGGAAGTCAGCCAGTTGATGGCCGGGAAGTGGCGCTCATAGGCAAGAGCTGCGTCAAGTCCCCAATATACCTTGACGATACGGAGCGTCGCCTGGGAGACGGGCTCGGAGATATCGCCGCCGGGGGGCGATACAGCGCCGATTGCGGAGAGGGCACCCTCACGCTCGTCGGAGCCTAGGCATTTGACGCGGCCGGCACGCTCATAGAACTGGGCGATTCGGGATCCGAGATAAGCCGGATAACCCTCCTCACCGGGCATCTCCTCCAGACGGCCGGACATTTCACGGAGGGCCTCGGCCCAGCGGGAAGTGGAGTCGGCCATGAGGGCTACAGAGTAACCCATGTCACGGAAGTACTCGGCGATAGTGATGCCGGTGTAGACAGATGCCTCACGGGCCGCAACGGGCATGTCGGAGGTGTTGGCAATGAGCACGGTGCGCTCCATGAGGGAGCGGCCGGTATGGGGGTCGATGAGGGCCGGGAACTCGTTGAGTACGTCGGTCATCTCATTTCCGCGCTCGCCGCAGCCGATATAGATGATGATCTCAGCGTCAGCCCATTTTGCAAGCTGGTGCTGGGTGATGGTCTTTCCGGAGCCGAACGGTCCGGGAATGGCGGCAACGCCGCCCTTGGCAATGGGGAACAGGGCGTCGATGACGCGCTGACCGGAGACCAGCGGGGTATCCGGGTTGACCTTTGCCTTGTAGGGACGGCCCACACGGACCGGCCACTTCTGCATGAGGCAGACGGACTCTGTGGTGCCGTCGTCGCTCTCAAGTTCTGCGACGGTGTCCACGACAGTATAGTCACCTTCTGCAATGCTCTTTACGACTCCCCCTTTGGATTTCGGAGGAACCATGATGCGATGCTCAATGATCTCTGTCTCCTGGACAGTACCGATGATGTCGCCGGCCTGTACCTTGTCCCCTGCGCTGACCTTCGGCACGAAGTGCCATTTCTTGTCGCGGTCCAGGGATGGCACCTCAACACCTCTCTGAAGGTTGTTGCCGATCTTCTCCCGGATTTTCTCCAGAGGACGCTGAATGCCGTCGTAGATGGTGGTCATAAGACCCGGTCCAAGCTCGACGCTCAGAGGGGCATCGGTGGATACGACGGATGCGCCGGTTCCGAGTCCTGCGGTCTCCTCATATACCTGAACCGATGCACGGTCCTCGTGCATTTCGATGATTTCACCAATAAGGCCCTCGTCACCGACACGTACAACGTCGTACATGTTGGCGTCCCGCATGCCGCTGGCAATGACAAGCGGTCCGGAGACCTTGGTAATTGTTCCTTTGGCCATTTAATTTCTCACTCGCCTTTCTCTAATGGCTCTTACGCGTCGGAGAGGATATCTGATCCGACCGCCTGCTGTACGGACTTGCTCACATTTCTCATTCCGAGCCCGGTATTTCCGTCTGCTCCGGGGATGGGAATGATGGCGGGTACGGGCTTCTCCCGGTACTGGTCCAGGTCGCCCTCAATCTGGGATGCAAGCTTTTCCGTGATATAGATGACACCATAACCGTTTTCGGCCATACGGCGGATGGTGTGGACAGCCTCCTGTGCGTCGTCGCAGGGGAATATTTCAAGGCCAACGGCGGCAAAGCCGTAGATACTGTCCTTGTCGCCAATCACTGCGATCTTATACATAGAGCTCTCTCACCCTCTCCCTCATGACGTCCTTCGGCTGGTTATTCTTCTTTGCGGAGAGAACAATGCGCACTGAGCTCAGTTCTGCGGAACGGGCGACATAGTAGGCGACGATTGGCTCCACGCCAAACGACGAGAACTTTGCGACTCCAACGCAGTCCATGATCTGGTCGTCCGCCCATTTCTCAAATGCGGAGGTGCTCTCCTTGTATTTTTCTGCGCCTTCCCGGTAAGATGTCTCCTCGAGATAGTCGAGGACGGCCTCTTCTCCGTCCAGCGCCGTCTGCTTCAGGCGGCTGACCGATACCGTGTCACACTCGGCAAGTGAGCGGTCCAGGAAGTCGGCGGACTTTCCGGTCCGCGCCCCGCGGAGCGCGATCTTGATGTCGGCGGTGGCCACTTTTCTCTCTGCGATATCCTGCAGCATGGCACTGCCGGACTCTTTTCCGAGTTTCAGGACCTGCTCCATGGTCGCCTTGTCAACAATGGCGTCCGAGAGCTGCCCGTTGGCATTCTGAACGAGTACCTCATAAGCTTCCCGCGCCGGCTTCTGCATGAAGTCCGGCAGATCCTCAAACCGTTTCTCGGCGACGGCAGAGACAACTTTGTCCGTGTCGTAGACCGTGGATTGGGTGTAAAGACCAGCGGTGTCCTGCTGAACAATGAGGTTTTTCAGTGCAGCTTTGAGGTTCTGCATGTCGTTTTGGATGAGCAGGATATCCAGGACATGGATATCGTCGCTCAACAGCTCTGTCAGCAGCTGACGGGTCTCAGCGGAGCGCTTTTCCAGGTATTCGGGGTAGTCGGAGATATTCTCCAGCTCCCCCCAGCCGTGGTCGCTCAGCATCTGCATGGCCGAATCATAACTGTCGGTGTCAATGAGCTGATCCATATCTGCTCCAGAGAGCAGAGAGAGCTCGTTTGCCCTTACGCGCGCCACAGCATAGGCATAGTCAGTATCGCTTCTGCGATTCATAGTCATGCACTCCTTTCGTGTCGCGTTTTATCAGACAAACAGAATTCGTGAGAGTTCATCTTTGATGTCGTCCTGTGACTCAACGATCAGCGCGTCAAAGGTGCAGTCGATCTCAATTCCCCCGTAGGAGAGAACGAAACCGCCGTCGATGTCCCTCGGCTCGTCGGAGACCTTGATACTGCCCTCTTTGATGAGGGTGTTCAGCGTCTTTTCAAAGTCAGCCGGTTTCCGTGCCAAGTCCTTGGCGCTCAGGTAGAGAACGCCGTCTTCGGGACGGGCGTAGCGAACGGCAAGGGCATAGAGTGAAGAGAAGTACTCCTCGTCCGGGAGCCCTTTGAGCGTGTTCGACACGGTGTCAATGACGTCATTGATGATGTCAATTTTGGCGGAGAGAATTTCCTTTTTCCCCTCCAGCTCTGCACCGGACACGGCGGAGTCGATGATTTCCTTCGCCTTGCGCTTGGTCTCCTCAGCGATCTTTGCCGCTTCGGCGTCCGACTCTGCTGCCGAGGCAGCGAGGATATCGTCGGCTTTCTTCTTGGCGTCGTTCAAAATGGAGTCGCAGGTATTCTCAGAAGTTTTCTGAATTTTTTCAATAATGGAATCTAATCCTGCCATTTACGACCCTCCTGTAATAATTTCTGTTCTCTGATCAGACAGCTTTGTTGATGAGAAGGATAGAAATAAGGAGAGCCAGTACCGCGTAGGTCTCAACCATGGCGGCGAGGATGATGGCTTTACCGTTCTGATCCGGCTTCTTGGCGACGATGCTGCATCCGGAAGCGGCGGCTTTACCCTGAGCAATGGCGGACCAGAGACCAACGATAGCGATCGGCACGCTGGCGGCGAGGAGCTCAAGGCCCATGGCGGTGGACATGCCGGCCGTGATCTTGTTCATGACCATGAATGCGGCGAGGAAGCCGTAGAGTCCCTGGGTACCGGGGAGAATTTCAAGAATAAGAACTTTACCGAATTTACTGGGATCCTCAGTGATAACACCGCCGGCAGCCTGGCCGACGATACCTACGCCCTTGGCGGAACCGATGCCCGAGAGACCTGCTGCAATAGCAGCGCCTAAAATAGCAAAGAATACACCTAATGTCATGTCAGTTTTCCTCCTTGAATTTGAATGACTTGGAATTGACTTTCAGAGGCTGGAACATTGTTCCGCCGCCCTCGTAGAATTTCGAGAAGAATTCAACGTACTGAAGCCGGTTGGTATGGACATACGCTCCGATCAGGTTGATGGCGATATTTACAGTATGTCCGATGATGAATACGATGATGAAGATGACGGGGTTTCCGCCAAGAGGGGTGGCACCCAGCTGATTGATGACCGATGCGATGACGCCGGTGCAGAGACCGAGCGCAAGCAGTCTGGCATACGAGAGGATATCTCCGAGATATCCGGACGCAGCGTTGTAAACGCCGTAGAGACCGCTCAGGAAACCGCTGAAGATCTTCTTGACCGGTTTCCGGTCGTGGATTCCGGTAAAGACCGGAGTCAGCCAGATGAGAACGACGGCCACAACAAGCATGATATAGAACGGTGTGGCGTGGTTCGTCAGGAAGTCATAGATAAACTGGGTATGGTTGAACGGGTCGGTATCCTTGGTGTCTACGAAGGCGTCGCCGGCGACAAACTTGTTGAGGACCGGAAGTACACCTACGAGTACCAGCAGGAACGGGAAGTTCTCCACAAACCCGTTGAAACCGTTGCCGTCCTTGAAATTCTTGACGATGGCAATGCAGATGGCAAAGAACAGGTGAAGAATTCCAATGAAGAAGCAGAGCATGAGGAAACGGGTGATGTTGTTATAGGCCAGCGGCTCGAACCAGTACAGATGATGTACGGAGAAAAAGTCGTTCGGAGCGTTGCTGTGCAGCCCGTTGGAGATCCATTTCGGCAGGTCGCCGAACCAGCTGTTCTGGAGAGCACCCCAGATCGTCGTGCCGATTCCGCAGAAAAGACCATAGTTGACGGTCTTTGCCTTGCTCTTCTCCATGTGTTTGTTTTTGATTTTCGCGATGGCGCAGACAAGGATCATGATAAGACCATAGCCCGCGTCTCCAAGCATGAGTCCGAACAGAAGGAAATAGAAGACTGACATGAGCGGGTTCGGGTCCACATCATGGCGTCCGGGCGGAGAGTACATGTTTGTGACACTCTCCATGGTGGCGGGATACGCCTTCTCCTCCACCTCGACCGGGACTGATTCGTCGTCCGGGTCCGTGCTGGTGATGGAGACAGCAGCACCATATTTTTCTTCGAGCACCGCCTTCATCTTATCCGCATATTTTTCGGGGATGAAGCCGGTGAGGACGAATACATGTTCGTCCATCATGATCTTCTCGAGGGACTGATATTTATCCACCCGCATGGCGAAATAGTCCTCAAGAAATTCGATGTCCTTCCGGTACTCGGCAGCCGCCTTGATTTTCTCCTCGTCCCCCGCGATTTGCGCATTGTCCGCCTCAATTTTTTCCTGAAGTTTTGCAATGCGCTCCGTCGGCAGGAGCTTGGAGCCCTCGCTCACCGCAGTGAAGCCGATACTGCGAAGTGCCTGCTCAAAAGCGTCTGCATTGTCTTTGTGACAGAGTCCCACAATACAGGTCTGGAGCTTATCGGCAGCGACGACCTCGATTTCCCCTTCCGCATTGGGGTCCGCAGCAGCCAGTTCCTCCAGGATCTGACCGCGGTCCCGCTCTTCCGGCAGGCTTCCGATAAACACGGTCGTAAATTTTGTACCGCGGGAAGAAGTGGGGATGTCGAGGTTCTCCCAGACACGGAGCTGGTCGATCTGCGTCTCACAGCGGACGATGTCGGCCTTACACTCCTCAATATCCTTCTGTGCGGAATTGATGGAGTAGACACAGGTCATCGTCTTGTCGACGTCCTTGGACTTTTCCAGGTACTCGGTCATGGTGAGGTCGGGCCTCGGGGCGTAGTTGTCGAGCAGGGAAGATTTTACCGGAACGGCTTTTTGCAGAATATTCAGCGCACTTTCCGCCATTTGTCGGAACTTGTCAAACTGGGAGACCGTGGGGCCGACGGGCATGGTATAAAAATGACTGCCGGCGTTCTCCTCCGTGGAGATATCCTCGATTTCCACGCAGCCCTTTCGCTGCACGTAGTCGATGATTTGCTTGCTCTCCGTCAGAAGGCCAAGGATCTCAATGCGCTTCATCTTCAAAATTGCCATTCAGAACACACCTCCTTGTATATTATTATGTAATGTGCCTTTTTATGGAATTATGTACTGAATGACAGCGGAAACGGCGTCACCGCGGCGCTTTCTGCTCTCATCCTCGAGGGCGCTGCGCTCGCTCTGCGCGTTCTTTCTCGCCTGTGCAAAGATTTCGTCGGCCTTTTTCTGCGCCTCTGCCAGAACCGTTGCCTGCTCTGCTCTGGCTTCCGCCAGCTTGGCCTCGGCCTCGGCCTTCGCCTGGTTGCCGGCGGCGGCGACGATCTCATCGGCCCGGTTCCGGGCTGCACTCTCCCTGTCTGCCGCCTCCTTTTCGACGCGGAGAACTTCGTTGATCATCTCACTTGCCATGTCTGTTATCATCCCTTTCCGTTGATGGATTCAAGTTATCAAGCGACTTAATTATACCAATCAAATAGTATATTATCAACAAAAAGTCCCCTTTATATTCGTCAGTTTTGGTGTCAATTTATTTACGCATTCCATAAATTACAACAACTTTTTAACAATCTGGGCTAAAATGGACTTATGTGCGTATTGTATGGAATAAGATATCAACTTGTATAAATTTACTTATTATTAACGGTTTAAAATCTGGATTTTATACTTCGCATCCAAACCTGTTTATCGTGTTAATTTTTATGGATTTGTTCGGTTGTAACTTAAGAGTTCGTATGTTAGAATACGGGCGCAAGCGGGTAAAACTGCATTTCCTTGTTTATGTGTGAAAATAGAATCTTTCTCTGCTTTGAATTGGAGGGCATATATGACTGCAAATATTCCGGAGACCAACGGGTACACCAGTATTCCCTACGGTAAATTCGGCATCATCGCCATGCGCGGTACAGAGACCATAGCCAAGAAGATCGACCAGTACATTGTAAAATGGAGAGAGGAGAACACCGACTTCGTCGAGACAAACTCCATCAATATTGAAGGTTATGTCAAGGACTCCTATCTCATCGACTATACGGCTCCCCGTTTCGGTACCGGCGAGGCAAAAGCAGTCATCAACGAGACCGTCCGCGGTTCCGACATCTTTATTCTCTGTGACGTGTTCAACTACTCAGTCACCTACAAAATGTACGGCAAAGAGGTTCCCATGAGCCCTGACGACCACTACTGTGACTTGAAGCGTCTCATCTGCGCCATCAGCGGCAAGGCCCGCAGAATCACCGTCATCATGCCCATGCTCTATGAGGGCAGACAGCACCGCAGAGCAGCCAGAGAGTCCCTTGACTGTGCCATGGCTCTTCAGGAGCTCATCTCCATGGGAGTTGACAGCATCATCACCTGTGACGCCCATGACCCGCGGGTTGGAAACTCCATCCCCTACAACGGCCTGGAGAACATCTCCCCCATCTATCAGATGATCAAGGCCATGGTCCGCAGCCACCCCGACATCCACATTGACGCCGACCACCTCATGGTCGTCTCCCCCGACGAGGGAGGAATGGGCCGTGCCATCAACTTTGCCACCGCCATGGGTCTCGAGCTCGGAATGTTCTACAAGAGAAGAGACTACACCCGAATCGTAGACGGCCGTAATCCCATCGTCGCCCATGAGTTCCTCGGCTCCAACATTGAGGGCAAGGACGTCATCGTCGTTGACGACATGATCTCCTCCGGTGACTCCATGATCGAGGTCGCCAGCAAACTCAAAGACCTCGGCGCCAACAAGATCTATGTCTGCTGCTCCTTCGGTCTCTTTGTAAACGGCCTTGAGAGCTTTGACGAAGCCTATAAAAATGGCCTTATTGAGTCTGTCTTCACAACGAACACCATCTACCAGACTCCGGAACTTCTGGCAAGACCCTGGTATACCAGCGTCGACATGTCCAAGTTCCTCGCCTTTATTCTGGATGCCATCAACCACGACGTCTCCATCGGAGGTCTCCTGAACCCCTCTGAGAAAATCAACCATATCCTCGAGGAGCATAAGAAGCAGCTCGCCGACACCGAGGACACCCAGATGACCTTCGAAAACATCTAAATTCAATAAATATAAGGGGCTGTATCTTCCTTACACGGAATGGTACAGCCCCTTTTATTTTTTTGGCGATTTACTTTGTCATCTCCACCAGCTGCTCCTCCGTCAGCACTGTGACCCCCAGGTCCTGCGCCTTTTGCAACTTGCTGCCTGCCTTCTCCCCCGCCACAAGATAGGCTGTCTTTTTGGAGACAGAACCGGAGACTTTTCCGCCATACTTTTCAATGAGCTCTGCCGCCTCGCTTCGTTTCATGGTGGGCAGGGTACCGGTCAGAACAAAGGTCTTACCAGCGAAGCGGTCGTCCTCCTTCTGCTTCAGAGAATTCATATTGAGTCCCAAATCCTTGAGCTCTGCAACAAGGTTTTTCGCAGAAGGGCGGGAGAAGAACTCCACAAGGCTCTCAGCCATGATCTTTCCGAAGCCCTCTATGGCGAGGATATCCTCTACGGAGGCTCCCATCACAGCATCCATTGTTCCAAAGTGCTCAGCCAGCAGGCGAGACGCTTTCTCTCCCACATGGCGAATGCCGAGGGCGAAGAGCAGACGGCCGAGGTCGTTCTCTTTCGATGCCTCAATGGCACCGAGGATATTGGCCGCGGACTTCTCCCCCATCCGGTCAAGGGAGGCGATTTGCTCTGCGGTCAGCCGATAGATATCGTCCGGTCCCTTCAGCATTCCCTTGTCCACCATGACGGTCAGGACAGACTCACCGAGTCCGTCAATGTCCATAGCCGACTTCGAACAGAAGTGGATCAGGATGCGCAGAAGCTGTGCCGGGCACTCCGGATTCGTACAGCGGATGGCCGCCTCCCCCTCTTCGCGGAAGACAGGCTCACCGCAGGATGGACAAATTTCGGGCATGACAAAGGGTGTGCTGGCAGCCCCGTGTTTCGTGACTGCGGCGACCTCGGGGATAATGTCTCCGGCTTTGCGAATCCGGATGGTATCCCCAATATTGATACCCTTTTCGTTGATGTAGTCCTGGTTGTGGAGCGTTGCCCGCGAGATGACCGACCCTGCGACAAGCACCGGCTCAAAGACCGCTGTCGGTGTCAGGACACCGGTCCGGCCCACCGTGACCTCAATGTCTGTGACCACAGTCTCCTTCTCCTCCGGCGGATACTTGAAGGCGATGGCCCATTTCGGGAACTTGGCGGTGCTGCCCATCTCAGAGCGGAGCGTCAGGTCGTCGGCCTTTAAAACAGCCCCGTCAATGTCAAAGGGAAGCGTATAACGGACGCTGCCAATTCTACGAACTTCCTCTTCTGCCTCCTCTATAGTGTGGCATGGCTTGCAAGAGGGAATGATGTGGAAACCGAGGGACTTCACATATTCGAGGGACTGCTTATGGGACGTAAGAGTCTCCGGCCCGTCGTACTGCTGGACGTTGAAGACGAAGATGTCAAGGCAGCGCTCCTTCGTGACCCGTGGGTCCTTCTGCCGCAGCGAGCCGGCGGCGGCGTTCCGCGGGTTCCGGAATGTCTTTTCGCCGTTCAGTTCCTGGTCCGCCACGAGCTTCTCGAAGACAGCCCGGGGCATATAGACCTCGCCGCGCACCTCCAGGAAGGCAATGTCCGGGTCGATATGCTGCGGGATGGATGTTATGGTGCGGAGGTTTTCCGTAATGTCTTCGCCGGTGTCGCCGTCGCCCCGGGTCGAACCGCGGACCAGTTCGCCGCCGGCGTACTCCAGAGACACCGAGAGGCCGTCGATCTTCGGCTCCACGTCCAGCAGCCCCTCGGGCCGGCGCTCGTGGACACGCTGTGCATAGTCCTCCAGCTCACCGAAGGAAAAGGCGTCCTCCAGACTCTCCATGCGTACGCGATGTGGCACCGGAGTAAAGAGCGAACTGGCCCTTCCACCCACGTGCTGTGTCGGCGAGTCCGGCGTGATGAGTTCCGGATACTGTTTTTCCAGAGCCTTCAGCTCGTTGTTCAGGCTGTCGTACTCGTAGTCCTCAACGGCCGGGGCGTCCTGGTTATAGTAGAGGTCACTGTAGTGTTCCAGGGTGCGGCGGAGCTCCTCCGCCCGGTTCCGGGCGCTTTCCGGTATCTGTGCCATGATATCCTCCTGCGAATCGAAAAGTAGTAAAGTATATTTTATCATAAAATGGCGGCGGAATGGAGAGAACACTGCATCGCCAATTGTCAATATTGACAATGCATTTCTTCTCTCTTAAAATGGGGATAAAGTAAGAGAAAAAACTGCGTAACCACAAGGAGAAACAGCATTTATGCCAGAAGATAATCTCGACTACAATCCCGACCTTGTGACCGTCTCCGACGAGGCCGGCGAGGAGCACACCTTCGAGGTACTCGACCGCATTGAGGACGATGACGACCGCCGTTATGTCGCCCTTATTCCCTACTACAGTGAGGACGACCCGGACGAGGTCCTGGAGGGCAGCGCCGAGCTCATCGTGCTCCGCGTGGAGGAAGAGGAGGACGAGTCCTATCTCTGCCCCATTGAGGACGACGACGAGTTCAACCGCATTTCCCGTGTCTTCGAGGAGCGTCTCGCCGACTATTATGAGATCATTGACGAGGACGACATTGTAGAGGAAAATCCGGACGAATAATAAAATCCACCTGCCGAGTTCGACACCCTCGGACGATGTTAACCCAACACCTTTTAAATCGGGAGTCTGACTCGTAAGTGACAAATTGCAGACCTCCCCCGGTTCTCGGGGATGAAGGGAGCTGGAAACTGACGGAGGACACCCACCTGCGTGAGAGCAGGTTATCCATTCCCCGACACCGGCTCGGCGGGCTTTTAAAAGAAAGAAACGTGGTGCAGACCAGCTGGCCTGTACCACGTTTTTCTTATTGCTCTTTTTTCTTCAACTTCACGTGGACCCGGACGGGCTCTCCCGCCGGTTTCTCCGGCTCTTTCGCAGCCTCCGGTTCCTGCAGTTTCTCTGTCTCCTGCGGCACGTCAGCTGCCTCTGAGGTTTTTGCGGGCTCGGCAGGCTCATCCTCTACCTTTTCTGTAACTTCCTCCGGTGCCGCATTCTCCTCCGGTTTTGCCCGGTTTTCCGCACCGGCAATGAGCTCGTCGGCGAGGCTCATGGCCGCGGCAACATCGTCCTCAAACAGGGTATAATCATCCGTTTCCCTCTTTAGAGAGGTGGCCGCAGTCAGTTTTTCCTGAAGTTCTTGAACCTGTTTTTTCAGTTTCCGGTTCTCCTTCTGGAGTTCCTCAATGTAGTCAATGACGTCCTCTTTATTGAAGCCCATAAAGGCGTTCTTGAAAATTCTCTCTTCGCTCACGCTCAGCTGCCCTTTCCAACGCCGGTGGTACGGCGGATAAATTTCAGGATGTCCTTGTAGACGTCCACTTTGTCCCGGTCATTATGGATTTCATGCCGGCTTCCACGGTACAATTTGACCTTCACATCTTTGTGGCCGCTCTTTTTATAGAGCTTGGCGGTTTCCCGAACCCCTTTTCCATAGGAGCCTACCGGGTCTCCTGTTCCGGCAATAAAGAACAGCGGGAGATCCACCGGAGCGCCATTAATGACTCCGTCCTCAAATATGTGGCGATTCAGGGTGAACAGGTCATGGAACCCCTGGTTGGAAAACAGGAACCCACAGAGCGGATCTTTTATGTAGCGCCGTACATTCTGGGCGTCCTTTGACAACCAGTCGAAGTCTGTATTTTTCGAGGTGCGGCGGTTGTAGCTGGAGAAGGCAAGACTGTTCAGGAATTTTCCGGGCTTCTTCCCCTTCTTGCGGCAGATCCGCTCGGAGAGTTTGATGGCAACTCCAACAGCGGGGTTCTTGCCAGCCGTTCCGCAGATGACAGCTCCGTCCAGCTCCCGGCCATATTTTCCAATGAATACCCGGGCAACAAAGGAGCCCATGGAGTGTCCAAACAGGATATAGGGCACACCGGGGTTCTCTGTCTTGCCGATGTCGAGGAGTTTTTTCGCGTCCTCCACAAAGACAGAACCGTTCTCATTCTCTGTTCCAAAGTAACCGAGGGGATATTTCTCATTGACCGAAAGACCGTGTCCAATATGGTCATTGCCATAGACGGCAAACCCCTTTTCGGCAAAGTAACGGGCCATTTCGTCGTAGCGCATAATGTATTCCGCCATGCCGTGGACGATTTGGATAACACCAAGCGGCTTCTTTTTTCCGCCGGGTTTCCAGGAGACGGCATGGATGTCACAGTCCCCGGTGACGGATGGGTACAGAAACTCTTCTCGAATAACAGACAACAGGGACACCCCCTTAATTCTTCAAATCACTTTACCCTTCCATGATATGGAATTTCCCCGGGTGTGTCAAACGTTTCCCGGCCTTCTCCGTTTGCTTTTCGCTATACGTTATTATATAATTTCTTGGCATTCTAAAAGGGAGGCGCTGAAATGATCCTTGTCATTGACGCGGGAAACACCAATATCACCATGGGAGCCTATGAGGGGGAAAAGCTCCTCTTTGTCTCCCGGCTGGCCACAGACCGCACTGCCACAGTGGACCGTGTGGCCATTGACATTTATAGCATCCTTCAGATCAACCGGGTCTCCGACCGAAATTTTGAGGGTGCCGTCATTAGCTCAGTGGTCCCGGAAATCACCAGTGCACTGCGCCGCGCCGTCTCCGCCATCACGGGAAAGAAGCCGGTGGTCATTGGCCCCGGGGTCAAGACCGGACTGAATATCCGAATTGACGACCCGGCAGGTCTTGGGGCAGACCTCGTTGCCACAGCCGTGGCGGCAAAGGCACTTTATGCTCTCCCCTGTCTCATCATTGACCTCGGGACTGCCACAAAAGTGAGTGCACTGGATGAGAAAGGAGCCTTCCTCGGCTGCAGCATCTCCCCCGGTGTCAAGCTCTCCCTCAGTGCACTGAGTCAGGGAGCCTCCCAACTCCCGGCCATAAGTCTTCAAGTCCCGGATCACGCCATTGGAACCAACACGCTGGACAGCATGAATGCAGGCACCATCTTGGGAACCGTTGACATGCTGGATGGCATGTGTGACCGGTTTAGCCGAGAACTGAAAAGTCCAGTGAAAAGCATTGTTGCCACCGGCGGGCTCTGCAGCATTGCGGAGAACTGCCAGCATGACATCATCATCAATCAGGACCTCGTACTCCAGGGCCTGAAAATCATCTACGACAGAAACGGGGCACGATAATGGGAAAAGAACGTGTCAATAAAAAGACCCTCTACTACATAGAAATAGCCGTACTCCTCGCCATTGAGATACTCATGGCGGTCACCCCTATCGGCTATATCAAGACCGCCGGTCTTGAAATCACCCTCATGCCCATACCAGTTGTTGTGGGTGCCATTGTCCTGGGTCCGGCCGCGGGCGCCTTTCTCGGCTTCGTCTTCGGCCTCACCAGCTTTCTTCAGGCGGTTTTCGGTGCCAGCGCCTTTGGTGTCGCCATGGTACAGATCAGCCTGTGGCGCACCCTCGTCACCTGTATTCCGTCCCGCCTTCTCATGGGCTGGCTCACGGGCCTCATCTTCCGGCTGTTCCGAAGAAAGAACTTCTGGGCATTCAGCCTGACCAGTCTCTGCGGTGCACTTTTGAATACCCTGTTTTTCATGGGAACCCTGCTGCCGCTTTTTTGGAACACAAAATATATCCAGACGCTTGCCGCCACACTACATACCACTACTGTATGGGCTTTTGCGGTGGCGTTTGTCGGGGTAAACGGACTAATTGAAGCGGCAACCTGCTTTGTTGTGGCTGGTGCCATCAGTGCCGCCGTCTATAAATATGTAAATCGCGGAGGAATCATAAAATGAGTCAGCCAAGTAAGAAAAAAGATGCCGCCCGGGAAATCATCCTCTACCTGGTGTTCGGCGGGCTCACCACCGTGGTCAGCTGGGGAACCTATATGCTGTTCGCCAATGACAACCTGCTTGGTCTGGGCATTACCCTCAGCAAGTTCCTGTCCTGGGTCTGCGCAGTTCTCTTCGCATTCTTCACGAATAAATCCTGGGTCTTCCAATCCCATAACTGGGGGCCCCGCACATTTTTCCGGGAGCTTGCCTCGTTCTTCGGTGCCCGTGCGGTTACCGGGGCGCTGGAAATTTTCGGCACCCCCGCCCTGGTCCATGCCGGGGTGAATCAGAAGCTCTTCGGCACAAAGGGAATGCTTGCCAACATTCTGGTTTCCATCATCGTCGTCATCCTGAACTATGTCTTCAGCAAGCTGTTTGTCTTCACCAAAGGCCGCAAAAAAGGTGACAATGGTGCTGGCGGATTCCCGGTCCGCAGCAGCGAGGGCGGATTCTCCGTCACAGGTAAAAAGAACTGAGGAGGCAAGCCATGAATCAGGATCACACGCCAAAGCCCAACGGGAAGGCTCTCTTCCCCATCCTGGTCTTTCTCCTGCTCTACCTCGGAGTGGGTGTCTACTTTGAATATATCCGTCCGGTCGACGGTCAGATGGGTTTCTATATCATGTCCGTTGTCCTGGCGTTCACCATTGCACTTATTGTGGCACTGCTCCAGAACCGGACTCTCTCCTTTGATGAGAAGATCCACCTCTGTGCCAAGGGCATTGGAGACGACAACATTACCATCATGCTGTTCATCTTCCTGTTTGCCGGCATGTTCAGCGGAGTGGCCCAGGAGGCCGGCGGTGCAACTAGCACAGCCAATCTTCTTCTGGACATTCTCCCCGGGACATTTGCTGTTCCGGGGCTGTTCCTCATCGCCTGCCTGATTTCCATGGCAATGGGCACAAGCGTTGGAACCATTTCAGTGCTCGTTCCCATTTCTACTGCTCTGGCCAACAATGCACACCTGAACCTGGCATTCTGCACCGCGGTCGTTGTGGGCGGTGCCATGTTCGGCGACAACCTCTCGTTTATTTCTGACACGACTATTGCCGCCACCAAGACCCAGGGCGTGGAAATGAAGGACAAGTTCCGTACGAATTTCAAAATTGCCCTGCCGGCCGCCCTTATTACGCTGGGCATACTCATTGTCTACTCCGTGCGCAGTCACACGGGGGACCTCGGCCATTTTGACTACAACATTTGGCAGGCTATCCCCTATTTTATCGTTCTAATAGCCTCGCTGTTCGGGCTAAATGTCCTGTTGCTGCTCGGTTCCGGAACCGTTCTGTTTATCATCGTCGGCTGCATTACCCACTCGCTGACATTTGCGTCAGCACTCACCTCCATGGGCAGCGGCATGAATGGCATGTTTGAGACAATAATCGTCACCATTCTTGTGGCCTCCATTGGAGCACTCATCAAGGAGAATGGCGGATATGAGGCCATCCTGCAGTTTATCCGCAAGCACTCCAAGGGAAAACGCGGCGGCATGTTCGGCATTGCCGGTCTCACTGCTCTCATGGACATCTCCGCGGCCAACAATACCGTTGCTATTGTCATCTCCGCTCCCATTGCAAAGCAGATTTCTGAGGAATTTCACATTGAGCCCAAAAAGACCGCCTCGCTTCTGGACACGGTTTCCTGTATTTTCCAAGGCATTATTCCTTACGGTGCACAGTTGCTTGTGGCTGCAGGGCTTGCAAAAATTTCCAGTGTGGAGATCATTCCCTATCTCTATTATCAGTTCCTGCTGGCGGTGTGCGTCATCCTGTCCATTGTCTTCCAAAAGTCTAAAAAACAGGACGGCTCATCCAATAGTGCCGAGCTCCAGAGCGTCGAAAAATAGACAAAACTTTTACAGATTTTTTTCCAGACTGCTGTCCCAGCAGTCTGGTCTTTTTGGCAGATACCCAAAAAGGGGCTGTGCCGCTCACTGCGGTACAGCCTCTTCCAGTTTCCAATATTTTGCGCCCAGATCAAGCGCCAGTTTCTCGGCTAGTCCCAGTTTTCGAAGTCCCTGTTCCGTGTCAATGACAATGGTCTGATACCCCTCCGACGCCACATGGGCGGCGGCCTCTTTGGCCCGTTCCATGGCATGGTCCCCTGCGTTGGCTCGGCCGTCGGTCAGGATAATGAGCACCAGTGGATCGCCCGGGAATTTTCGGCGTTCGCGCTCCATTACGGTGCGGGCCGTCTCAAGGCCCTCCGCCAGCGGGGTCCTCCCTCCGGTTGGAATGTCGTCAAGCCGCTGTCTTGCTCGTTCTACACTATCCGTGAACGGGAGCACTTCTTCTGCGCTGTCCTTACGGAAGGCCACCAGACCCACGCGGTCTCGGTTCTGATAGGAGTCCTTCAGCAATGCGAGGACCAGTGTCTTCACCGCCTTCATACGGCGGTGCGCCCCCACCGACCCGCTGGCGTCCACCAAAAACAGCACATGGTTGTTGCCAGGTGCCATGCGGACTTTGCGGCGCAGGTCGCTCTGCTGGATTTCAAGTTCTCCATTGGAGTGTGCGGCCGCCTCTAAGACAGTGGCTCCCACGTCCAACGTTGCGGCTGTGACCGGCTCATTCCCCGGCACTTCCGAGCGCACGACTTTTCCACAATCGCTGCGAACCGGGGCAGGCCGTACCATACTCCGTGCCGGTGCCTCGTCAGCCTGTTCAGTCTCCTGTGGTTTTTCCTGTTTCTGGGGCAATTCACTCTCCTCTTCCGGCTCCGACATCTCATCATTCAACAGCTCCCGCACTTTGTCCCAGTCAATATTGTTCTTTTCAAACGGGCGCTTTCTTACCCGGTGGGGCAGCACATAGGTGGCCGCTGTCATGAGGTCATCCTTTGTCACTGTATTGCGCCCGTCCAGTGCTGCGGCGGCACGCGCGGTCTTGCAGAGCATGATGTCCGCTCTATGGCCCTCAACGCCGACGGAGAGTGCCAGTTTCACAGCAAGCTTTACCATTTCCTCAGGGAGTTCCACGGAGGGAAGAAGCTGCATCGCCCCCTGGATTTGACTGCGCAGAGCCTCCTGCTCCGGCTCAAACTTGCGGCAGAAGCCCTCGGGGTCCGCTTCGAACTGGAGACACCGGGTGACGACTTCTTCCCTCACCTCTGGATCCTTTTCCCCGACCACGGAGACCGAGAGACCGAACCGGTCGAGAAGCTGCGGGCGCAGTTCCCCCTCCTCCGGGTTCATGGTTCCGACGAGGACAAACCGGGCAGGATGTTCGTAGCTGATGCCGTCCCGCTCCACATGGTTGACGCCCATGGCAGCGGCGTCCAGAAGGACATCGACAAGATAGTCGTCCAGCAGATTCACCTCATCCACATAGAGGATATTGCCGTCCGCCTCTTTCAGGAGGCCAGGTTCAAAGACCCGTTGACCGCTCTTTATGGCGTCCTCCAGACGGAAGGAACCCACGACCCGGTCCTCAGTGGCAGAGATAGGCAGATTCACCACATGTCGCTCTCCGGGAAGCAGTTCCGCAAGGGAACGGACAGCTGTGGACTTGGCTGTCCCCTTCTCCCCCTCAAGAAGCACCCCGGAGAGTGACGGGTCCACCACGGAGAGCAGCAGGGCCTCCTTCATGGCATCCTGCCCGGCCAGGGCGGCAAAGGGGTAGTTATACTTCATCTTCCAATTCTCCTTCAGTCTCGAGATAGGCATCTTGTATTTCCTGCAGCTGTTCTTTCGAGGCATCCCAGTAGCCGCGACGGTTTGCCTCCAGCAGCCGATCCAGCACTGCCAGATAAGCATAGCGGTTATTGTCCTGCATACGGCGCCGCAGTTCCGGGTCTCCCACATAGGTCTGTTCCATGCGGGAGAATGTCTCCCCTGGAATACACTCGGCCGTGGCGGCCAGGCCTAGCACATTTTCAAAGCGGTTCATGATCTGCTGACCACCGTGGAACGGATGGGCAAGCTGCCCATTGATCCATTTCGGATTCAGGATTCTGGTGCGGACGCCCCGGGAAGCAGCCTCTGCCAGCGTGTCCGCATAGATGCCCTCGCCCGCTGTGTCAACGATAAGGGTCTCAGTCTCCTCCGCCCCGGCCGCTTTCGCGGCACGCTGCAGTCCACCAGTGAATTCATAATAGTGGTCTAGGTCGGTGACCTCATAGTCCGCATCGTCACGGACCTGGGAGATCATCTCCACAGAGGAGAGCTGGCCCGAGATGAATCCAGGCACATAGGAACCTTTCAGTTTTTCACTGTAGACATAGCCAAGTTCCGCCGTATAGAGAGAACTGAGATCCGACTCTGCATTCCAGTCCCCAGACTTGACCACATCCGTGAGACTTGTACCGTACTCCCCCTGTCGCGGTCCGAAAAACCGGCTTATTGAGAGCTCCCGGGCCATGGACTCCTCCATGCCCGTTCTCTGGAACTCATGGTAATACTTCTCGGTCTGCTCTGCAAAAGCGCTCTGTTCGGGGTTCTCCTGAAGTGCTGCCAATTCTCTAAGGGCATGCTGCAGATCCAGCAGAAGCTGTGGGAACAGATCCCGGAAAAAGCCGCAGATGGTAACGGTGACATCCATTCTGGGGCGATCCAGTTCCTCTGTGGGAATGACCTCTATCCGGGAAAGAAAACTCGTCCCTTTCCACACCATTCGGAGCCCGAGATAGTACATGAGCTGCCCAATACTCTCCCCGTGGGTCTTGGCCGTCTCGAGTCCCCAGAGAACCATGGCGGTGTGGCGCGGCCATTTTCCATGGTCGTTATAGTAGCGCTCCATGGCCGCCTTGCCAATTTCCTGTCCGCGTTTATATGCGGACTCGGATGGCACAAAACGGGGGTCAAAGGCATAGCCGTTCCGTCCCGTCGGCAGAATATCCGGTTCTTTGTGCACATTCCCCATGGGACCGACAGGAACATATTTCCCGTCCAACGCACCAATTAAGGCGAGCTGTTCTGTCTTGTCGAGGATATGGAGACCATTGGGAATTAGGGCGGTCTTCTCCCGGTAGAGCTCCCGCTCCAGAGCATTGGGCTCTGTTGGCAGGCCAAGGGCTTTCGCTTTTCTCTCCACACCCTCCCAGACGGCAGCGGCGCGCTCCGGTGCCTGGCCCTTTGCCTCGGAATATTCTGCCAGCTCGTCGTCCAGTTCAGCGAGTTCTCCATAGAGACCACTCTTCGAAAAAGCGGGACCGGCATAAGTCAGAAGCGTGGCATAGGAACGGCGTTTTGCCGTCATTCCCTCAGAGGGGTTTCCGCAGTAATAATAATAGAAATTTGGCAGGTCACCCACTAGCTGGTCCGGCCAGCAGTTCGCCGAGAGGCCATTGTCCTTCCCGGGGAGGAACTCCAGTGTTCCGTGGGTCCCGAGATGGACCAGGGCGTCCGCCCCAAACTTCTCCCGGCAGCGGCGATAAAACTCCACATATTCCGCCGCAGGCGGGCAGTGCCTATCATGGTAGTGCTCCGGGGAACGGTACGGCTGTACCCCAATCAGCACATTGCCATACTGTACTTCAGTTTCACCCTGACGGACAAAACGTTCCAGCAACTCTGCGGACTCTGGCACCTCCGTCTGATAGCCGGCCTCCTGTAATGTCTGCAGCAGCTCTGGAATGGAAGCCAGCGCGTCCAGGAACGCCGCATGGAACAGGTTCTCCTCGCCGGGCGGATAGTTGTAACAGATAAGCGCAATTTTCTTATCCGAATTGGATTTCTGCTGCAGAGAAAGAAGTCGTTTTGCCTGCCCCGCGACCCGTTCCAGACGACCGGGCAGTGCAACGAGTTCCCGCTCCTCGGTCTCCCCCACAGCAGCAACGGGGACCGTGTCAATTCCCCCGTCCAGCTCCGGCATCATCATGGAGATGAGAAAGTCCCCGGGCGATGCACCGGTTGAAGAATTCTTCCACTCCTCCACCCCGGTACGGGACAGATAAAACGGGTTGATTACCGGGACACCCAGTTCCCGTAGCAGCTCAACTCCCGCCTCTGCATTGCCACCCATGGGTCCGGCACCGAGCCGGAAAGACAGGAAGTTCACCACAAGCTTGACATTCTCCTGCAGGAGAAGTTCCCGCAGGGCCTCTATGTCCCGGTCCAGCTGACTGGAGAAGCCCACCGGCAAAACATTGGAAAAGCTAGAAAACTGATTCATAGCCTCCCCAATGACAGGGAACAGGTTGTTGGGGTAAGTGTGGCCGAGGAACAGAAAAGCAACCGTGGGAAGTCCCTCTTTTTTGGGGTAGACTGCCCAATACTCAGACGGTGTGCGGAATGCTGTGCGGTCATGGGGGTCACAGAGATACACTCCGGTCATAAGATGCGGTGGAGCCGGCTTCGGGAGTTCTTTCCAGCCATAATAGTTCCGAAGCAGAAGATCCATCATGCTGGCAATGTCCTGGGGAAGTCCGCTCTGCCAGTAGTCACCAATGCGGAAGACATTGTTCATGTCCTTGATTTTTCGCGATGGAATGAATTTCTCCATACCCGCAGCCATTTTCCGCATGCGGGTCATGGTCTTCAGCGCTCCCTTGCCATTCGGACCGGGGTCTTTTTTTGATCCCATGCCGGAGCCCATAGAAAAAGATCCAAGCCGGGTCTTGTCCCGGCAGCCATAACCGATTACGATCCGGTTACCGTGGCACTCCTCCAGTGCATTGCCCACACTGTTTATCATGTCTTCCGAGCAGCCCATCAAGTCGATAAGAACGAGGTCTGCAGTACGAATATCTTCCATCATTCTTGCGGAGGAGCACCGAATTTGATCTTCCCGGGCAACATACCATGTACAGAGCTGCAGTTCCCGCTCCGGATAGCTTCTCAAAAAACGGTCATACCATTCCCGCAGTGTCTGCAGCGATTCCGTTGCCACTGAAACAACTGTCATCTTCATTGTTGGACCTCCTCCTCTCGAAAGTACCTGTTGCGTTGACCCTCTTCCCCCTTTTCCCTATAATCAAAAGGTGAGAAAACGAAAAGGAGGGTTTGCCATGCAGGAGGACAAAAAGAAATATCGTGAAGTGGCAAACCTTCGTCACATGTTTGCCACGTTAGCCATCATATTACTGGTTCTGGCGGGCGCCCTGACCTACCTGACCAATGCGGTGGATGTTGACCAAATTACCCAACCATTTAACATGCTCAGCGAGGATGCCAAGAAGGACTTGAACGGCACCCCCGGCGGGGAAGAGATCAACGGGAAGCTCCAGGAAATCATGAAAAAGAATGAGGAGCAGAACCGCAATGTGACCGGCATAAAAAAAGATGCCGAGCAGAGCGCCACGGAGGGCAGTCAAAAAAAAGGCCCCATTGGGTTGATCCATAAGGCCCAGCTCTATTATATCAGATTTAAGCTGACTATTGAAAAAATGGAGAACTACATCGCCAGGATTCCCTATAAACCGCTGATTGTTCTGGCACTGTTGTTCCTGTTTTTCCTAAAAGGCTTTGTCTCCATTACACCCATCTCGTTTACCTGCTTCTTAAGCGGTGTCATCTTCCCGTTTTGGTTCGCCATGATCATTAACGTGGTCGGCATGGTCTATATTTTCTCCATAAAATACCGAAAGGGCCGCAAGTCCAAGAAAAACACCATCCACAAATATGTCACCCGTTGGGAGCGGCTGGGGACGCTGATTGAGGACTCAGAGCGCGGCGAGGGCAAAGGAAACCCCTGGCTTTTGTTCCTGTTTCGACTGGCCCCCTCCATTCCCATCAACACCATCAGTACCCTGTATGGTTACATGGGGTTCCGGTACTCCTGGTACCTGGTCCTCTCGCTGCTTGGGTACAGCATCAAGCTCATAACGTTCACATCTATTGGTGCCAATATTGAAGACCCGTTTTCAGCGAAGTTTGTAGTCCCAATTCTGGTCATCCTCTATATGTCCGGTATTGCTATGGCGGTGCTGGCTACGGTCTATAAGGTCAAGGGGAATCTGCTGGCGGAGCCGGTGGAGACTTACTGATTCTATATGGAGTGTGAGGGCAAATGTCCGAAATGCGGTTCCCGGGATAAAACAGTTCTGGGCAGACAATGGTGTTAGACTATCTGCCTCAATAATTCTATTTTGGTCTGACGATTTTGTCCTATTTCTGGGGCGATTGAGCTGTTCGTCAGACCATCCCTCCTTTTTTCTCCTCTTTGGTCTATAATTCCAACCTTATTCGGTTTAATTTTCAGACCATTTGAAGATTAATTGGCCGTTTGGTCTAACTTTCCTCGAGAATCCAACCGAAAGTGGTAGGAATCGTCAGACTAAATCGCGGAAAATAAGGGAAAAGGTCTAACTAGTCGCCAGCCGGAATTGAGATACAGAAAATCCTGTATTTTTATGCCCCTCTCTAAGCCCTGATTCGCAAAACATGGTAGACTGAAAGCAAGATAATAGACATTAGTAGTTCACTTGTTTTCCAGAGAGGGATACCATGATTCAATCCACATTCGCACTTAAAAACTCCATCGGTCTCACCGGGGTTCGGAATGCTCGGGAACTCGGCGGGTATCGGACTTCGGACGGCCGAGTCGTGAGACATGGATGTCTTCTCCGCACTGGGAAACTTGAGAACATGACCGATGCGGACCGAGACCGACTTCTGGGAACCTATCATTTAAAGAAAATCATCGACCTCCGATCCCCGGGAGAAATCTCCCGCTCTCCGGAACCAGTCCTGCCGGGCACGGAGTACATCAACAGTGCCCCGCTTGGCTCCATTTTCCGTTGCTATGTTCCTGCCATTGACTGCCGGACCCCGGAGGGACGGAACTATCTCCGCTCCATTTTCCGGAGTCTATTGCAGCTTGACCGCAAAGGGGATCTCATGAAAAACTATTATACGGCCGGATACAACCAAATCTGCACAACGCAGCAAGGCATCGAGGCCTGCCGAATCTTCTTCCGCCAGTTGCTCGAGGCAGATGGAGACACTGTGCTCTGGCACTGCTCCGACGGGAAGGATCGGACTGGCAGCGCCGCCCTCCTTCTGCTCCTGGCCCTCGGTGTCGACCGGGAGACCGCCATCCAGGACTATCTCCTCTCGAACGATTATCTTGCCGACCTCATACAGGAAGGATATGACAAAACCCTCCAAAAATTTCGGAATCCGCAGGTCGCTGCGGATCTTGCCTCGTATCGCGGGGTACAGCGGGTATGGATTGAGGAATCCTTCCGGGCGATGGAGCGGAATTTTGGTACTCCGGACGCTTTTCTGCGCAATGCCATTGGTCTCACCGACAGCGACTTTTCTAAATTAAGAGCCGCCTATACCGAATCCTGTGGTAGCTCTGCCTAATTACCACCGCATAACCTAAATAAAGAACGAAGGAGCGGTACCACTTCCTAGTGATACCGCTCCCTTTTCTTTATGAAACCAGAGACTTACATGCGGACGTCCCGGATTTCACCGATGGCGGGCATGCCCGTCACGTCGTATTTGTTGCCGTTCTCATCGTAGACATAGCCCTTCAGGGTGCCGAAGGTGATGTGGTAGTTCATCTTGATGACACCGAGGTCAAACTGGATGAGGTTCCGGTCGGCAATATTCATTTCCAGATTGGTCATGCCGTGCTGGTCCTGAATGATCCAATGGTTGTACTCAGGATGCTGGAACTTGACCGGGGTCAGGCGGCTGGAGTCGTTCTCGAGCCAGATGAGGTCCTCGTTGTACCGCTCCGGGTCTGTGGACTGGTTGTCGGTCAGGTTGATACCGAAGTACTTGCGGCCGCCGTCGTAGTCCATTTTGCCCATGGTGGTGACCCAGTCATAGTAGGCGTTGTAAGGATAGTAGCCCTTGTGGTCGTCAATGATGGCGACGGACTCGTCATCCGTCTTATAGATTCTGCCGTTCCAGTTGAGGTAGCCGCTGCTGGCGAACAAGTCCTTCTGGGTATAGAGCGGTTTGTTCTCGCCGAACGGGCAGACGATGACGCTGGGCTTCGAGACACGCTTCAAGTCAAACTGGTACTGGACGGTACCCGGAAGGCCAATGGCGCTGCCGTTACCCGAGGCACGACCGTTGTTGAAGTCGTTGTTGATGGTCATGCTGCTGATGGCGGACTTCACATAGGTCTGATTTCCATCATACAGGTTTGCGGCGATTTTCTGGTCGCCTGCAACCGCTGCGCCGACCCAGGAATACATTTTCTGCTCCGCCTTGACGAAAAGCAGCGTCATGTTGACCGCTGCGACACCGCCGATTTCCTGGATGGCGGCGAGAAGCGTGAAGTCCTTCGTGTCGACCTCAAGAGCCTCCCATTTTGTGAGACGCATGAAGTTCAGGGAGTCCGGGAACACCTCGGACTGGCCCTTGATGTCCTCCAGGTTGATGTTCTTGATCTCACTGTTGAATGTGCCAAAACGGGCCTTGCCGTTCTCATCCACCAGGGACTCCGGCGGGTCCACCGCAATGCGGTCCGGTGAGAGATAGGGCTTGAAGTTTGGCTTTGTCTCCGCAAAGGCGAAGATGGTGCCCACGGACAACAGCATGATAAGCGCCATAATGACGGCAATTGTCCGGAAAGCAAAATTCTTTTTCATTTCGATCCTCCTTATTCCTTGGGGAAGGCACTTGTCCGCACGAAAGTGGCATTCTCCAATGATATCGTGCACATGAATAGTACAACATGCACAATTCTTTTCAACATTATTATATTTCTTCTGTATGTTTCAGTTCAAGAGACAAGACCATTTCAAACGGATGTCGTTGATAAAAATATGACACCAGTGAATCGCCCACGGGAAAAAGAGACAGAATTTTACCGGGATTTAACGGCATCTCTCCGGAATTTTTTACCTGAATGGCATAGGATACCTCCATCATTCTGAAAATGAAGGAGAATTCCAAGACATGAAAAAAGTCACCAGCATTGTACTGGCGCTCATCATGGCCCTCTCTGTCATCTTCTGTGCCGTACCGGCACTGGCAGCAGATAATCAGGCCGCCCAGAACGCCGCAGCAGCCAATAATCATCACTCCATCGGACTTACGGGCGTAAAGAACGCAAGAGAGCTCGGCGGTTACAAGACCACTGATGGGCGCACCGTAAAATCCGGCAAGCTCCTCCGCACCGGCAAGCTGGTAAAGGCCACCGACGAGGACAAGCAGAAACTCGTGGACACCTATCATCTCACAAAGGATATAGATTTCCGCTTTGACGCAGAAATTGCCAAAGACCCGGACCCAACTCTTCCCGGTGTAGAATATTACAACTTCCCGGCTGTCGGAATCAGCATGATCGACCTCACCTCGGAAGAGGGCCAGGGCTACACTAAAGATGCTCTGAACTCCCTCATCAAGATGGACAAGGACGGAAACCTCATCAACTCCTACTATAAGATGATGTACCGTTCCCTCTATGTCACCGATGACGGTCTCAACGCCTACCGCAATTTCTTCCAGCAGCTTCTTGCCGCCAACGGCAACACCGTACTCTGGCACTGCTCCGCCGGTAAAGACCGTGCAGGCAATGCAGCTTTCCTGCTGCTCATCCTCCTCGGCGTCGACCAGGAGACCGCCATCCAGGACTTCCTGAATACGAACTACTTCAAGCAGGAGGAAATCCAGGAGAGCTACGACAAGGTCTACAAGCTCACAAAGGACAAAAACATTGCCAACGACATTGCGTCCAATGAGGGCGTCAAGAGAGAGTGGATCGAGGAGTCCATCAAGACCATCATGAGTGTCTACGGTTCCTATGACAACTACTTCCATCAGGGACTCGGCCTGAGCGACGCTGACATCCAGCAGCTCCGTGCCGCCTATACTGAATAAACTATTCCCATTCCCACACCTTGAACAGGACGGCCAGTTCCCCGGAACCGGCCGTTTTGTCTACCCAGCCAGGAGGCCCCCTCATGAAAAGATTCTTCCACACCATCCTCGCCGTTTTCCTCGCCCTTATCATGGGCGCAGCAGCAGTCTCCTCTGCCTTTGCCGCCATTCCGCAGGAAGAGGCCATTGCACAGGCCAACGCCTATCAGAAGCACTCCATTGGCCTCACCGGGGTCAAAAATGCCCGTGAGCTCGGCGGCTACAAGACTGGCGATGGACGGACCGTTAAATTTGGCAAACTCCTCCGCACCGGCAAACTGGTAAACGCCACGGAGGCGGACCGTAAGAAGCTCGTGGAGACCTATCACCTGAAGAAAAATATCGACTTCCGGTCCAGCGGAGAAATTGAGGACGCCCCAGACCCGGAACTCCCAGGAGTCGCCTATTACAACTATTCCGCGCTGGGCAGCACATTCCAGGCCTATGTGCCAGTCGTGGACGGTAGAACGGAAGAAGGACTAGCCTACACCCTCGCATTTGCGAAGACGATTCTGGAACTGGACCGCAATGGGGACTTCTTCGACACCTATTACAAGGCAGAGTACACACAGCTCTACACTACGGAAGCCGGTATTGATTCCTACCGTGAGTTCTTCCACCAGCTTCTTGCCGCAAACGGTGACACGGTGCTCTGGCACTGCTCCGCCGGCAAAGACCGCACCGGCAATGCGGCCATGCTTCTCCTGATTGCCCTTGGCGTGGACAAGGAGACCGCCATCCAGGACTACCTCCTCACCAACGACTATGTGGCAGCAGATAAGAAGGCTGCCTATGACAAGTACTATGAGAAGACCCACAATGAGAAGATTGCCCAGGATTTCGCCTCCGACCCGGGCGTAAAACGTGCCTGGATTGAGGAGTCGTTCAAGACGATTGAGAAGTACTATGGCTCTGTAAATGGATATCTTCACAAAGCACTTGGGCTTACAGATGACGATATTGCAAAGCTGCGCGCCGCCTACACCGAATAGGATAGTCTGAATTCGGTTTGCCGAATTTTCCCAATCTTTTTCTCCGCTGGCAGCGTAAAATACCCTCATTCTAAGAATGAAGGAGACAACCGCAGATGAAGAAAGTCACCAGCATCCTATTGGCGCTTGTTATGGCCCTTTCCGTACTATTCTGTGCGCTTCCAGCATTGGCCGCTGACAATGAGAAAGCAATAGAGGCAGCAGCGGCCTATGACCGCCACTCCATTGGGCTGAAGGGCGTCAAGAATGCCCGGGAACTCGGCGGATACCAGACCACCGACGGCCGCACGGTAAAGTTTGGCAAACTCCTCCGCACGGGCAAACTCGTCAAGGCCACGGATGAGGATAAAGAAAAGCTCATAGACAAATACCATCTCACGAAGGATATCGACTTCCGGCTCAAGGAAGAAGTTGCCCTTAACCCGGATCCAGAGCTGGACGGCGTGGAGTATTACAACTTCCCTGCTTTCGGTGCCAGCATGATAGATCTCTCCTCCGATGAAGGGCGAGGATACGTCAATGACATGCTGCAGTCCGTCATCAAGGCGGATACGGACGGGAACCTCATCAACACCTATCACAAGATGACATACCGTTCTTTCTATAACACAGATCAAGGGCTCAATGCCTACCGCAACTTCTTCCAGCAACTTCTCGACGCAAATGGCGACACGGTACTCTGGCACTGCTCCTCCGGCAAAGACCGTGCGGGAAATGCTGCCTTTCTGCTCCTCATCCTGCTGGGCGTCGATCAGGAGACCGCCATCCAGGACTTCCTGAATACAAATTATTACTACGAGGACGAAACCGAGGAGCGGTATGAAAAGGTGTACAAACTCACTGGCAACCAGTCCATCGCCAATGACATAGCCTCAGATGCCGGCGTAAAGCGGGAGTGGATTGAGCTGTCCATCAAGACTATCATGGACAACTTCGGCTCCTATGACAATTACTTCCATAAAGGTCTCGGCCTGACGGATGCCGACATCCAGCAACTTCGAAACGCCTATACAGAGTAAACAATCGATAACGTCCCGGACAAACTCCGGGGCGTTTTTTCTTGCCTACCGGGCGATTCAGCCTTTAAAAAAAGAAGAAGCCCTGTGACTGTCTCCAGTTACAGGACTCTTTTTCATGGCGGAGAGCAAGGGATTCGAACCCTCGAAACGACTTTAATCGTTTACACGATTTCCAATCGTGCTCCTTCGGCCAGCTCGGACAACTCTCCATGATAGCCAAAACAATATGTTTTTCACTTGTCGTTGCGTCACCCGCAACACTTAGAAATTATACAGGGTCGACTTGGAAAAAGCAAGGACTATTTTCCAAAATAGCGTGATTTTACATTCTTTTTGGCCTATGCTAAGATAAAATAAATTTTAGAGAACAGGCAGGTGTTACGCCATGAGATGCCCCTATTGCGGCTGTGAGGACAGCAAAGTCATAGACTCCCGTCCAACGGATGAGGGTGAGCGCATCCGTCGCCGCCGGGAATGCACTTCCTGCGGCAAGCGCTTCACGACCTACGAGGTCATTGAGACCGTCCCCATCATAGTGGTAAAAAAGGACAATTCCCGTGAGACCTTTGACCGGAACAAGCTGTTCAAAGGAATGCTCCGGGCCTGCGAAAAGCGGCCGGTTCCGGTCACCACACTGGAAAAAGCCGTCTCCGAAATTGAGACCCAGCTGCAGAACTCCCTGGAAAAGGAGGTCTCCTCCACAAAGATCGGTGAGCTCGCCATGGACAAACTGAAGTCCATTGACGAGGTGGCGTATGTCCGGTTTGCATCGGTGTATCGCCAATTCAAGGACATCAACACCTTCATGGAGGAACTGTCCAAGCTTCTCGAAGAAAATGGAGCGCGCAGCAGCGGAAAGAAGTAAAAAATGAGCAATTACTACAATGAGTCCATCCGGTTCGACCGCCTCACCGGGGCGCTGAGCCGTGCCATACAGCTTCCCACCATCTCCCATGAAGATGAGACGCTGACGGACTGGTCCCAGTTTGAGGCCTACCACGACCTCATGAAGGAGACCTATCCGCTGACGTTCTCCCATTTGGAGGTCACGGAAATTTCCAAAGCGTCCCTGCTCCTCTACTGGAAGGGCTCGGATCCTACGCTTGACCCCATCGGGTTTTGCGCCCATCAGGACGTGGTCCCTGTGGCAGAGGGCACGGAGCAGGACTGGAAATACCCGCCGTTCTCCGGGACGAATGATGGAGAGTTCATCTATGGCCGCGGCGCCATCGACATGAAGAACCACCTCCTCGCCCTTCTCGAATCCGTGGAGAGCCTGCTGGAGGAAGGATATGAGCCGAAGCGTGGCATCTGCCTCCTGTTCGGCCACAATGAGGAGATCGTCTCAGGCAGTTCCAACGGCGCTGCCGCCATAGCCGAGGAACTGGAACGCCGCGGCATGCAACTGGACAGCATCGTGGATGAGGGCGGTGCCATATTCCCGGCCAAGGTCCCCCATCTGCTGGACGCCCGACTCGCCGCCATTGGCATTGCGGAAAAGGGCTACGCCGACGTCCGCGTCACCGTTGAGGGAAAGGGCGGTCACTCTTCCACCCCGCCGCAGCACTCCGCCGTCGGCATCCTCGCAAAGAAAATTGCCAACTTGGAGAAGCACCCGTTCAAGGGCGCCATGCCAGTCTACCTTGTGGAACTCCTTGAGGAAATCGGCGGTCATATGACGCTGCCTGGCCGCATTCTCACGAAGAATGTCGGGGCACTGCGTCCTATCTTGGTTCCTATCATGTGCAAAATTCAAGGCGCTAACGGCCTCGTCCAGACCACCCAGTGTGTCACCATGGCACAGGGTTCCCCCGCCGGCAACATCATGCCGGAGAAGGCCAGTGCGGTCATCAACTGCCGCATGATGCAGGGCACAACACTCCAGGATGTCCTCGACCACATTGAAAAATACATGGGCGGCAAGGGCACTACGGTAGAGCTCATCAAGGGCAAAGAGGCGAGCATCATCTCCCCTACGGACACCCGGGCATTTGAGACTTTGTCCAAGCTGTCCCACGAGGCGGGCGACGACATTATCACCGCCCCGTACCTCGACATGGGCGGCACAGACTGCTACCACTACGAGAATGTCTGCAGCAACATCTATCGCTTCGCCCCGTTCACCTACACCCCGGAAATCATCGGCGCCGAGCACGGCACCAATGAGCGCATGCCCCTTGGGGAGTTCGACAAGGGAACCCGGTTCTTTAAGCGGTATATGAGGATCATGACGAGCGAATAAAAATTTGATAAAGATAGCGGCCTGCTGGATAATCAGCAGGCCGTTATTTTTGTTTATGGGGCATTTCAGATAAACTGTCCTCTCTATAGGTGAATGGTCCGAATTTACCTAATCGCAAGAATGTCCGAGGTGGGCGATTCAGTTTTTTCAATTCAAAAGTTCTCCAAATACCGAAAAATCTGGTCCAGCCACACTGAAATTCAGATTTTCCCCTTTTCAAAATCATTTTTGACTGAAAAATATTCAGACCAAGTCATGCAAGCAAAGATAGTTTTCCTGAAATTAGGACCAAAAAGGTCGAGAACTTCAGGTTTGGATGAAAAATTCTGCAAAAATGACTGAATCGCCCACCGGGAGGAAATAATATTCCCAATTAGCCCCTCATCAGCTCCACCACGATCTCCGCAGCACCCGCCATATCCTCAATAGACGTATACTCCTCCGTCGAGTGGCTCCGGTTCATGGCACATGCCATGACGATGCCCCGGATTCCGTTCTCATTATAGTGGTTGTTGTCGCTTCCCCCGAAGGTGTCCCGGAACATAAGCGGCAGTCCGACAGCCTCCACCGCACGCCGGTAGCGCACTGCCACCTCTTCCTCCTCCGAGACACGATAGGCGTGGAACTGCTGTTTACAGGTCATTTCTACACGACCGCCATAGTGCTCCGCTGCCGCCTCAAAGGCCTCACGAATGACATCCCGTTGCTGGCTTGCCCTTTCATCCTCCAGACTCCGGATTTCCCCACGCACCGTGACATGGTCCGGGACAATGTTCGGCGCTGTGCCCCCGGCAATGGTACCAAAGTTCACCGTGGTAATTTCATCCACATGCCCGTTGGGCGTTGCCGCCATGGCCTCCGCCGCAATTTTCAGCGCATGGATGCCATCCTCCGGCGCAAAGCCGGCGTGGGCACTCCGACCGAAGATCTCCACCTGGAAGGACAGTATAGCTGGGGCAGCTAGAGCGGCAGAGCCCACCGGTCCGCTGAGGTCCAAAACATAGGCCATGTCCGCCTGCACCGTACTGTAGTCAAACACCGCGCTGCCCTGTGCGTAGGGCTCTTCGGCAGCAGCAATGATCAGCTCAATGCGCGGGTGCGGAATGTTGTTCTCCTGTACGACCGTCAGCGCCTCCAGAAGCTCAGCCACTGCAGCGGCGTCGTCTGCGCCCAGCACCGTCGTGCCGTCGGAGGTAATGGTGCCGTCCTCGTGGACGACTGCCTTTTTCCCGACCCCGGGGCTCACCGTGTCCAGATGGGCGCCGAAGAGAATTGGCTTTCCCGGAGCTGTGGCCTCGAGTACCGCGTGGAGATTCCCTGAGCCGTCCTCCGAGGTGACGCCGCAGTTCTCCTGGATTTTGGGCGATGCATGATCCTCCGTGACCGTCAGTCCCAGTTCCCGCAGACGACGTGTGACATAGTCCGCCATGGTCCGCTCGTGGAACGACTCCGCGTCAATGGCCACAAGGGACGCAAACTGCCTAACAAGACGGTTACGGTCTACCATAACTCCTCCTCAAAGATTGTTTGCCGACGAGGCAATGGCAATGCACAGGGCTGCCTGCTGGGCATCCCAGAGATTGTTATTACGATAAGCCCCCTCAATGGAGGCAATATATGCCGCATGCAGAAGGCGGATTCGCTTATTCACAGAAAATACACCGCTGTAGCCCTTTAAGTTGCAGAGATAATTATCGGCGCGGAAGAGATCCTCCACGACCTCCGAGATATCTCCCGGCAGCATGGAGAGAAGGGCAAAAACGCCGTAGGCATAGGAGTCTCCGAGGCGATAGTGCTTTGTCTCCAGGGAGTCGTAGAATTCCACATTGCGGGCGGCGCGTTCCTTCGCGTCTCCTGGGCCCATGGCAAGGACCATACTCTGGGCCTCCAGGGCATCATCGAGATAAAATTCCTCTTTCAGGGCAGAGAGAATGACCTCAGCGTCCCAGACGGCGGTATGCTCCTTGATGCTGGCACCATTTTTCATATCGGCAATGGCAAAGAGTGTGGAGGGCATACTGACGTCCTCCTCCACGTCGAGGAGTTTTCTCCGGTTCAGAAAACCAGCAATATTGTTGGCGCGTTCTGCCACCTCCGCATACTCCGAACTGTCCGCCATATCCGAGGCAAACATAGAAGTTATGGCGAGGAACGGAGAGCCTGGGAAATAGTCCCGCAGGGCAGCAAAAAGTGCCACAGAGCGGCGCAGTTTTTCCTGGGGTTTCTCATCCGCCGCAAGCATGGTGATGACCGGGACAACAGCAGCGCCCCGGAATTCCGATGGGCTCTCAGAGGCCTTCAGCAGTTCCCGCGATGCGGCGAGACTCTCCTCCGTTGCTATTTTTTGTCGGTCGGTCAAGACAGCGGCACAGATGGGATAGACAGAGACGTCCTCCCGTCCAAAATAGTCGTGGAGAACCCGCCGGTTCTCCACAAAACTCTCACAGAGCATGGCAAGCGAATTGCTCATTTTGAAAACTCCTTCGGGAAGAGCACCTCTTCCACAAATTCGGCAGCGTCGGTAATACAGTCCGGACATGCCCGGAGGACATTGCCGGTACCAACACCCTTCAAGTCATAACAGCGGGTGGCGCTGTTGCGCTCCTGGAACTTCTTTACGATTTCCCGGGAGAGGCGGTAAGTGGCGCCCTTTGTGGTGCCGCCGGCGGCCATTCCACCGCTGTTCACCATTCCGGCCAACAGACATGCGCCGGAGAGCGCGCCGCAGGTGCCCTCCATGCCGCCCATTCCGAGGCCGAGTCCCTCGGCCATGCGGAACATGGTGTTCTCGTCAATACCGACGAGGTCACAGTAGGTGCAGGCGACGGCCTGAGCACAGTTATAGCCTTTGTTGTGGCGTTCAATAGTCTGACTGATACGGGACTCCATGATTATTTCTCCTCGTTTTTCTTGCTGTTCTCCTCAAACTTTTTAAAGGCCTCACCCTGTTTCAGGTCGTAGATGATGTCCAGGAACCGCTTGGCATGTTCCTCATCTCCCTGGGCGCGGGCAGCCTCCACCTGAAGGCAGGCCGTTGTGAGAACGTCCGGGTCAGGAGTAATGGGGAAGCCATACTCCTTGGAGAGGGCAAGAAGCTCGTCGTCAGTGGGCATGTGGGTCTTCTCCGGATGCTTCTTCTGCAGGGCGGCAAGGCCGTTCAGGGCGTCCTCGCTCTGCTCGTAGAGCATGGACATGCCGTAGCAGGAGATGGAGGCCGGAACCACATCTTTGTCAGCATAATAAGCGCCGAGGTTTCGGTATGCCTGACCGAGCTCCTCACTGTGGAAGATATTCGGGAACGCAGCCATAGTGTACTCGTAGAACTTATCCTGGTCATGCTTAAGTGCATAGGCCTCCGCCATGGCGAGCTGTGCCTTGGCGCTGACCGGATTCCACTTCATTGCCTTTTCGAGGTTGGCAATGGCGGCGTCAAGATCCCCGAGGTTCATGTGCAGCGTGGCGGTGAAGACATAGATGAGCGAGATGGGCTCACGGATCCACTGGAGATCCTCGGTGTCCTCCCGGACCGAATAGAGAAGATATTCAAATTCCTCATCAAAGGCGACCGGGGTCTTGCCCTCCTCCGCCTTGTAAGCGTCGTCAGTCTCAATGGTGTGGATGATTTCCTGCATGATGGGCAGGGCTTTCAGGTCGTTGCCATTCATCATGTCATTCATGGCTTCCTGAAGTTTTGGCATATAGTCCATAACGGGTCACTCCCAATTCCATAATATATCCGAAATATTATATCATACTTGATAAATCGTTATCAATTCCGCGGGCGCAGCGATCCCGGGCAATGCAGCCCTCACACTGGGGATTTTTTCCGCAGCTCAGAGCATAGAATTTTTTTAGTGTCCGCACATTGCAGGGGATGCCTCCGGTCTGCAGCTGACCGAAGACTTTTCGCATGCACTCCTCATCCGGGGCGGGATCATAGGCAAGGCCGAGCTTGCGACTGCTGAAAAGGTCGCGGAGGCCGCCATCCTGGAGAATGTCCTCATTGCGGAAGAAATCCGGCAGAGCCTCCTCTTGGGTGAGCTCCGCCCGCTCTGACTCCGGCACCTGGGAGAAAACCCACTCCTCTATGTCGGAGAACAGCTTCCGGAAATGGATGCGGGACAGATACTTCCGGTGGTACAGAGGCCCCGGAGCATTGATGAGCCCCATATACTCCAGGTCTTTGCTGTCATCCGGTGGGAACGGGAAAGAGATCCGATAGCTTGGAAGCTCCAGCGAGAAACCGACTATGCTGTCATCGCGAAAATCCTGACGGTAGTAGGGAACTACATCGCGCACCGTCTGATCCTTCCAGGGCATTTTGCTGACCCACTGGAAGCTGAGGTAGTGTCCCTCCCGGCTGTCATAGCACCAGTTGTCAATGGAGAAATCATAGGGTTCCCGCACCGGGTAGACCGAGAAAGGCACCGAGTCCAGAGAGAACCCGTCCTCATCTCTCCCTGTCTCCGTTGTGGCGGGCGATTCACCTTCGGACAGGTAAAGACGGTCCGTCCCCAGCACATACTGTCTTCCCCCTATCACAAACACCGGTGAGCGCGGAATGGCAGCGGTCTTGCCCGCCTGCTTGTCCGGACTGGAGGGCCGGTCAAAATACAGAACGTGCTGATAGTCCGGCACATAGATGTTCTGAATTTCTGCCCCTTTAAAGAATTCGATAATGGCAGAGTAGTGCTGCCAAAAGAATGCCTCGTGGATAAAACGATAATCCGACGGCATAGTTCTCACCCCATTTCACCTTCACACTAACAGATTCTCCCGCAGGATTCAACGCAAGAACGTGATGAAAAGGGGGCTTTCTTATGATAGAATAAGATAAATCTATTCAAGGATGTGGATTCATGAGCGACAACAATCAATTACTTGACAGGGACCGGCTGGCGGACGCCCGCTCCACCCTGCAGAAGAGGCGGTCCCGGCTCTCCAGCCGGCACCACATGTCCATTCCGTGGCATGACCTCGTGGAGACCCCGAGCGACGAGGAGAGCTTTGTCCCCGCCTCCGCCGCCACACTGAAAGAGAAGACTACCCTGGTCGGGCGGGTCGGCCTCATGTTTCTGGCCGTGGGAACCGGTGCCTGGAGAATTCGAGAATCCATGAACACCGTGGCCAGATCACTGGGCGTCACCTGCTCCGCCGACGTCGGACTCCTCTCCCTGGACTACACCTGCTTTGACGGCAGTGAGTCCTACAGCGAGTGCCTGGCACTCCACACTTCCGGTGTCAACACCGACAAGCTCTGGTCGCTGGAGGTCTTCGTCCGGGAATTCCCCGAGAAGGCGGACAAGCTGACCGTGGAGCAAATCCATCAAATTCTGGACGAAATCAACAAGAAGCCCGGCAACTACAAGCCGTGGAATGTGGGTCTCGCATCGGCCATCGCGTGCTGCGCATTCACATTTTTGCTCGGCGGCGGTCTCCCGGAGATGATTCTTGCCTTCATCGGCGCCGGCCTCGGCAACTGGCTCCGCCGCCGTATGCTCGACAAGCACATCGCCCTTATCGGATGTATCATTGCCAGCGTCGCCCTCGCCTGCTGCGCCTATGTCGGCTGTTATCAACTCGGCCACCTCATCTGGCCCACGTTCTTCGCGGAGGCCAACAAGGCGGGCTACATCTGCGCCATGCTGTTCATCATTCCAGGGTTCCCGCTCATCACCGGCGGCATAGACCTTGCCAAGCTCGACATGCGTTCCGGCCTCGAGCGTCTGGCCTATGCCCTGTTCATGATCACCGTGGCAACCCTCACCGGCTGGGTCACCGCCCTTGCCCTCCAGTTCCATCCGGCGGACTTCGTACAGCTCCAGCTCGGCCCGGTTGCGTACTGCCTGCTCCGCCTCGTGGCAAGTTTCTTCGGGGTATACGGATTCTCTCTTATGTTCAACTCTCCCCGGAAAATGGCCGCTCTGGCCGGTCTCATCGGCATGTTCTCCAACACGCTGCGCCTGGAGCTCGGTGAGCTCGCCCACCTGCCCGTCGGCATCTGTGCCTTTATCGGAGCCTTCCTTGCCGGCCTCCTGGCATTCCTCGCCAAGCGGAAAGTCGGCTACCCGCGCATTTCCCTCACCGTTCCGTCCATCGTCATCATGGTTCCCGGTCTGTACATGTACCGTGGCATCTACTACCTTGGACTAAACAACATCTCCGACGGCGGTATGTGGCTCACAAAAGCTGTGCTCATGGTCATGGCGCTTCCGCTGGGTCTTGTCATTGTACAGGTTCTCACGGACAAGGAGTTCCGGACCTGCAGCTGATCAATTTGAAAATGTTTATGCCGCCGGCGTTGTGCGTCGGCGGTTTTTTGTTGGTGTTTTTGGGGCGATTCAGTCAAACTATCATTTTAATCACTATCCGGTCCTAATTTACTCTGATTTTGCCGGTGTGGAAACCGTTGCTTCGGTCTGACCTTACCACAGATTTCAGACTCCGACCGAATATTTTGCGCTGGCGTACTGAACTTCAGACCAGTCCATCCTTTTCATTCCTTTTGGTCCGAAAAGATTTCGGACCACGGCAGGAAAATAAGGTTAGTTTAACTGAAATTCAGGCTGACTGGACCAGAATCTTCAGTTTTTGAAGAAATTTTGAGGGAAATTGACTGAATCGCCCCATCTTACCCCAAAAAGCCAAGGCGGCCAGCCCTTACCGGGCTGACCGCCTTGACTCTTTCACAAACACACGGGGGTCCGCATGCTTTCCGCGGGCAGTGGCAACAGAAAAATCTGCCCGCTGTATTCGAACAGCTTACAAGAGTTGGAGCTATCAGAGAATGTAGATGTAACCCTGGAACGAGCCGCAGTAGTTGGACTCCTTTCCCTGGGTCAGCTGCTTGGTATCGAAGTACCGGCCGCTGTAGTGGGATTCGGAGACCGTAACTTTTCCGTCCTTGATCTTCTCAACGACGGCAACATGGCCTCTTCCCCAGCAGGCAATGGCACCGAGACGCGGCTTCTTGCCGTAGTCGTAGTAGCCTTTGCTCTTGTTGTAGCCGTACCACTCATAGGCATTGCCCATGCAGAGTTTCGGCTTCTTCTGCAGGATCTCATAGGCGCGGCCGTAGGCATAGGCGGTGCAGTTCGGCATGCCGTAGCCACACTGATAATATGCATTCTTGCTCGTATAGTAGGAGTTATTCTTCGGGGCAGTGGTGCGCGGATTGAAGTCTACAATGGCATCCATAGGGTCCGGAGCGTCCTCTGCGTGGGAGCGGAGCATGGGAGCGGACATCAGCATGCCGCTGATGAGGACCAGGGCCGTGAGCACGAGGCTCAGGATTTTTCGGAGGGCGGGCTGCTTGGAAGCTAAAATAAAAATCACTCACTTGTGTTGGGATTTGTAACTTTTGTTACCGTTGTGTAATATTTTATCGGAGATGGCACTCACTGTCAACCCGAGTGTCAAGATAACGGAAAATATCCCAAAAAGTCATGCGGTCAAGAGTCAAATTTTCAGCAATAACTACATCGCCCCCGCCCATACCAAGACAAAACAAAGCACCCTGCCCGCCGGTTCCCCAGCAGCAGAGTGCTCTATATTTTGTTATTTTTTTAGTCGATGGTGTCACCGGTCAGGAGATTATAGGCCTCTTTATACTTGGCGATGGTCTTGTCAATGACATCCTGCGGAAGGTCATAGTCGCAGTCCGGATTGGCCTTCAGATAGTCACGGACAAACTGTTTGTCGAAGGACGGCTGGCCATGGCCTGCCTCGTAGCCCTCAAGCGGCCAGAAACGGCTGGAGTCCGGGGTCAGCATTTCGTCAGCGAGAACCACGTTTCCGTCCTCGTCGAGGCCGAACTCAAACTTGGTGTCGGCAATGATGATGCCCTTGGTCAGCGCATAGTCGGCACACTTCTTATAGAGGGCCAGCGTATAGTCACGCAGCTTTGTGGCATACTCCTCGCCCTTTCCAGGGAAGGCTTTCTCCAGAACCTCAATGCTCTTCTCGTAGCTGATGTTCTCGTCGTGGTCGCCGATTTCGGCCTTGGTGCTGGGGGTGTAGATGGCCTCCGGCAGCTTAGCGCTCTCGGTCAGGCCCTCCGGCAGCTTGATACCGCAGACGGTACCGTTCTCCTGATAGCTCTTCCAGCCGCTTCCGGTAATATAGCCACGGACAATGCACTCAATGGGAAGCATGGTGAGCTTCTTGCAGAGCATGCTGTTGCCGTCGAACTCCGGCTTGCGGAAATACTCGGGCATGTCGTTCACGTCGACGCTGAGCATGTGGTTCGGCATCATGTCCTTGGTGTAGTCAAACCAGAACTTGGACATCTGAGTGAGGACCGTGCCCTTCTTCGTGACCTGGTTCTTCAGGATGACGTCAAAGGCGGAGATGCGGTCGGTGGCGACCATGATGAGCGCGTCGCCAATATCATAGATTTCGCGGACTTTTCCCTCTTTGACCGGTTTGTATTCTTTCATGAGAAGCCTCCTGGAAATTTCACATATGGAAAAATTTGCATAGAGTATACCATATTACGAATAAAATTTACAGGGTGTGGGCGATTTACTCCAGGATCCCGTCAAACTTTTTGTCCTCATAATACTGGATGTCCAACGGCGCCAGAGCCTTTTCCGTTCCGGGAATGTCGTTGGTCTTGATGGCGATGGACGCACCCTGATCCCCTGTGGAGAGCCCATACATGTAGACCACATTGATTCCCGCGTCGGCAATGGCGTTCAGCACCGAGCTGAGACTTCCCACCGTGTGCGGTATGTTGATGGCGATAATGTCCACCAATTTGCTAGAGATGCCGTTGTCATGCAGCACCTTCTGTGCCTTCTCATTGTCACTGACAATGGTGCGGAGGACGCCGTAATCCTTCGTGTCCGCCAGGGAGGCGGAAATTACATTGATGTCGGCTTCCTTTAGAAGGTTGAACACCTGCTGGAGGCGTCCCTCCTTGTTCTCCAGGAAGACACTGAGCTGTTTGACTGCCATATTTCCTCTCCTCCTCAGTCGTAAAGATGTCTCTTGTCCAGGACGTGCTTCGTCTTGCCCTGGCTGTGCTCCAGCGTGTTGGGCTCTACCAGACGGATCTTGGCGTTGAGGCCGATGGCGCTGCGCAGCTTGTCATGGACTTTCTTGGTAAGATCCTCCAGAGCTCCGATTTCGTCGGAGAAGAAGCGGTCCTCCACCTCGACGGCCACCTCGAGGGTGTCGGAGTTGTCGACACGATCCACAGTCATGAAGTAGTTCGGGGTTATGCCATCCACATTGAGGAGTGCTGCCTCGACCTGGGACGGGAAGACGTTGACGCCGCGGATGATGAGCATGTCGTCAGAACGGCCCTTGAAGCGCTGGATGCGGGCCGTGGTGCGTCCGCAGTCACACTTGTCATACTCGAGGTTTGTGACATCCTTCGTGCGGTAGCGTATCATGGGGAAGCCCTCTTTTGTGAGGGTCGTAATGACGAGCTCGCCCTCGGAGCCCTCCGGCAGCTGTTCGCCGGTCTCCGGGTTGATGACCTCCGGGAGGAAGTGATCCTCCTGGATGTGGAGGCCGCGGTGGAACTCACAGTCCGTGGCGACGCCGGGGCCGGCAATTTCGGTGAGACCGTAGATGTCGAAGGCCTTCAGGTGGAGGCGACGCTCCAGCTGGTCCCGCATTTCGTCCGTCCAGGGCTCAGCGCCGCAGACAGCAGCCTTTAACTTGACCTGATCAATTTTACCAGACTTCTCCAGTTCCTCTGCCACATGCAGAAGATAGGAAGGCGTGCAGGCAATGGCGGTGGCGCCACAGTCGATCATCATATTGATGATTTTCTCGGTGCTGCCGGTGCCCATGGGGATGACGAGGGCACCAATTTTCTCTGCGCCATAGTGGGCGCCGAGACCGCCGGTGAACAGGCCGTAGCCGTAGCCCACCTGCATGATATCATTCTTCGTAATTCCCGCCATGGTGAGGCCCCTGGCCACACACTCAGCCCAAATATCAATGTCCCGGCGGGTATAGACAGCAATTTTCGGTTTGCCGGTGGTGCCGCTGGAGGACTGCAGCCGGACACACTCGGAGAGCGGAACGGCGGCGAGGCCAAACGGGTAGGTCTCCCGGAGGTCCTCATACGTGGTGAATGGGAGTTTGGACAGGTCGTCTACCCCGCGGATATCGCCGGGCTCCAGACCCACCTCCTGCATTTTCTTGCGGTAGTACGGCACATTGTAGTAGACGTGGTTCACCTGCTTCACGAGCCGTGCGTCCTGCAGTTTGCGGAGCTCTTCCCGGGGCATACACTCTTTCGTCTCATTCCATATCATTGGACGGTCTCCTTTAAAAGTCATTAGGATTTTTCAAGATACGCATTCCGGAGGCGATGGACGTCCTTTCCGCTCACACCGACCGTATTGGTGAGATAGGAGTCCATACCGCCGTAGCGGATGTCAATAAAACGGAGCAGCGCCTGGAAGCTGGGCTCACTGACGACCGAGCTTCCAAAGTACTCATTACTGATTCGGTAATCCGAGAGGATGGTGTCCTCTCCGGCGCCGAGCGCCGACAGTATGAGGGCGGAGACAAAGCCGGCCTGGTCACAGCCGTCGGTATCATGAAAAAGAACGGGTCTGCCGTCTGCCTGCAGAAGTGCCTGAAAGACCTTTGCAAAGGACTTCTGGTTCTCCGGGTCCGTGGCAAGTCGAACACGGTTCACAGGGCAGGAGATGATTCTGGCGCCCTTTACCGCCGGGTCTGGATGCGCTTCCGCCTCCGAAAGTGGCCGCAGGTCGATAATGCAGCTAATGTGGTATTCATGCTGCAGGTCGTCCAGGTCACTCTCCGACGCGTCACAGAGCGCACCGCTCCGGAAAAGCGTCCGACTCTTGATATGCCGGCCGTCCTCCACAACGTAGTTGCCAAGTCCTCTGGCATTTTTCAGCTGCTCCATGCCCATGCTCTGGGTGTCAAACGAGATGGTCCAGCAGCTGCCGGAGTCACACACCGACTCGTCGTCCGAGTGGGCAAAGGCCGCTGCAGGAAATGCCGTAATGACAACCAGCAGTGCCAGAACAATGGCCGACAGTTTTTTCATGATACTCTCCCTTTTCCGTTCTATACAAAATTGTAAACTTGATATTTCAAAAACTCAACACAATGATAAAATATATTCATGCAATACGATCAGGAGGACAGCAAGAATGATCACAGAAGAGGAATACCTGTATCTGCAGGCACTCGACGAGAACAGCACATTCAAGTCCGTGACCGGTGTGCCCGCAAACGACCCGCGTCTGGAGATGAACAGCGAGGTCATTGACGGGTTCAAGGTGTCATTGGGCGTGCTCATGGAATATAGAGGAAGTGAATCGCACATCGTCATACCGGACTATGTGCAGTCCATTGATGAGTTCGCATTTGACGACGAATGCTCCTCCGTGACCTCCATCTATGTGCCGGACACCGTAACATCCATAAGCCGCGGTGCCTTTGAGGGCTGTCCAAACCTGGAGGAAGTCCGCCTCCCCGAGGGGCTGTCAACCATTGAGACCTGCACGTTCAGTGACTGTACCGCGCTGCGTTCTGTCAACATTCCAGACTCAGTGCGCACCATTGGGGAATGTGCGTTCTCCGGCTGTACGAGTCTCTCCTCCATTGCCATTCCGGACGGGGTCACGAAAATTGAGAATGCCGCCTTCTTCGGCTGCAGCTCTCTGACCAAGTTCACCCTCCCCTCCTCCCTCGAGTCCATTGGAAAGTATGTCTTCAAGGACTGCCCGGAGCTCGCCAATGGGGATGGCTACGTGGAAATTGGCCACATAATATATGACTATTTTGGCGATTCACCCGTTCAGAGAATCCCCGGGGACGTGGTCCGCATGGACGACGACATCTATGACGACATTGATCTCACGTCGCTCCACTGTCAGGTCCGCCAAATCCCCGACTTTTCCACGGAACTCTCCCATCTCGCCGCCCGAACCTATCTGGTCACAAAAGACGAGTATTCCTCCGAGGAGAGTAAGGCGTGGAATGAGTATATTGACCAGGAAAAGGAATCTATCCTGAAGGAGTGCGTTGAGCGGGACGACGACAGGGCTCTGCGTGGTCTCACGGACACCGTGGACTTCACGGAAAAATTTATCAACGGCGCCATAGAAAACATCTCCAGCAGCAGCCAGACCTCCATCATGGCCATCCTGCTGGACTATCGGAACCGCCACTTTCTGACCGGCGGTCTGGGACTCGGCGAACTGGACTCCCTGAAGCTGTAATGCGCTTGCAAATCCCGCGTGAATTTAGTACATTAGATGGGTACAATAATCCTATTTGAAGGAGTAATTAATCTTATGGCGAAATCTGAATTTAAATATGAGGTCACCGAAAAAATCGGCGTTCTCGGAGAGAATCCCCGCGGCTGGACCAAAGAGCTCAACATGATCTCCTGGAACGAGGGCAAACCGAAGTATGACATCCGCGAATGGTCTCCGGACCATACCCGCATGGGCAAGGGCGTCACCCTCAATGACGAGGAAATGGACGCCCTGAAGGAGCTCATTGAGAATCTGTAAAATAATAGAATAATAAAGAAAGCAGGCATGTCTGCGGTGTGGGTACCGGAACATGCCTGTTTTTGTTTTATTGGGGGGATTCGCCTTTCTTATTCCTCTTGTACGAATGATTTTCCATAAAGAAAAAGCGTGCTGCAAATCACAAAGATTTACAACACGCTTAATCACTTGTTGGACTGTTTTCTGAGGTATCAGAAATTAGTCAAGCACTGCAAGGAAGAGTGCATCAAGATAAAGTAATGCACCTACTGCCTTAGCAATAGCTTCCTTCCGATTAATATCCGAAATCGTGAAAGCGACAACAGAGCCAATCGGAAGCGGATCAAGGATGCCAAAGACTAAGCTGAATACCCATGCAAGAAGATCACCAAGAACACTGAAAGCTGTAAACAGAACCACGCCAACGAAAACGATGGCAGAATTGAGAGTGAATACGCCCCAGAGCAGGAGTTCAGCAACCATCAGACCAATTGCCGGAAGGACAGTGAGAACACCAAGAACCGGGTTGGTAAGAAGGACACCGAGCCAAATGAATAAGGTGAAGAGCATTCTTACAAGAGTGCTGATGATACCAGTACCAAGAAGGACACTGAGTATCGGAGCAAGCAGCGGCAGAAGCGGAAGAGCGAGTGCCGCAAGAATCCAAGGCAGAGCAAGTGCTCCAAGAAGGAACGGAAGGCTTGCAAGCAGGCCAGCAATGAAGCCAAGGACCGGAAGAGCTGCAACAAACGGAAGTGCGAGTGCTCCAAGGATCAGAGGCAGTGCAAGCGCTCCAAGAAGAAGCGGGAGCAGAGCCATAGTGGCAAGAGCAAGACCAGCAAGGAATGCCGGGATGGCGTTGAGAGCGCCGAGTGCAAATGCTACCGGAATGAGGCCAGCCTTAAGTGCTGCAAGTGCAAGCGCTCCAAGAAGAAGCGGAACAAGAACTGCATTTGCAAGAGCAAGACCAGCAAGGAATGCCGGGATGGCGTTAGCAAGAGCGCCAAGTACAAATGCTACTGGAATGAGGCCAGCATTAAGTGCTGCAAGTGCAAGCGGTACTACGTGACCAGCAAACCATGCAAGCGGAAGGCCAATTGCAAGTGCTTTCAGAAGGTTTCCGATGAGCGGAAGCAGAACAACATTTGCAAGAGTGAGACCGGCAATAAATGCCGCCGGGATGCCAAGAGCACCGATCAGAGCCGGAACTACATGGCCGAGAACCCAAGCTGTAATAACAGCAGGGATCATAGAAGCCTGTCCAAGAAGGAAGGCAAGCGGGAGAGCTTTCAGTGCTTTCGCCAGCATCTTGGCAAGGGGAAGACCTACGAGTGCTGCACCGGTAAGAGCTGCCGGGAGTATGGTCAGAAGGTTGCCGAGCACAAGAGCTGCGGGGATAGCCTTAAGTGCATCGCCAAGCAGCTTAAGAAGCGGAAGTGCTGCAAGGGTGGCACCGGTAAGGGCTGCCGGGAGTGCATTGAGAGCGGCTCCAGTAAGGGCTGCCGGAAGAGCGTTCAGAGCAGCTCCGAAAAGAGCGGCCGGAAGAGCGTTCAGGGCTGCTCCGAGAAGAGCGGCCGGGAGGGCAGTCAGGGCGCTGCCGGTGAGGGCAGCAGGGATGGCGTTGAGTGCGCCGCCAAGAAGCGCAGCCGGAAGAGCATTGAGTGCTCCGCCGAGAAGAGCTGCCGGAAGGGCAGTAAGAGCGCTGCCTACGAGAGCAGCGGGAATGGCGTTGAGAGCGCCGCCGACAAGAGCTGCCGGAAGAGCTGTCAGAGCGCTGCCGACAAGAGCTGCCGGAAGAGCATTTAGAGCGCCGCCGACGAGGGCTGCCGGAAGAGCAGTGAGTCCACCGCCAACAAGAGCTGCAGGAAGAGCAGCAAGGCCGCCGCCTACAACAGCTGCCGGAAGAGCAGCGAGTCCGCCGCCGACAACGGCTGCGGGAAGAGCGGCAAGCGTACCGCCGACAAGGGCGGCAGGAATGGCGTTAAGAACACCGCCACCGATAACTGCTACCGGAAGGATAACAGCGGGAACCTGGGCTTTGAGCAGATCATCAATGGGTGTCACCTCATTGGTGTTGTCTACAGCTGACTCGTCCGAGCCGACCATAGTCCAGACCGTGGTGGTCTTCTTATAAGTGGTCTCTTTGCCAGAATCATCAGTCGTCGTGAGGGTCTCCACATCCTGGGTCTTAGACTGGATGGTCGGGTTACCGTCTGGGGTGACCTTGTACTGAGGATTAAGTTTGTCATAATCCTGCTGGGAAACCTCCTGAGCGACAGGTCCTGTTGCGGAAGAAACAAGGACCGTTTCCTTCGGGGAATCCGGAGTAATGCTTGTGACATTATCCGCCGCGAAGGCATTCATGGAGTTAAATCCTAATACAGCAACCAGTGCGACAACAGCCATAACGACTGCCGTGAACAGGCTGCGGATTTTTCCGTTGATTCTTCTCCTTTCCGCGTAGTCTTTGGAAAGCTCCAAGACTATCACTCCTTTTTCCTAATTTCCATAACAATCCGCTTTTGTAATGGATAATTAGAATATTAATCGGGGGTGATTTTGCCAACAATTGTACGACAAATTATTATCAGCGCAGTTTATTTTCACAAAATTCGGACGGGAAAAATAGAGGAAAAACCAGATTCTTTTCTCAAAAATGTGCTTTAATTTCGTTCATTTAATCTTAAGTTGACTACTTATGTTTAAATATTTTCCGATTTTTGTACACAAAAACACTGAAATATACAGTTTCCTGATAATTTCGTGTAAAAATTGAACTATCCCCTGCAGGAAGTCCTACAGAGGATAGTAGTTTTGTACGTTAACTTTTTAACGACTAATATTGGTAACTATAGGCGGTATGAGAGGCCATATATCCGTCCGGAAGGGTGAAGAGCCAGGACTCTGTCAGGCACTGGCTGTGGCACTGGCCAATGAGCGAGGCATTCTTCAGCAGCTCGAAAGTCGTGGTGGGATCTTCCGCCACCATCTTCACTGCCATGGGGATAATGGCATCCTTCAGAACAGACTTCACTTCCTCAAGTGTCAGCGTCGTCATGTTCTCCTTGCGGAGATCGGAGAGCACAGCCTCAATGGCGGTGTCCACTGCGCTCTTGGTGGGGTTCAGGGCAGCGTTGAAGATTTCGGTAGCATGATTGGAGATGGCCGCTTCCAGATGGTTCGTAAACGCATTCTGTCCGCCATGGTCTTCCGCGGCAAAATAGGTGTACATTGCCTTGACCACCGGCTCCTGGAACTTGTCCACATACTCCTCACGGGAACCCACCGCATTGCAGGCAAGCGTCAGGAACGTGTCATAGAGCTCCGGAATGGGCTTGCTGGCCTCAATGGAGTCCGCCGGGTTCTTGTTTCCAATATCATTATAGATAGTGGAAAGCCGTGCAATCATCTTGGCGTCCATATCCTCATAGCCAGGGTCACCAATGGCAGGGATAAGATGGTCCACGCCGTAGCGGGCAAAGTCCCAGTCTTTCATGCCGACATAGGTCACGACGTCACTCGGGTTGACGATATTGTGGATATTGTCATACTTCTTGTCCTGGACCTCTTCTTTTGTGGCTCCCTTCGGGGTCTCAAAGCAGTAGCAGTAGAGGTCTTCCGGAGCAAAGGTGACATTCTTGTTCAGAACATAGCCGTCATCCAGAGCACCGCCGACAAGGTTCGAAGTGGCAGCGGCGCGGCTGTAGCCGGAGATCCAGACTTTAATGCGACCCTTGATACCATTCTCTGCAATATACTGCTTCATATAGTCGAGAGTCTGGTCTTTACAAAGGTCAAAGCCCTTGTGGTTGCCAGTCTTGTCAAGGCGGGCATTACCGCCCCACTCACCGCGGTAGTTGGAGCCGCGGACACCAATGGCAATAAGGGTCGCTTTCCCCTTCTTGTCCTTAATGGTCTTCTGTGCAGCACAGACACCAATGGAGTCGCTCTGGGGAAGCTCTTTCATCCACTCGTTGGACTCAATGTCTTTAAAGTCCATCTGTTTCATGAAACTCTTCCAGTTCTGGTCCTCGTTCTTAATGTCACCCTTTATCTTGGCATCCTGGCTGGAGCCGGCGGCATAGTTCATTCCGAGGGAGACCTTGGCGAGGTCGTCACGATACTGGTAACCGTTTCCGGTGAAGTAGTCGTCACTGTACTCAAATTTTGTGGCATGGTCACGGGAGTCATCCGTGAAGTCCACGACGTGCATAGCAGTTACTGTCTTTGGTTTGCCAATGGCAAGGATTGGCACGGCCGTCAGCACCAGCACAATGGCCAGAAGGATGCTGACAAGCCCTTTTCCATAATGTCTCATTACATTCTCCTCCTGTACAAAAAAGTACTTTGTTCACCCATTATTATGTACATTTTGCCAGAATTGAGCAAGAGACATTTTTATCTGCCTGTTATAGGATATCGATATTCTCGCCCTCAAGCGCTTTGTTCATACTGCGGATGGCGCAGAACTTACCGCACATGCTGCAGGTGTCGGAGTGGTCATCCTCCGGCAGGCGGCTGTCACGGATCTCTTTTGCGATCTCCGGGTCCAGAGCCTCTTTAAACTGGGCATCCCAGTCGAGTTTGCGACGGGCGGCGGCCATGCGGTCATCCTGGTCACGGGCACCCGGCAGTCCCTTTGCAATGTCCGCAGCATGAGCTGCAATTTTGCTGGCAATAATTCCTTCCCGGACGTCGTCCACGTTGGGAAGAGCAAGGTGCTCCGCCGGTGTCACATAGCAGAGGAAGGCAGCCCCGTTCTGTGCCGCAATAGCACCGCCAATGGCGGCAGTAATATGGTCATATCCAGGCGCAATATCTGTGACCAGAGGTCCAAGCACATAGAACGGTGCCCCATGGCAGATGGTCTGCTGCACCTTCATGTTGGCGGCAATCTGGTCCATAGGAACATGGCCCGGGCCCTCTACCATGACCTGAACGTCTTTCTCCCAAGCGCGCTTTGTCAGTTCACCGAGACGGATGAGCTCCTCAATTTGGACTCCGTCGGTGGCGTCTGCGAGGCAGCCAGGTCGGCAGGCGTCTCCCAGGGAGATGGTGACGTCGTGTTCCCGGCAGATATCCAGAATTTCATCATAGTACTCGTAGAACGGATTCTCCTCGCCAGTCATGGACATCCAGGCATAGACGAGGGAGCCGCCGCGGGAGACAATATTCATCTTGCGGCCACCGCTGCGGATCTGCTCAATAGTCTTTCGGGTAATACCGCAGTGCAGCGTGACAAAGTCGACGCCGTCCTCGGCATGAAGCCGAACAACGTCAATAAAGTCCTTGGCGGTGAGAGTTCCAAGGTCTCTCTGATAGTGGATGACAGAATCATAGACCGGCACCGTGCCAATCATGGCCGGGCACTCGCTGCAGAGTTTCTTACGGAACGGCTGTGTGTTGCCGTGGCTGGAGAGGTCCATAATGGCCTCGGCGCCAAGGTCGACAGCGCTAAGGACCTTCTTCATCTCAACATCATAGTCTTTCACGTCACGGCTGATGCCGAGATTGACATTGATTTTCGTGGTCAGCATACTGCCAATTCCATTCGGGTCCAGGTTCTTGTGGCCCGGGTTGGCCGGGATGACCATCTTGCCCGAGGCGAGGTATGGGAGGAGTACCTCCGGCGTCCGGTTTTCCTTCTTCGCCACAATTTCCAGCTCTGGGGTGATAATGCCCTTGCGGGCGGCCTCCATCTGGGTATGATATGCTCTCTCCATGGTAGCTCCTTTCCGGATGCAGACAAGAAAGACGGCCTGTGCCTGGATGACACAGACCGTCCGGTCGTACACGTGACATCCCTACGCTGGTATTACCCAAGTCAGGTTCATAGGGTCGTAGAAAAATCTACCTCTCAGCAAAAATGCTCCCCTTGTCTGCCTATACAAATGTGATTACTTACTGCTTCTTTTCGTTCTGCTTTGCATCCTCTTTGTGCTTTGCGAGCTGCTCCCCGCTCTCCCCCGCGGTCACGGCCGTGGCGAGAGAGATGCCGAGCAGGGTGGCGCCGAGGGCCAGCCAGGCTTTCCAGTCAAACTTTGACATGGTACAGCACCTCCTTTTCACCCCGATTATAACAGACATTACAGGAAGTCGGCAATGGATGCGGCCTCTTTTACCCCCTTGCGATACAATTTCTGTATCATGTTCGGGTCCTTCTTCAGGGATTTCATCCCCTTGATGGTGTCCGGGGCCACAATAATGGCCTTACCCTCCCTCTGGTAGTACTTGGCGAGGTTCAGCTCCTTGTTATATATTTCCGCGCGATGTACCGCCTTCTCCGCAAACTCCGGGTAGTCCCGTTTCAGCATGAGTTCCATGGGACGATCCCGATTCGGGTCCCGGTAATAATCCTTCGGCCGGGTCAGGATGACGACCACTTTGTCGCACCCATCGTCGAAGGCCTTCTGGACCGGGATGGGGTCGCTGAAAGCGCCGTCGAAGAAGCGGACGCCGTTGACTTCCACCGGCTTATTAATTATTGGTATACAGGAGGAGGCGTCCAGAGGACGGTAGTCATCCTGGTGAAAGTCATCCAGACCAAAATAAAACGGTTCACCAGTCTCTGCGGAAGTGGCAACCACGCAGAGGTTCTTACCGGACTTCACCATTGCAGGATAGTCCAGCGGATCCTCTCCGTCCGAATTACTCAGCGTTCCGTAGATATACCGCAGGTTCAGATACGAACCGGTCTTCACGAAATTTTTGAGACTCATATACTCCGGTCTCATGGAGTAGTCCCGGTAGTAGCGCAGATTTCGACCCGCCTGTCTTCCCAGATAGGCAACAGCGTTAGCGCTGCCGGCGGAGACACCGTATACGTTATCAAAGGAGACCCCGTTTCCCAGACACCAGTCAAAGACACCGGCTCCGAAGGAGCCACGCATTCCGCCGCCCACGTCGACGATTCCAATCATTCTCAGTCCCCCTAAAGTTTATACATTTGTATATTATATCAGTTCCCTCAATAGTCCTCCAGTATCTTTTCCACGTCCCAGCGGCGCAATTCCCGCTGGGTCGCCCGCTTGGCCTCGCTGAAGCCGAAGCGGAACAGGCCGTGGTCCCCGTGGACCCGGATAAGCTTGCAGTTCTTATACTCCCTCTCTGCCAGCTCCGAGTACCGGATGTCCACCGCCTCATCCTCTATGCCGTGGATAATTAATACCGGCTTCTCAAAGGGACGGATTTCCTTCCAGGGGTCGAGACTCATGGCGTCGGTCAGAAAGACGCGTCCGAGTTTCACTTTCCTTGCCCAGAATGTTTCTGGTATATTATATGGGTCCACCTTGACGTCCGGGAGGTAGCCATGCCTGCAGTAATGGGGCAGGCTGAAGCCCGGGTAAAACAGAACGAGGTTGTCCACCTCATTTGGCCGCTCCCCGGCGGCCAGTGCCGCCACAAGTCCGCCCTGACTGCAGCCGGACAATGTAATATGGTTCTCATCCACGCAGTTCAGACCCTTGACGTAGTCCATTAGGTTCAGGAGATCCTGCTTTTCGGTAATGACGCTCATTGTGGTGCTGTCCCCGGTGCTGGTCCCGCTCCCGGAACGGGTGAAATCGAAGATGACGACCGTGTAGCCCACCTCGTTGAAGATAGGTGCATATTTTCGGGTGACCCGCATATTGCTCTCAAAGCCGTGACAGATAATGACCGTGCGGTTGGGTCCCACCGCCTCAGCCGGCCGCAGGACGGCACCCCGGAGAAGATTACCCTGACTCGGAATGGAGAATTGCAGTTTTCGAATCATGCGCTCCCTCCTTTACAATTCCTTTATACCTTACCACACTTAGAATGTTATAATTGGCGTATTTGGTGAGATAACTATTATGAATGAATCACAGAAAAAATCAAGAAACCGAAAACTGGTATGGAAGAAGGTCGCTCTTATCATGCTCTCCGCATTTATGGGCTTTACTCTTACCACCGAGGGAACCGTGTTTCCCCCTCCACCCCGCAGCTCCAAAGTGCCTGTCATAGTAGTACACGGCATGGGTGGCACTCCGCTGTATCGTAAAGATGAAAACGGAAACTGGGTCCGTGCCGGAAGCGTGGCCGCATCAACTATGATGCGCCTGTTCCGCAACGACCCGGGCTTTCTGTCCAACGTCTTCAAGCTGGGCTCCAAGGATAAATTTCAGGAGAAGGAATGGAATGCGCTGATCTCGGGCATCTCCGAATTTGCAAAGACCACGGATATCAACTGCTCCCCGGACGGCGGTCCCAACGGCGTTGGAGTCCGAAATTACTGGACCACCCCGCTGTCGGAGCACCCGGATTATTTTGACTACGACAACGGCGTCACCCGCATTGCCAAGGAACTTTGCCTCGAAAACGGCTACGACAATGTCTACGCCTACAACTACGACTGGCGGCTGGACCTCTACGACAGCGGAGCCAACGGTCTGGACCACTTCATTCATGAAGTCATGAGGCAGACCGGTGCTAAGAAAGTGACTCTAGTCTGTGACTCCCTTGGCGGCGCCACCGTAAACTGCTATTTGGATGCTCACAAGAACGACGATGTCCTCGACCGCGTCATCATCGTCAACGGTGCCCTCGAAGGCGTGGACTTTGCCAGCGCCTTCACAGAATCTCTCTATGCGAGCCCCACGGAAATCAGTCAGTATCTCAAGCAGCTGGGCACCTCGCTCAACGGTGGAAAATATGAGATCCTGTTCTTCGCCGGTTCCGCCATGTTCTCCGGCATGCTCAACACGCTCTCGGAAAACCTCAACAACGGGCTCGAGGAAAACCATATCCAGAAGAGAATCTTCCTGGAGTGCTTCCACCCCATCTTTGGAAATATTCCGGCCATCTACGAGTGCATTCCCTACAAGGACTTTGACGAGTCCATGGAGAAGATGACCTCCATTGGCTTCCTGCAGAAGGACTCGGAACTATACAACAAGCTGCAGCAGTTCCACATTGCGCAGGGACATGCTGAGCAGAATTTAAAGGACGTGCATCGCCGCGGTGTCCAGGTGGCCATTATCGCCTCGTACGGATACCCCGGAATCCCGCTGACCCGGAACTGCCGGAAGCAGACCGACATCCTCATTGAGACCGAGTACATGTCCGCGGGCGCCACCGTGGCCTACAGCGGGGAGAAACTCCCGCTCCGGCCCGGGAAGTATAAGTCTGCAGACCGGGAAATTGACGCCTCTACCTGTGCGCTGCCGGACAGCACCTGGTTCATCAAGAATCTCCGCCATGTGGACTTTGAAGTGGGGACACCGGCCATGAAGTTCATTGCGGGGCTCTCGCTCGGCTACTATGACTGCAACCTGGAGTCTGTCCAGAAATCCACCGGCTACAGCCAGTTCCTGCTGGCCGACTCCCATCAGAACCTCACGAATATTACGCCCAACAACACCGGGGATCCGGGCCGGCTCATGGCCATCCGCCCCTCCCGCCGGAATTAGCGGTTGACTTTTGCACTGCAAAGTGCTAAACTCTTCACAGTTTTGCAAGGAGAGAAATCATGGAAATCCGGAACGCCCACACTGCATACCGCTATTACCGCTTTGCTTACTTTAGCAGGGCTTAATATCGGTTTGGCTGTTGGCAGAGGATTTGCAGAAAATATGATTCGTTCCCCGCAGCACCGGCCGTGCTGTGGGGCTTTTTTCATGCTAAAAACCAGGAGGAACCAGACGTGATCGTAGTATTAAAGGAAAATCCGGATCAGGAACAGTTAAACAGCCTCATCGAGTGGCTGAAGAGCAAGAATATGGAGGTGTTCTTTTCCGAGGGAAAGAGCCAGACCATTCTCGGTCTCGTGGGCGACACCACCCAAATTGACGGCGACCTCATTGCCGCCCTCGACATCGTGGAGAGTGTGCGGCGCATTCAGGAGCCCTATAAAAAGGCAAACCGGAAGTTCCATCCGGCTGACACTGTCATTGAACTGCCAAATGGAATTCGCATTGGCGATGGATCACTGACAATAATTGCAGGCCCCTCCGCCGTCGAGTCCGAGGAGCAGATCTTCAAGACAGCAGCTCTCGTCAAGGCTGCCGGCGCCTCCATCCTCCGTGGTGCCACCTTCAAAGCCCGCACCTCCCCCTACTCTTTCCAGGGCCTTCGGGAAGAGGGTATCCGTCTCCTCGTCGCCGCTGGAAAAGAGAACGGCATGCCCGTTGTCACCGAGATCTCCGATATCCAGGATATTGACAAGATGGCAGACATCGACATCCTGCAGGTGGGCGCTCGGAACATGAAAAACTATGCCCTGCTCAAGGAGCTCGGCCGTTGTGACAAACCTATTTTCCTGAAGCGCGGTGACTCCTCCACCTATGAGGACCTCCTCATGAGTGCCGAGTACATCATGTCCAAGGGCAACAGCAAGGTGGTTCTTGTAGAGCGCGGAATCCGCACGTTTGAGAACTATACCAATGATACCTTAGATATAGCCGCTGTTCCGGCACTAAAGCAGCACTCCCATCTTCCGGTCCTGGTGGATCCGTCCCGCTCCTCGGGAAGAGCAGACCTTGTGGAGCCGCTGGCGCTGGCGGCGACAGCGGCAGGGGCCGACGGCCTCACGGTGGAGGTCCACCCGGACCCGCAGCATGCGGTGACGGACGGCCGCCAGCAGCTCCGGCCCGAGGCCTTCCAGTCCCTGGTCCGCAAATGCCGGACCATCCACAGTGCGATAAAGGAGGAGAACTGACATGGCATCGGCAATTCGCAAGGTCGGCATTGTAGGACTGGGACTCATCGGCGGCTCCATGGCACGGTCCACCTCGAAGCACACCATCTGCAAAGTCTATGGATATGACAAGAACCCGGAGGCGGTACAGCTGGCGAAGATGTCCGGGGCAATCTGCGAGGAGCTCACGCCGGAGAACATCAAAGAGATGGATCTCCTCATGATTGCCATCGCCCCGGAACAGATCGTGAAATGGATGGACGAAAACGCATCGACCATTGACACGCATACCATACTGGTGGACTGCTGCGGAGTGAAACGGTATATCTACCAGCACATCGCCCCCCTGGCAGAGAAATATGGATTTCTCTATGTGGGCGGCCACCCCATGGCCGGCAAAGAGGTGGCGGGTTTCGTAAACTCTGACGCCTACCTCTACGAGGACGCCTCCATGATCCTCTGCCCCGACGAGACCACCGACATTGAGACCCTCGACACCCTGAAGGCCTTCTATCTGTCCCTGGGTTTTGGCGAAATCGTGTTTTCTAACCCCGAAGAACATGATAAAATCATTGCATATACCTCTCAGCTGGCCCACGCCACATCGTCTGCCTATATTAAGTCACCGACGTCCAGACAGCGTATGGGCTTCACGGCAGGCTCCTACCGGGATATGACCCGTGTTGCCCGTCTTGATCCTGCCATGTGGACCCAGCTCTTCATGGCCAATGCGGATAACCTGGAGTATGAGCTTCAGGAACTGGTGGACAACCTCACCGGCTACCTGGACGCCATCAAAGAGCGGGACCCGGAAAAACTCTGGGACCTCCTGGAAAAGGGCCGCGAGCTCAAGGTCACCGAGCCGCTGGAGGACTGCTGAACATAACCGGAAAGGAACAAGCGTATGGAATCCCCTGTTATAGAAATACCAGTCAAGGCATCGCAGCCGTACACCGTTACCATTGGGAGCGGTCTTCTTGGCGAGTGCGGAAAATACATTGCGAAAGTTCACAAGCCCTGTAAAATTGCGGTGGTCTCCGACACCAATGTCGCACCCCTCTACCTGGAAAAGGTGGAGAAGTCCCTGCACGAGTCGGGCTTTGAGACGGTATCCTTTGTCTTCCCCGCCGGAGAGCAGTCGAAAAATCTCCATACATTTGCCGACCTTCTGGAGTTCATGGCGGAGAGCCGCCTGACTCGCACCGACCTGGCAGTAGCTCTGGGCGGCGGTGTCACCGGAGACATGACCGGCTTTGCCGCGGCAAGTTTTCTGCGCGGCATCCCCTATGTCCAAATTCCCACCTCTCTCCTCGCAGACGTGGACTCCTCTGTGGGAGGAAAGACCGCTGTGGATCTGAAGGCAGGCAAGAACCTCGCCGGTGCCTTTAAGCAGCCTCTTGCAGTACTCATTGACATTGACACCCTGCAGACCCTGACGGACGAGTTTTTCGCCGACGGCAGTGCGGAGTGCATTAAATACGGCGTTCTCGGTTCCGAGAGAATTCTCGACATCTACGAAAACGGAGACCCGCACGCCTCCGTTCAGGATATTATTGCCGAGTCCGTGCAGATCAAGGCCGACTATGTGGAAAACGACGAGTTCGACACCGGACTCCGCCGCTACCTGAATCTGGGCCACACCTTGGGCCACGCCATTGAACGCAGCAGCAAATTCGGTCTGACCCATGGCCATGCTGTTGCAGCCGGAACGGTTCTCATCTGCCGGGCCGGTGAGAAAATGGGCATTACTGAGCCCGGCACCGCAGACCGGTTGGCTAAGATCAATGAGCGGAATGATCTCCCGGTCTCCACGGAGTTTTCCGCTGCGGTCCTCACCGACAGTGCCCTGAATGACAAAAAGAGAAAGGGCGACACCATTGCCCTCATCATTCCGGAAAAAATTGGCAAGTGCATGACGAAGACCGTTCCGGTGACGGAACTGGAGGGCATCATCAAGCTTGCCCTCGGGGAGGAGTAATGCAAGTTCTACTGCAATCTTCGGTACTGTCCGGAAATATTGAGGCCATTGCGTCGAAATCAGACGTGCATCGCCTCCTGTTCTGCGCCGCTCTTGCCGACGCCCCGACGGATATCCGCATGCCGGGCACCACGGAGCTCTCCGATGATATCCAGGCAACCATGTCCTGCATTCAGGAGCTCGGTGCCTTGGTCAAATGGGACGGGGAATACCTCCGGGTCGCTCCTGCACAGAAGCCAGCGGACCACCCGGCATTCAACTGCAGGGAGAGCGGCTCCACGCTTCGCTTCCTGCTGCCAATTGCCGCTGCAGTCTGCCAATCCCCCTCTTTTTCCGGCGAGGGACGCCTGCCGGAGAGGCCTATCATTGAACTGCTTCAGGCCATGGAACAAAACGGAATTTCCTGTTCCGCAGAGAAACTCCCGTTTACCTTTTCCGGAAGCCTGAAACCCGGCACCTACTCCCTGCCCGGCAATGTGAGCTCCCAGTACATTACCGGCCTGCTCTTTGCGCTGCCGCTGCTTCCCGGCGACAGTTCCATTGTGCTCACCAGCGAACTTCAGTCCGCTTCCTATATTGATATTACGATTCATGCGCTGCGGCGGTTCGGCATCCGCACCCGCAGGACCCGCTCCGGCTGGGACGTTCCGGGAAACCAGATTTACCACAGCCCCGGAGAACTCACAGCGGACGGCGACTGGTCCAATGCGGCCTATTTTCTCGCCGCCGGCGCCATCGGGGAAAAGCCCGTCACTGTCACCAATCTGAATGAGAAGTCCCCGCAAGGCGACAAGGCCATTGTCCCCGTCCTTCGGAAGTTCGGCGCAGAGGTGCAGGTGGAGGGAAACTCTGTCACTGTCTTCCCCTCCCGGCTTCGCGGCACGACGGTGGACCTCTCGGATATACCGGACAGTCTGCCGGTACTGGCAGTTGTGGCGGCCTTTGCAGAGGGCAAGTCCACTTTTACCGGTGCGGCTAGACTCCGCCTCAAGGAGAGTGACCGCATCCGCTCTGTGGCTGACATGATAACGGCCCTCGGCGGCTCTGTACGGGAACAGCTGGACGGCCTCATCGTCTCAGGGCGCAACGCCGCCCCTCTCACTGGAGGAGATGTGTCATCCTGCAATGACCACCGCATTGTCATGGCAGCGGCCATTGCCGCGGCCAACGCCCCGCAGGAATCCACTATTGACGGGGCCGAGGCGGTCCGCAAATCCTACCCCACATTTTTCTCAGACTACAACAGACTTGGAGGTCTTTCACATGGCATCTAAATTCGGACAGAACCTGTCCATCTCCGTTTTCGGTCAGTCCCACGGCAAGGCCATCGGCGTGGAGATGGACGGCGTCCCCGCAGGCGAACCCATCGACATGGAAAAACTCCAGGCGTTTCTCGACCGCCGGAAACCCGGACAGGGTGCCATGACCACCCGCCGGAAGGAGACGGACATTCCGGAATTTCTCTCCGGGGTACAGGACGATGTGACCTGCGGATTCCCCATCTGTGCGGTCATTCAAAATTCAGACCAGCACTCCCACGACTACAGCAATCTCCGGACGAATCCCCGCCCGTCCCATGCGGACTATACTGCATCGCTCCGTTACGGGGAGGCCCGTGACATGCGCGGTGGCGGCCACTTCTCCGGAAGACTTACTGCCCCCATCTGCGTTGCCGGCGGCATCTGTCTGCAGATGTTGGAGCGCCGTGGAATCTACGTAGGCGCCCATCTCCAGCAGGTCTATAACGTAAAGGACGAGCAGTTCCCGCTCTACCCCACAAAGGAACTCTTTGACGAGGTCGCAGCACGCAAGCCCGCCACTATCAATCCGGAGGCCGGAGCAAAAATGGAGCAGGCCATTGTCGAGGCCTCCAAGGACCTGGACTCCGTCGGCGGCATCATTGAGTGCGCCATCATCGGCTTTCCTGCTGGCCTGGGCGACCCCATGTTTGACGGAATAGAGAACCGCCTGGCGCAGGCGCTCTTTGGGATTCCAGCTGTGAAGGGTCTGGAATTCGGAAACGGCTTTGCCGGCACAGATCTACGCGGTTCCGAGAACAACGACCCCTTCATCCTGAAGGATGGGAAAATTGCCACGGAGACAAACCACTCCGGCGGCATCAACGGCGGAATCAGCAACGGTATGCCCATTGTGTTCCGCGTCGCCCTGAAGCCCACCTCCTCCATTGCAAAGAAACAGCGCACTGTCAACTTGGAGACCATGGAGGAGACCGACCTCATCGTCAAAGGACGGCATGACCCCTGTGTGGCCGTCCGGGCAGTTCCGGTTGTGGAGGCCGTTGCCGCCTCCGTTGTCACCGATATCCTGCTGGGCACAGGAAAGTTTTAAGGAGGAAATACCCATGGATCTTTCCGATTACCGGAAGCGGATCGACGAAATCGACTCGCAGATGCTGACGCTCTTTCTCGAGCGGATGGACATTGCCGGACATATTGCAGAATATAAATCGCAGAACAACATTCCCATCCTGAATAAGGCGAGGGAGCGCGAGGTCCTGGCCAGCGTCTCCGAGAGAGCCGGCGACATGGAGCTCTATGCCCACCGTTTCTTCTCCAACATCATGGAGATCAGCCGCGCCTATCAGGCCTCCCTGGACACGAAGAGCTCTCCGCTCCTCGACACCATCCGGGAGTCCCGTCTCCCGGCCGACGCCCAGTTCCCCCAGACCGGCTCCATTGCTGTTCAGGGTGTTGAGGGCGCCTATGCTCAGGTGGCGGCAGACCGGCTGTTCCGCCGAGGCAATGTCATGTACTTCCAGTCTTTTGGCGCCGTATTCGAGGCGGTGGAGAACGGACTCTGCGACTTCGGCATTGTGCCCGTGGAAAACTCCAACCACGGCTCCGTCCGTGACGTCTATGAGCTCTTCCGGAAACATAAGGTCTACATTACTCGGACCACGAAGGTCCATATCCGCCACGAGCTGCTCGGCAAACCCGGCACCCGTCTGGAGGACGTGAAGGAAATCTACTCCCATGAGCAGGCCATCGGCCAGTGCGAGGCGTTTTTAAAGAGCCTCGGAAGCGACGTGAAAGTCATTCCGGTCGCAAATACTGCCCTCGCAGCCAAGATGGTGGCGAACAGTAACCGAGAGGACGTGGCCTCCATTTCCTCCCATGAGGCGGGAGAACTGTATGGCCTTAAGCCAATTACCACCGGTATTGCCGACAGTGACAACAACTATACGCGATTCGCTGCCATCCGCCGCCAGCCAGCGGTCTATCCGGGCGCCAATCGCATCAGCATCTGCCTCACCACGCCGCACAGCCCCGGTGCCCTCTACGAGATCCTCTCCCAGTTCTCCGCGCTGGATCTGAACATCCTGAAACTGGAGTCCGTCCCCATCTCCGGGTCTGACTTCGAGTTCCTGTTCTACATTGACTTCACCGGATCCGTCTGGGACGAGGGGACATTACACCTCCTCGCGTATCTCGACAAGATCTGCGACATCTTCAAATATCTGGGCAACTACCCGGAGATCCACTGAGGAGGGTGACCCATGGAGGATCGCATCTATGGCCTTCTCGGCCGAAAACTCGGACACAGCTACTCCCCTGCCATCCACGCGCAGCTGGGTGACGCGGCCTACCGCTGCATTGAACTGGAGCCGGATCAGCTGGGCGAGTTTCTGAAGCGGGACGACATTGGAGGTCTCAACGTGACCATTCCCTATAAAAGGGATGTTCTGCCGTTCTGTACCTGGACCTCGGAGTCTGTCCGGCAAATTGGAGCCGCCAACACCCTGGTCAAGCGGGACGGAAAGCTCTACGCCTATAACACCGACAAGCCCGGCTTTATGGAGATGACCCGCCGTTCCGGCATTTCCGTGGAAGAGGCAAAAGTTCTGGTCCTTGGCTCCGGAGGGGCATCCCTCGCAGTCAAGGCGGGGCTTAGTTCCATGGGTGCCGCCCAAATCATCACCATTTCCCGCAGCGGTGAAAACAACTATGACAACATCAGCCGGCACTATGACGCCGATGTCATTGTCAACACCACCCCGGTGGGCATGTGCCCGAAATGCATTCAGAGCCCCCTTTCCCTGCAGGGGTTCCGGAACCTCCGCGGCGTTCTCGACGTCGTATACAACCCGGCACGGACCGGTCTCATGCTTCAGGCGGAGGAACTGGGAATACCCCACGCCAGCGGACTCACCATGCTGGTGGCCCAGGCCATCCGCTCCCACGAGATCTTCTTTGACACCGAGGTGCCGGACGAAATGACCGACTCCATACTGCGGACACTCCGCTCCGATTCCTTCAACATCATCCTTGCCGGCATGCCCGGCTGTGGAAAGACAACCGTAGCTGGTGAGCTGGGACGTCTTACCGGCCGAGAGGTCATCGACATGGACGAGGAGGTCGTGAAGGCCGCCGGGAAATCCATCCCCGATATCTTCCAAGATGATGGCGAAAAGGTCTTTCGGGACATGGAGTCCGAGCAAATCGCAAGATTTGGCGCCATGAGCGGAAAGATCCTCTCCCTGGGCGGCGGGGCTGTCCTCCGGGAAGAGAACTATGCGCCACTTCACCAGAACGGAAGAATCTACTTCCTGCAGCGGGATCTCTCTCTTCTGGGAATGGATGGCCGCCCCCTCTCCAAGGATGCCGCCACCCTCGAGAACATGTATAAAGAGCGTCTTCCCCGCTATCAGCGGTTTGCCGACGCCGAGGTGGAAAATTCCGGCACACCGGAGGAGACCGCCCGCACTATCCTCTCAGATTTCCAGTCCTCCCTGTGAGTTAGCCTAGGCTTAGTAAAAGTGCACAAAGGCAACCCTATTTTTTTGGAAAAAATTGACCTTTCCACTTGAAAACCGCACTTCCTCCTGTATAATGTGAGTAGATAATTATTTTTGGAGGTAACACTATGGCTTATAAAATTACTGACGACTGCGTAGCTTGCGGTTCCTGCATGGACGGATGTCCTGTAGAGGCCATCTCTGAGGGCGACATCTATGTCATCGACGCTGACGCCTGCATCGAGTGCGGCGCTTGCGCAGACACCTGCCCGAACGGAGCTATCGTTCTCGACGACTAAGTAACCGGAAAAGGAAGGCCGACTTGTTCGGCCTTCTTTTTTTATGAGTAATTAAGGAGGGAGACAGTCATGGGCTGCCCCATCGAATATCTTGGAAACAACGTCGAACTGGTCATTTCGCCGGAACACGGATTTGGTACAGATGCGCTGCTCCTCGCCGACTTCGCCTCCCCTCACCGCAAGGACCTCTGCATGGACCTTGGGACAGGCTGTGGCATCATCCCCATGATCTGGCACCGAAACGGCATTGCCGGTGACATCTATGGCATGGACATCCAGCCCGCCGCCATACAACAGTTTCAGGAGAGCATTGAGCGGAATGGAAGCCCCTCCCACTTACATGCAGTGCAAGGAGACCTCAAAGCACTTCCGGACACTCTGCCCCTGGGACGGTTTCGGGTCGTGACCATGAACCCGCCCTACAAGACCGGCGGGAGCGGCATTCTCTCCTCTGCCCGCTCGGACCAGATTGCGCGCCATGAGACGGAGTGCACCCTCACAGACATCTGTGATGCCGCCAGACGGCTTTTGACCTTCGGCGGTAAGTTTTGCCTCTGCAGCCGCCCAGAGCGCTTAGCGGACGCCGTGTGCGCTTTTCGCGATGCAGGGCTGGAGCCCAAGAGGCTGCGCATGGTCCAGAAACGGCCCGAGACCGCCCCCTGGCTGTTCCTGCTAGAGGGTCGGCTCGGCGGAAAACCGTTTTTGAATGTGGACCCGCCCTTTTATATCCAGAACGCAGACGGCGGGGACTCGGAGGAACTGCTCCGGGTTCTCGGAAGTTATCGGGAGGAGGAAACCCATGAGTGAGTGGAAAAACGGTGCCCTCTATGTGGTGGGCACACCAATCGGAAATCTGCAGGACTTCTCTCCCCGTGCGGTGGAGACTCTGGAGTCCGTGGACTTCATTGCTGCAGAGGATACGAGAGTGACGATGAAACTCCTGTCCCATTTTGATATCCACAAGCCGCTGACCAGCTATTTTGAGCACAACAAGGCGGAGAAGGGTCCAGAGATCGTGAATCGCCTCCTCTCGGGGGAGACCTGCGCCCTGGTGACCGATGCGGGAATGCCCGCCATCTCCGACCCCGGTCAGGATCTCGTGGACCTCTGCCTCTCCGAGGACATTCCGGTGGTCTCCGTTCCCGGACCCACTGCCTTCGCCACCGCCCTCGCCCTCTCTGGTATGGATTCCCGGCGATTCACCTTTGAAGGCTTCCTAAATGTAGACAAGAAAAAACGCAGAGAGCAGCTCGATTTTCTAGCAAGCCAGCCCTGCACCATCATCCTCTATGAGGCGCCCCACAAGCTGTCCGCCACCCTGCGTGATCTTTACAAGAGCCTTGGTAACAGAAAGATTACAATTGTAAGAGAATTAACCAAAATCCACGAGGAGATCATCCGCACCACTCTGGAACAGGCTGTGGAGGCATACCCTGACAACAATCTGCGCGGAGAGCTCGTGCTCATCCTCGAGGGAAAAAAAGAAGAGACCCGGAAATGGACACTGGAAGAGGCCGCTTACCTGGCCCGGAAATATATGAAGGAGGGACTCTCCGCAAGTGCGGCAGCCAAGGAAGCTGCCAGGGACAGTGGGCTGAAAAAGGGCGACATCTATCATACTGTGTTAGACTTTAACAAATAAAACCGGGCTTTTTGTAGAGAATCACTTTTCAAACTGGACAAAAAGTAGTAAAGTAATAGAAGTAAGGTTTGTAACCCTTTTGTAACCGCCCGGATGTCGCCGGGTTTTTCATTTTGATATTACATTTTTGATTATTATAGAAACAGGAATTTTCTTTTTATGGATATATCTCTCGCCAGCCAGTCGGTAAAAAAAGCTATTGCACTTTTCTTATCCCTTATCGTAGCACTCTGTGTTATCACCCCTTTCAGCCTGGTAAACGCCCGCGCTGCGGAGTATGTGCCGCGCATGTCCGCCCCCTCCCGCTCCAGCAAATACTACACCAGCGGGAACCCGTATTACACGACGGGCTACGGCATGCCAAACTGCACCTGCTACGCCTGGGGCCGTGCCTATGAAATTCTGGGTAAGAAGCCGAATCTGCCGGTCTGCAACGCCGGACAGTGGTATGGCAGAAACAAGAGTTCGGGTGCCTATCCCTATGGCAGCCGCCCGCAGCTCGGTGCAATCGCCTGCTGGGGACACCATGTGGCCGTCGTCGAGCAGATCGAGGGCAACACCGTCACCATCTCCGAGTCCCACTACAGCGGACGCTACTTTGACACGCACAACCTCACCCGCGGAAGAGAGTCCTCCTACGCTGGAACGTTCTACGGTTACATTTATGTCCTTGCGAATGGAGCCGGTACATCGCCCATCAACCTGGACAACTACATCATGAAACCGGGCTGGTACCGCACCGACACCGAGGGCAAGAACCTCAACATCCGCGCCGGACGCGGAACCAACACCGACATCATCGGAAAAATTCCGAGCGGCACCAAGATCAACGTCACCGAGGTCAAAAATGACTGGGGCCACGTGGTCTACGACGGCGTTGACGGCTGGGTATCCATGGCTTGGGTCGAGAACATCTAAAAAGAATAGCAAGTTAGGGGCTGTACCACGGTACAGCCCCTTTTCATTTTGCAAATTCACAGCGCTCGGAGCTGCTTCGACCATTCCTCATTTTTTTGGCGATTTAGTCTGACAATTCCAACCACTTTCGGTTGATTTTTGAGGGAAAGTTAGACCAAATAGGAGAAAAAAGGCGGGATGGTCTAACGAAGGGCTGAATCGCCCCAGAAGAAGGGCCAAATCGTCAGACCAAATCAAAATTATTGAGGCGATTGGTCTAACACCACACAGAGCTAGGATCAGAGCAATTGCCCACTGATTTCCGGTCCTGATTTTTTCTAATATTGACTAAAAAAAGTGCTGTACCGAAACCATCGGTTTCAATACAGCACCTATAATTATTTCCATAATCAAGTAAGTAAATCCGCAATCCGGGTTCCCATCAACTGTTCTTCCAGATTTCGTTGCACCCTCTCCCAAAAGGAGAAAAGCCTCTGTTCTGCCCCCTCTGATATTTGAGCCGCCCTCTCCAGGCAGGAGTCAATGGAGACCGTCTTCTCGAAAATAGAGACAACATCCATAACAGTAAATTGTTTCGGATCTTTCAGCAGCTGATAGCCGCCGCCGTGGGCCCCGCGTTTTGACTCCACAATGCCGGCAGCACGCAGTTCCCCGAGTATCTGCTGAATGTAAAACTGGGAGACACCGATCTCCTCACTGATTTCCCGCGAGTTCATGGGGCGCTTTTGTTGCGCGAGTTCCAGGACTATGCGTAGCGCATAGTCCGTCGTAAGCTTCATCTGCATATTTAACCTTTACTCCTGAATAAACCATTCTCAGTTTAATCATACAGAATCCACCTTAAAAATACCATAAACTTACGAAAAATAATTATTCCGCCTTGGTGAGGGAGAAGTCGCGGTCTGCCGTGGTCCGGACCTCGTAGCCCGGATACATGCCCTCCACTGTTTTGATGATTTCTCCAGTCTTGAGATATGGTTCTTTCACCGTAAAGGCGACGACGACATCAAACGAGATAAATTTCTTCTCCTCATCCACATAAAAGGCGTGGACCTGAAGAATGTCCGGATCCTTCAAGAGGGTCTCCTTCACATTTTTCTCCATGTCCATAGTCTTCTCATCATGGGTATTCAGCGCATAGAAACCAAAATAGACAAAGATGCCATACTTATCAACGAGTCGGATATTCAACGGTTTTAGTACCTCATAGGCTTCTCGAATGCTCATGTCCTCGTCCAGTTCCACATTGACGTTGCCAATGTAGATATCCGGTCCATAGTTGTGGAGGATCAAGTCATAGGCGCCCTTGACGGCAGGCTCTGCGAGGATATCCTCCATGATTTTGTCTCCCAGCTCCGCGGAGGGGCGCTCTCCCATGAGTTTGTTGATAACATCCTTGAGAATGTCAAAACCGCTTTTCAGGACGAACAGAGAGACCACAGCACCAATCCAGCCGTCAATATTCAGACCGGCAAAGCGGCTGAGCAGGGCACCGGCTAGTGTCACCGCCGTCAGGATGGCATCCGAGAGGGCGTCCTGTCCGGAGGCAATAAGGTTTGGAGAGTTGGCCGACTTGCCCGCTGATCTGGTGTAGAGACCAAGACCTATTTTGGCCGCAATGGCGACACCAAGGAGAATGATGGCAACATTGGTGTAACTTGTGGCTGCCGGATGGATGATCTTCTTAATGGACTCCACCATGAACTGGCCACCGGTGAAGAGCACGAGTACCGAAATAATGATACTGGAGAAATATTCCACCCGGCCAAAACCGAAGGGATGCTTTCTCGTGGCTCCGCGGCCGACGATGAGCATGGTAATGATGGTGACCAGAGATGAGATGCTGTCCGCAAAGTTGTTGACGGCATCCGACGTAACGGCCACGGAGTGGGCAGCCCGGCCGACGATGATCTTGATGACACCGAGAGCAACATTGACCAGAATGCCTATGATACTGACCATGACGATTTTTTTGGAACGTTCCATAATATGACCCCTAAATAAGACAAAAGTCCACCAACGCCGTAATTTGACGGCGCGATGGAGCTGCTTTGCCAATAATACTCTGTTATTAAAGACTCTTACACGTTGAACCGGAACAGTACAACGTCTCCGTCCTGCATGACATAGTCTTTGCCCTCGGAACGGACAAGACCCTTGTCTCTTGCAACGGCAAGAGAGCCACAGTCAAGCAAAGTCTGATAGTTGATGACCTCTGCGCGGATAAAGCCCCGCTCCATATCCGTATGGACTTTTCCGGCAGCCTGCGGTGCCTTAGTTCCCTTCTTAATGGTCCAGGCACGGCACTCATCTTCCCCTGCAGTGAGGAAGGACATGAGGCCAAGCAGGTCGTAACTCTTCTGGATGAGATTGTCCAGACCGCTCTGTTCTACGCCGATATCTTTCAGGAACTCCTTCTTCTCGTCCGGACTCAGGGGCGCAATTTCCGCCTCCAGCTCCGCACAGATGGGAAGCACCTGGCTGCCCTCGGCGTCGGCAATTTTTTTCACCGCCTGGTAGCGGACATTGTTCTCAATGCCGCCGGTGAAGTCGTCCTCGCCCATGTTGCAGGCGTAGATAACAGGCTTCATGGTGAGAAGGCCAAGTTCGCCGGCCACGACCATTTCGTCCTCGTCCAACTCCACAGTGCGAGCCACGAGACCGTTGTCCAGAGCATCCTTCAGCTTGTTGTATACTTTGAGGCGGGCTGCCTCATCCTTGCTGTTGCGTGCCGCCTTGGATGCCTTTGCCGCCCTCTTGTCCACGACCTCGGCGTCCGCCATGATGAGCTCCAGATTGATGGTCTCAATGTCCCGCTGGGGGTCGATGGAGCCCTCTACATGTACAATATTGCTGTCATCAAAGCAACGGACGACATGGATAATGGCGTCGGTCTCCCGGATGTGGGAGAGGAACTTGTTTCCGAGGCCCTCACCTTTGGATGCGCCCTTGACGAGTCCGGCGATGTCGACGAACTCAATGCTGGCCGGGACCACCTTCTTCGGATGGTAGAGGTCTGCCAGAAGGTCCAGACGCTGGTCCGGAACGGCGACGACGCCCACGTTGGGCTCTATGGTGCAGAACGGATAGTTGGCGGACTGGGCGCCGGCATCCGTGATGGCATTGAACAATGTACTTTTGCCTACGTTGGGCAGGCCTACAATTCCAAGTTTCATATTGTATCCTTGTCTCCTTCTCGAAAAAACCGGAGTTATTATACCATAATTGGGCACAGTACAAAAGCACCCGCCGGCGCAGTTCCGGCAGGTGCTCATAATTCATTCTTTCTCTCTCAGATGACCTTTCGATCATACTCCTTGATGGTGGCGGTCAGGCCGTTCTCCTCAATTTCCTCCAGGACTTTGACATTCCAGTCGTCCTCGTCGATGTGCGGGAAGAAGACCTGGGCATTGAAGTAGATTTCATTGATATGGGTGAGATACATACGCTGGGCATAGGGCATGAACATAGTGTAGATTTCCCCGCCGCCGATGATGAAGATTTCCTCATCTGTGTTTCCATATTTGCGCATGACGTCGGCAAAAGAGTTGACGACCTCAACCCCTTCCGGGACCTCATAGCCTTTTTCCTGTGTCAGGACAACATGGTGCCGTTTCGGGAGAACCCCGTGCAGAGACTCAAATGTCTTGCGCCCCATGACGATGGTGTGGCCCTCGGTCGTCTTTTTGAAAAATTTCTTGTCCGAGGGAAGGTTCCACAGAATATCATTGTCCCGCCCAAGTTCGTTGGAGCGTCCAATTGCCGCAATAATAGTAAACACAGTTTCCACCTCATTTGTTTTCTCACAAAAAGTCAATTTAGATTATATCACAGCGAATGGGCGATTTACAGGTCGTTTTCAAATCTGAAACGCCGTGGTATACTGGATAGCGGAAACAAATCTCGAAATTTTGAAAGGGTGTTCTCATGGATTCTCTCTATCTCTTTGGAGCCATTATGATTGCGCTCGGCGCCATTCTCCTCATCGTCGGCTACCCGGTGCACAAAAAGGCGCCGAAGACCGGCTGGACGCTGATGATTCTCGGTGTCGCATTCCTCATTGCCTCCACCATCGTCATCGACTCCCATTTCCAGCACTTGAAGGCGGCCACCGCACTCATCGCCCTCGCCGTTTGAGCTCCGAAAGACCGCGCCCTGCCGGAACCGCTCCGGCAGGGCCTTTTTCTATTTCCCGAGGTGAAACCCAATGAAAGAATATACACTTCCCGGCAGTGACGGCAACGCCCTGTTCCTCCGCGAATCCGGCTCGGGCCCGCTGCTCCTCCTCATCCACGGCTCCGTTACAGACTGTGACTTCTTCCATGACACACAGGAGTACCTCTCGCGCTCCTTCCATGTGGTCTCCTATGACCGGCGCGGCCACGCGCGAAGCGCCTATGTCCCCTCCTCCGGCGACGCGCTGACCGCCCACGCCGAGGACGCCTATACCCTCATCCGCCACTTCAGCCCGGACGGCCGCGCCCTCGTCGTCGCCCACAGTTACGGCGGCGCCGTCGCCATGCGCCTCGCCGCCCTGCACCCGGAGAGCATCCGCCATCTGGTACTCAACGAGCCCATCACTGACCTCTCGCTCTCCAAGGACAAGAAAAAGCTGCAGATCATGGAGGAATCCGCCACACTGGCGGCACAAGGTAACATGTCGGAAGCTTTGCGCACCTTCATGCTGCTGGTCGGCGAAAAGGACCCTCGTGGCCGCAAAGCCACGGAGCAGGAAATGGCCAATATCGCCCCGGACGCCCGCATGTACTATGACCAGGATTACCCCGCCCTGCTCTCCTTCCATCCAGACTACGAGGCACTCGAAAAGTTACCCGTCACCGTGGCGCTCTCGGACTTGAACCGTGGGAAGTCCCACTACACAGAGGCAGAGGAGCTGGGCAAGCGGATTGGAGCGTCCATCGCCCACTTCCCTGGGCACCACAATTGCGGCTTTGACCTGCCAAGAGAATATGCCATGCTGCTCCGTGCGCTTCTGCTGCCTTCGGCAGAGCGACCTCCTCTGATTGTGTTTCCCGGCAACATCCGGCTTCCGGACTCCCTGAAAAACTTTGGCGAAGGGAAAGTTCGTGTGCTCGCCTGCGGCTCTGGGTGTGAGGAGGCCGTTGCGTTCCTTGCGGAGCACCCGGAGCAGGTGGAATCAACTTTGCTGTTTGAGCCAGATTTCGCGCCTCCAGTTGGCGTGACAGTCGGGCTGGCTGAGCGGCTCCACGACCCGCTGCCCAACGGGCATCCGGACAATGTGGTGTGGTTCCCAGGAGATGAGCGCGCGGCGGAGGAGTTCCCGGAGACGTTCGCGGCGCTGGTGTATGGGGCGCTGGCGGGCGACTAACGAAAAATTTCGTCTTGTTTTTCCTCTCCTTATACATTTCCCTCATTTTCCCGCTTTGATGTTTGAGATTTTTTGCCATCAAATTGAAAAGTCTCATACAGAGCTCCAGATTTCAAAAATAATGTATGAGACCGCTCATACAAATAGCGACTATTGCCTTATCATGTATAGATTTGAGGGCATTTTCCAGGGATTTTCTCATACACTCCTCCCCCATATTCAATTCACTGTATTAGATTTTCCGAAAACAAGGCATTTTTTCTAATGGTAAATTGCAAGTTCAACTTGAACACTGATACGAATTAAGTTTTATCTTTGGGCCAGATTGATATATTTGGTTTAAAAATTCCTCGAATAGTTCCTCTGGCGTGCTGTAATCTAGTTGTTTTC